>VFQO010000209.1_pt1 | contig 73573 bp, 60 predicted proteins | sample 3512331 | NCBI WGS metagenome assembly VFQO01 (sample SAMN10412371, study PRJNA504923) | tailings metagenome | isolation source: Replicate 3 from Balatoc abandoned mine | place: Philippines: Itogon, Benguet | collected 2017-08-28 | reverse complement strand
ATTTAATCGTTTTTCCTTAACTTAACCTCTGGTCCCGTTTTTGGGGAGTATTATAAGTCGCCTTTCTTTTCTATGAGCTCAAAAGTTCCGTCAATGAGTTTATTTAGAATATAACCTGACTTTAATCCTAATTCATTGTAGAGTACATTATAAAAAAGTGGACTATGCGTGGAAACGATAAATTTTAATCCTGTTGATTTCTTAATGATAAAAGCCAAGTTAACTGCCAGTTCAATCAAATGATTGTCGTCTAATGAACTTACTGGGTCGTCAATAAAAACATATTTTAAATCATTAAACTTGTCTGTTGAACGATTCTCTGGTTCAGGGATATTTAACTGCTCAACAACCTGTTCGAGCAAACTATAAAACACACACCAAATCAGATTACTTTCTTCTGCCTTGGAAATCTTGATGTTATCAATTGTTTCATCATTTCCTGCCTCAATAGAAAATTTTATTTCGGAATATGCCTTAATTATCTTATCGTTATTGTTTTCATCCTTAAAGGTATATTCTTCATTGAATCGTGGAGTTACCTTGTCACTTGTAAAGTGTTGAAAATTCGAAATGATGTTTCCATCTAAACCTTGGTCTTTTAAGAACTCAAGAACCATGTTTGTAAATCCATTAGGACGAATAAGTAGTTTTCTGTTTTGGTCAGCATCTAAATCATTGTCCCAATAGAAAAGGTCTTCTGTAAATGCGTTGTAGTAGAGAACTTTAATTCCTGTATCTTCTGCATATTCTGCATCCTTTGGAGCAACCAAAAGTCTGAACTCTCGTGATAAACGTGTTTTACCAACACCATTAAAAGCATAGATTAATTGAGCTTTTTTATCAGCATCTCTAAGTGTTTCAGATATTTGTATCAATGACTGTCCCATTTTAGGAATCTACATTATTCTTTGGAAAAGTTAGTAATAAATCACGGTAATACTCGTACTGCTTTTTCCTTAACTCAATCTCTTTCGGAAGTCCTTCGCTGATTGAATTTGTCAGGATGTCGAATTTATCAAGTATACTTACAATGCGTTCTTGTTCCTCTAGTGAAGGAACTGGGATTAAAACCTTTTCTAAACCTCTTGCATTAATGGCGGATATTTTCCCCGATGAAATATGTTTTTTTATTTGGTCGTGGAATTGTTTAGTACGTGTAAAGTATGCTACATACTTTGGGTTTAATGGGCTTCTGAAAGAAAAACAAGCATCGTGAATTACAACGCCTTCATCGCCTAACCAAGCTGTTCCCAAACCAATATCCTCAATGGTTTCACCAGCAGCTACAATGACAACATCACCATTTTCAGCAATACGTAGATTTTTTCTTTCTACTAAATCCTCACTAAGAAATGACTTGCTTTTGTTTGCCCAAGTGCCATAATGAGTGTACATCTCTCCATAATGAATGCAGGGTACACCTTCTGAAAGCATATCATCTTTTACAAAACGCTTTCCCCTTTGGAATTCTCCAATTTTGCCTAATGGTTCTCTTTGAATTACTATGTCAGCAAATTCAAAAAACTGTTCTCTGTAAAAGATGTACTGTTTTTTACGAGCTGTAAGCTCGGCTGTAAGCTCGGCTGTAAGCTCGGTGAATGTATCTAATATGTCAACTATTTTTTGTTGGACGGAGAGAGGTGGGATGGGGATTTGGAGCGATTTTACAATCTGTGCATTTATATTTGTTTGCGAACCTGCACCAAGTGATTTTATATACTCATATTGGCTTAATAGAAAATGATACACATAACGATAATGAGCAATTTCTTCATTTAATTGAATATTAGCACAAGCTTGATTAGTACATAATGGAATTTTATTTATTCCAACTTTACCAACAGTAGCACCATACATTGCAACTATTACACAATTTTTAGGGATTAATTTTGCACTAGAATTTTTCAGCCCCTCCTCCGTGATTTTAATTCCTGTTTCCCAGATGTCACCATAACCAACTTCTTGAGTTCGCAACCAAGGAATATTGCCGTTATAATATGATGAAGTGGCAGTATTTGGTGTGCCACCAGAAGAAATTTTTAAAGCAACCTCCCCAAGCGTTTTCCACTCCACTTCCACGCCTTGTAATAATGTATTTAAGTTGCTCATGGGTGTTATTCTTCTTTAAGGGTTGGTGGCAAATTTTTTAACATTCTATCAAAATCACTTTCAAACAACCGGTCTTGTATGATTCTGTATTTTTCAAATTCGGTTTCAGCATGTGCTTTGGCTATTTCGGCGGTTACTTTGCCGGCATCTTGCAACACTTCTCTATCGGTGGCTTCAATAAATCGATTTAAGCGGGTTTCCCAATCTGCCATCGTCATGGGTATTTTCCGCAGTGCCATGTCCTCGGCTAAATCCAGATAGGCAGAAACCAATCGCTGCAATTGTTGCATTTCGGTTTCAGACAAATAATTTTTAGCAACCGAAACATCAAATTTTTGAATTTTTCCTTTGGGAGCATCTTTCCATGTGGTTAATCCCATATTTTCTTTTTGATGGTTGGCTCGGTTTACAATAAGCTCTGCGGCTGTATTTCCGTGTATTGCCCAATGCAATTTGTTTTGAACGGTAGCAAAAAAGCGTTGGGTTGCGGTGGCTGTTACATCGTAATCAATAGCAGTGGCGTATATATCGGTTATTTTCTGGTAAAACTTACGTTCACTAAGGCGTATTTCTCTTATCCGTTGGAGCTGTTCTTCAAAGTATTTTTTACCTAAAATGGTACCCTCGTTTTTTAAACGTTCATCATCCATAGCAAAGCCTTTGATGGTATATTCCTGTACAATTTGCGTAGCCCATTTTCTAAATTGTACAGCACTTTCGGAGTTTACTTTGTATCCCACCGCAACAATGACAGAAAGATTATAGTGCTGAGTGTCATAGTTTTTACCATCAGAAGCAGTTATCCGAAATTTTCGGATAACTGAATTTTTGTCAAGTTCTCCATCCACAAAAATCTTTTGTAGGTGGTCGTTTACCGTCCTTACATTAACACGATACAACTCGGCCATCATTTTTTGAGATAGCCAAATGTTTTCATCAGCATACACCACGTCTACACCGCTTTGGCCGGTAGCGCTTATAAAAGTTAAATATTCTGCTGCCGAAGACCTTATTAAATCTAAATTTGGTTTCTCTTTTTTCATGTTTTTTTGAATTGAAAATGGAGAATAGTAGATTGAAAATCAGTTGATATTATTCTATTTTGATGTTTTTACAATACTCTTTTTATTCGTAATGCAAAAGCCTACGATTTGTTCATGACTTTATTTTCCTTTTTTCCATCAATTTTCAATTCTCAATCTCCTTAATAATGACATCAATATCCGCCCGGAGTTGGTTGATTTTCTGGACGGTGGCAGCAATCTCCTCATTGAGTTGCATAATATCGACTTTCTCTCGGGTGTCTTTGGCTTGCACATAGCTGCTCACCGAGAGGTTGTAATCGTTTTCGGCAATTTGGCTATTGTCTATGCTGATGGCAACATGGGCGACATCTTCTTTGCTATCAAAGATTTCCATGATGCGCTCAATGTGTTTGTCCTCCAGCACATTGTTGTTGGTAACTTTTTTAAAGAACTCCTCGCCACTGGCATCAATAAACTGGGTTTTGGTATCAGCTTTGTGTTTACTGAGCACCAAGAGCGTCACCGCGATCGACGTCCCATAAAATAAATTGGGTGCTACGGCAATCACCGTTTCGACAAAGTTGTTGTCCACCAAATACTTTCGGATCCGCTGCTCGGCCCCACCCCGATAAAAAATACCTGGGAAACAAACCAAGGCCGCCCTTCCTTTGCTGGAGAGATAATTTAGGGCGTGCAGTACAAAGGCAAAATCGGCTTTTGATTTGGGCGCCAACACACCGGCAGGGGCAAAACGGTCGTCATTAATAAGCGTGGGGTCGCCATCACCAATCCAATTGATCGAATACGGAGGATTAGACACAATGGCATCAAAAGGTTTTTCATCGCCAAACATCGGATTCCGAAGCGTATCCCCCAGCGCAATATTAAACTTATCGTAATTGATGTTGTGCAAAAACATGTTCATACGAGCCAAGTTGTAGGTGGTGTGGTTTACTTCTTGCCCATAAAATCCTTCCTCAATGAGATGTTGGTCAAAATGCTTTTTAGCTTGTAAAAGTAGTGAGCCGGAGCCAGCCGCAGGGTCGTAAATCTTATTGACTTTCTCTTGCTTGTGCATGGCCAATTGCGCGATGAGTTTGGAAACGTGCTGGGGCGTAAAAAACTCACCTCCCGATTTCCCAGCGTTGGCGGCATAATTGGAAATCAAAAACTCATACGCATCACCAAAAAGGTCGATTTCATTGTCTTCAAAGTCGCCAAAGTCAAGTTCTTCTATTCCTTTGATGACTTTCGCCAAGGTGCTGTTTTTCCCTTCAACGGTATTCCCTAGACGTGTGCTGGTGGTATCAAAGTCGGCAAACAAACCTTTGATATCCTGTTCGGATGGATAACCATAGGCCGAACTCTCAATGGCATCAAAAATGGCTTTGAGGTCGGTATTCAGATTGGGGTTCGTGTTGGCTGTTTTGGCGACATTTTTAAAGAGTTGACTTGGATAGATAAAGTAGCCTTTCGTTTTTATGGCATCGTCTTTTATTTCCGGCGTGATGTCATGGTCAGGGTAGTTGGCATAGTTCACGCTTTCGTCACCTCCTTCAATGTAGTTGGTAAAGTTTTCGCTGATAAAGCGATAGAACAATGTGCCTAGAACAAACTGTTTAAAGTCCCATCCATCCACGGAGCCACGAACGTCGTTGGCTATTTTCCAAATCTTGTTTTGTAATTCTTGTCTTTGTGCGATGCTTGTCATTTGATCTCTTTTAGTAAGTCTTGTGGTTTAACGTCGAGTATTTTGGCAATTTCAAAGAGCACTTCCAGTCTAGGCTGCTGTCTGTTTTGCACATAGCCGTTTACCATGTTGTAGCTTTTACCCAGTTGGTCAGCCAACCAAGTCTGTTTGATTCCTTTTTCTTCCAACACTTCTTTGATTCTGTTCATGCCATTTTGAAATGTGTCCGTGAAGATAATTTTAAAAACTCACCTATCTCATTTTTCAATATAAAAACTGCTTGAATGAGTGGATGTTTGTGTTTGGGGGGGGTAATGGTGTTTTGGGGGGACACTTTACTGTGAACTAAGCACGAAGATTGATTTAAGTGCTTAATTACCAATTTGAGGGGGGGGGGTGAGGTTGTTGGCTGGTTTTCGCTTCTCAGTCGTCAAAGCTCATTCTCTTACCTATATCTTTAAGTTTGTTTTTGTGTACTTCCAGGCTTTGTCTTTCTTGTTCCTCTTTTTGCTTCTGCCTTACTTTCAATTCTTTTAAAGTATTATTTGCAACTTCAACAGCAAGTTTCAAAGTATCTTTGTGATACCTTTCAACCTCTTCAATATCTGTTCCATTAAGAATTATTTTATTGTCGTATACAGAGGCAATTCCAGGTCTGTGCATTGACGTAAATCTGGGTGGTCTATTCCAAGCATTAATAAATAAATCTATCCACTCATAGCTTGGCTGTTTGTTTAACTCAAATGGAATTTTATATAATGCACTTCCTCTCGAACCATCGTTCAGTGGTTGTGTTACTTCATCAATTAATATTCCTTCTATTTTTATTAAATCGTTTTCAAAACTTATCTCAGGCTGTTTATAACTTTCCTTAATATATTTTGATTGAACTTTACCGAGTGCGGGGGCTGTTTCTTTTACATTCAATAAAGTGGTCAATAAGTCCTCAAAATTATTTTCAAAATGTTGGTCATTTGACAAGTCAACATAATATTTGCCTTTTAACCAAGTTGGAAGAGAAGTGTCTTTTGTTCCAGCTTTTAATATTGGAATAAATTTTCTATGATTTGAATTTTGTAAGACCTCTGCTGTCATAATATCACCCTCGTATCCAACACCTCCAATTCTTTCTTCTGATTTTGTTTTATACTTTGGTGTGCAAATAATTAAAACGAATTCATTTTCTCTTACAGATTTTTCCATGAAGTGTGGCATTTGGTCTCCTGGTATTACCTCCCATTGGTCAAGCTTAGCATCAATACCATTTTCTCGTAATTTTGTTGCCAAAAATTTTACCCACTTTTTTAAGTCGTCATTCTCCCAAGCGTAGGAAATAAAAGTTGTCGGATTGATGCTCATATTTTTTCTTGTTTGTACGCCCTAAAAAGACATATAACGATTTGGTGCAGTGGCATATTTAAGAGCAAAAAGCTGTCAATTTACTAAAAAATTTGATGCGAAGATGAATATTCAATTAACCACTGCACCCTCCATTGAGTCAAGCGGCTGTTGGCTGCTTACTTTTAGCGATTTAACTTCGTTATCCAATACTTTTATTTCGGATTTTATATTATTTAAATGTTCAATATCAAAGTCAAACTCTTTATATGTTTTTATTTGAATTCTTGATTTTTGGCTCGTCAGATATTGTTTTAGGCTCAATGATTTTTCAGTAACAAGTATGTATCCAATAGGGATGAGTGCTAATGTAAAACTAATTATATAAGTATATCTCTCCATTTGATCCCATTTAAAGTAAGCAATTAATGATATAACAGAGGAATAATAAACAAGAATCAATAATCCAAAAAATACTTTAAAGTTTATGTACCTTTTCTTAACTTGTTTGTCAATTGGTATAAGTTGCCTTTCTAGTGTGTCCTTTAAAATATTTTTTTCAATTAATAATTGTTCTTTAGTTTCAATGTACTTGATTTCAACATCCTTTTTTGTCTCTAATTCATTTAGTAATTTCAAGTTTTCTTCTTCTTGTTTTTCGGCTTTAACTTTCAAGAAGCTTTGTTCTTGTATAAACTTATCCAGGCTGTCTTCTGTAATGACGCTTAGTACATCTTTTATGACATCCCTCTTAATGTCCTCTGGCTTTCTAATTTGGTTTCTTAAATTTAAAATTCTTGCTCTTGCTTGCTCTTCAGTTATTTTACCATCTTTAAACTGATTTTTAAGGTCTTGGAACTTATCACCTACAGAGTCATTCAAAACCTTTGATAGAACGACTTGAGCTTTTGTAATTACATCAAAAGATTTTGGCAAAGAACCTTTTCCGAATCCCTTATTAAGTTTGAACCAAAATTTATTAGTCAAAAAACTAAGATGAGTGGCAAGTGGTACATAACCTGAGTCTTTTACAAGTTCATTCCAAGCAACTTTTAGTGTTGTTGTGTTCCCAGTTAAAAGAATATGGCCAATGTTTTCAAAATTCGCTTCATTAGCTTGCTTTCGAACAATTGAAATGTAGTTAAGAAATTTTAAATAAGGCTCTGCATCTTCACCTATTTCATTGCTTACCTTATCAAGAATATCTTGGTTAATTACGTTATACCTGAAATTTAATGGATTATAATAATCTTGAGATTCATCTTCTTCAATTTCATTTCCTTTTAACAGTAAAAAAAAGTCAGACCTTTTCTCAATAACGTCACTTGGCGTTTTACATCCATTTACAATTGACACCATTGCAGTTGTGTTTGGATTAGGTTTTTGTTTACCATCAACAAGGTATTTTGCTTTAGTAAAAAAGCCTTCAATTTCTACCTTTATTTCTGGAAAGTACTTGAGTTTTATTAGTCTTTTTTGAGCTTTTATATTGATTTTCTTAATTAAACTAAAAAGATCTAATACTAGGTTTTTATATAGTTCACCATTGTAGCCTGCAAAATGAAATAAAATTTCAGTTTCTAAATATATAGTCAGTTCTGTTCTCCAAGTTCCAATGTCGTTTAAGTTATTATTAAACTTTATTCCACTATAAAGAATAACCCCTTCACGAATTTGTCTTATTTGTTGTAAAAATATTTTATCACCTTCGTTTTCTACAATAAATGAAGTGATAAATTCTAAGAAAGAATTTCCATTAGATTGGTCAATTATGAAATTGCAAAATGAATGAAAGAGCGCTTCCTTTTCATTGTCGTTTAGCTTTCTTGAAAGTTTTAGTTCGACAAATTGTGTGAGCTTTTCATAAATGCTATTATTGTTGGCTTTTATTTGTTTTTGTTTCTCGTCAATAGAATCATCTTTGATTTTTGAAACATCCTGAACCACATAATTTGTTCTCTCCTTTTGTAAATAGTTCAGTCTACCTAGTGATGTTTTAACAACTGCATCTGGAATAGTAAACTCGTATGTCGAATTTAATTTTGAAGTTATATCGTTTAGAGTAAAGCTATAAAGTGCTTCAACACGAATAATTTCATTTAAAAATGATGCTATTGTTCCATAGACATCTTTCTCAGAATTGTATAGTTCTCTAAAGACAGCTAAAGATGCAAGTAATGTATTTTCTTCTTTTAAAGTTTTCATATTATTCTTGTTGTTATTCTTTTTTAGCTTGCAGCCAACGGAGGGCAAATGGGTGCATTCTATGGTCGAAGACCTCATTATATTGCACCCATTTGCCTGTTGGGCGACGATGATTTTTTTTAAGCCTTTTAAGTTATTCTTTCGCTTACGCTTGGTAGGCGAAGGAATAACGGATTAAAAAAAGTATGAAAAAAGACAATAAATAACAAGTCTTATTCGTTTACAATTCAAGATTTTCCAAATCTTTAAAGCCTTTTAGGCCAGTTCTTCATCTTAGAAAATTCTTTTCTATCTTCATAATCTTGCCTAAAAGCGCTTGAAAATCTCTTAGATTTTGAATTGTAAACGAATCCTACGCATCGTCTTTTTTCATTCATTGTCTGCCCAACGATTGTATAGACGCCATAATCAAACCCATTCCATCTATTCCCCCTTCAGATGTTGAGTTCTTCCCAACCGCAGCCCTCCCCAAGCTTATCCAAATGTATATAAAATCCCTTGGATCTCAAAATGATCCAACGGGCTTTTTAATTGATCGAAGCCCGTTGTAAATTAGCCTTTGCATACCAAAACTAATCTTTACCCACAAAAAAAGAACCCCGATCATCGATGAGGTTCTTTCTAAGGCTTTTAATCTGTGTTCAATTGTCAATTCACTGGATTTACGTAAAATCAACTGTTTTGGATGAACACGATCTTAAAAAAATCTATTTTGGAATAAAGTTTAATCACTCTATGGAAAAAACAGACTGAAAAATTACAGCTTCTTCACCACCAAATCCTTCCATAACACCCGAATGTCGTTCCCGTCGTGGATCTGCAAGGCAATCGAGCCATCTATCGACCCAATCTTGTCATCGGTGAACCGAATCATCTCCACGCCATTCAGCCACGTCACGACCTCATTGCCTTTCACTCGGATGCGCATGGTATTCCACTCGCCCATTTTGAGCACCTTGTCTTTGTCATCGGTCGGCTTGATCAACCAACCTCGGCCATACGACTCATACACGCCGCCTGTCCACTTGCCGGGAGGAGCTACCTCAGCTTGCCAACCGGCCACCTTGGTCCCTTCAAAAGAGGAATGGAAGAATACCCCACTGTTTCCGTTGGATTCTTGCTTGAAGGAAACCGTCAAATCGAAATCCTTGTACTTTTTCTCGGTAGCCAAGTAGCCATACCCTTTATTAGGGCCGTTTTCGCAGACTAGCAGTCCGTTTTCGACATACCACTTTTCTTCCCCGATGATCGTCCAGCCGGACAGGTCTTTGCCGTTAAACAATTTTTCTTTTTTCTGAGCATACGAAACGCCCAGCACCGCGCACAATGCCGCTGTTAGGAGGATTTTTTTGACAAACATAGTCAAGTCTATTTAGGATGGTTGAATCCCCAAATATAATCGAGCCAAGTCAATTAATCCTTTATTTCGTGGCAAAAGAAGTGCGCGCCAAATTCGATACACATTTCGCCACAATCTCTCCTGCCTCGTTCTTCAACGTACAGGCCGCATGGATGAGCGTCTTGCCGTCTTTGATGATCTCCGACTTGGCCCAGACCTTCTCTCCTACTTTCGCCGGCCGGAGGTAATCTACGTTTAAATTCACCGTCGCATAAAACGCGCCTTTGTCGAGGGAGTAAACCGTCGCCCCCAAAACTTCGTCCAACATGGCTGCCGAAACGCCTCCGTGCAAGATCATCGCAGGATTGGTGAATTCGGGCTTCACATCAAAACAAAATGTTAAACTGCCATACTCCGCCGCGACTAGCTCCCCGTCTAACCACTTCGCCACCAAAGAAGGGCTGCCGTCCCCCATTCTGCCGCCTATATTGGACTTTAAAAACTCGATGATTGGATTTGTCATTGCTTTTTAGTTGTTGAAAGTATCGATTGATAAACGACCTCGTGCATGCGCTGACGCAGCCGAAGGGAATTAATTTTATTATTTTCTTCGCTAGGATACACCCGATTCGACAAAAACACGAAGATCAAGTCTTGCTCTGGATCTACCCAGACGACCGTCCCCGTAAAACCCGTATGCCCAAAGGTCTGGCCAGACGCTCGTGTCGAATACACCGCGCTATTCTCATGGGTTCCGGGCCGATTCCAACCCAGCGGCCGCCCGCTTTTTGGTGACGTCGACAGAAGAAAGGTTTCGACCGTTTCGGGCCCAAACAACTTCGCATCGCCATACCGACCTTTTTGGAGCTGCAATTGGGCTATTTTAGCTATTTCCCATGCGTTACTGAATAAACCCGCATGTCCTGCTACTCCTCCCAACAACGCCGCGTTGGGGTCATGGACGGTCCCGTGAATCAATTCGCCCCGAAAAAGATCATCTTGGGCGGTGGGTGGAAGCATCTCCTTGGAAAACTTACGGAGCGGATTAAACGTCATGCGGGTAATCCCCAAAGGAGCCCAGAATTTCTGCTGCAAAAATTGATCTAACGACTGTTGTGCCAGCCGTTCCACCAGTTTTTGCATCATGATCATGCCCAAATCGCTGTACAAATACCGATGTCCTCCCTTACTGTCCACTAGGTTATTCAGTCGGGAATCAATAATCCATCGCCATACATCCGCTCCTATCTTGGATTGGATAAAGAGATTGGTGGTCACTGGCAATGCCTCGGTACTGGCGGTGGTATAATAATCGGGCCGAAAGGTACTTCCTGTCTTGGTTTCTTTCCAAAACGGAATAAACGCCACCAATCCGGCTTGATGCCACAGCACTTCCCGGATGGTCATCGACTCTTTGTTGGTACCCACCAGCTCGGTTAAATACCGACTGACTGGCTCATCCAGATCAAATTTTCCCCGATCATACAGCCACATCAAGGCTTGAAGGGTCGCGGTAACCTTCGTCAAGGAAGCGATGTCGTACAGCATATCCGACTGAACCGGTGTCGAAATCCCATAACCATGCTGTCCAAAGCTTTTTTGATACACAACTTTCCCTTGCCGTGCCACCAACACCTGACATCCCGGAAAAGCCCCTCGCTGGATCCCCTCCAAGGCCAACGTATCCAGTTTCGCTAAAGTACGCTCGTCCATACCCACCGACAGGGGCGTATCGAAACCCAATCGGAAGGTTCTCCTCCACGTAACCCCTTGGTGTAAGACCAACTTTTTGGACACCTGTACCGGTAATTTCCCTCGGGCGGGCTTGGCACCAAACAAGATTTGAGGCACTTCACCATGGCCCACCGGATCATCCTCGTATCCACAAACCAAGGTAGGTAAATCTTGAAATAAGGCCAATCCATAGGGGTTTCCAAAGGCACAAACCACCACTTTTGTTTTTTCCTGAAGAGCTTGAATGAACCGGACGGTCGCTTGCGAAACCCCAAACTGCCGCGCCGATTGGTTGTTCATGTCATGGACGGCCACCACCACCACTTCATACTGGCTGGCTTTTTCCAGCACCCATTGCCAGTCGGCATCTTTGACGGGTTTGAAGGGAATCGAAAAGTGCTGAAACGGCGCGTATTGGCTCAAAGTCGACTGAAACAGGCTTTCCTCCGGGCCACTGATGGTCACGGAGGCGAATTTAGTCGAATCAAGTCGTTGAAAAGGGAGTAGCTGCTGTTGATCTTGCACCACCGTAGTGGCCGCACTAAATACCGCTTCTTTGATGGTCTTGGCGGATGCGTCTTGAAGATCCGACAACAGGTTTTGTTCTGGGATGGGCCGATACGCAGCCAACCCCGCCCAATATTTCGATTGAAGTATTTTCCTCACTTTTCGATCCAACTCCGATCTCGGGATTCGCCCCTGCTCTACCGCGGTTAAAACGGCTTGAAAAGCGATGGGCAAATTGGCTGTTTGCAGGAGAAGGTCATTTCCGGCCAATAAGGCAGCCACTTCCGCTTGACCCGTGGGATAATGCTTGGTGAGCCCCCGCATATTGAGCGCATCGGTGATCACTAGGCGATTGAATTGCCACTCATTCCGCAGCAAATCGGTGACAATGCGGCGCGAAACCGTCGCCGGGGTATTCGGTGCTGCCTCCAATGCCGGGACATACAAATGACCCACCATCACACTGGCAATGCTATCGGCAATTAACCGTCGGAACGGAATAAATTCGGAGGTGCGTAGCCGATTTTCAGAATGAGTTAAAACAGGGAGCGAATAGTGGGAGTCGGCATCGGAATCGCCATGACCCGGAAAATGCTTGGCACTACCCATGATGCGGGCCCGTTTTAGTCCCCGATGAAAAGCCACGGCACGATCGGCCACCTCTTGCGCATTCTCGCCGAAGGCCCGGTAGTTGATGACCGGATTATCCGGATTGGTGTTGATATCGGCCACAGGAGAAAAGTTCATGTGAATGCCCAGTCGTTGGCATTGCATGCCAATGGCATAGCCCACCTCCTCCAGCAGCCGTAGGTCCTGCACGGCCCCCAGGGTAATTTGCTTGGGAAAGGAAATGGTTTCATCCAGCCGCATTCCCAATCCCCATTCGGCATCCATTCCGATCAAAAGAGGAATTTTAGAGGCGGCTTGGTATCGGTTGGTCAGTTTAGCTTGTTGAATCGGGTGGCCTTGAAAAAAGATAATTCCCCCGACATGATACTGCCGAATGTACTCTTCAACTTGTTTGTAGGTGGTTTCGGTCCGATTCGAATAGGTGGAGATCATGAAAAGCTGACCCACTTTTTGTGGAAGCGACATGGAATCCATCTGCTTTTGAACCCATGCCTCCTGATTTTGTGCGTACTGTGCGAGTTGTTCGGGGGAGTAAGTGGGAATGTGGGAGGAGTCGGCTTGAATAGAACGTACCTGAACAACCACGTCGGGTTGAACCGTCTGGACCGTTTTTTCCAAAAACCATAAAAAGACAAAATCAAATAAGAATAGTTTCAATAAACCCGTCATGCCGTCCTGATATCCACGTTTCCTGCCCTGTAAACGAACAAAAGTACGTAAAAATGAGGAGAGAATGCCATATTTTGTGCGTGTTACCCAAGATAATCATTCCAAATCCTTCGTCATTTTTGGGGCAAACGATCGACAAGGGAAGGGGCCGCGCGCGATAGGGTTCGATGATAAATTTATTTAGGCGATGCTAAATCTCGATAACAACCCCAAAACGAATTTAGTCACAGAAGTATTGGAAGCTATGATGCCGTACTTAACTTGTAATTTTGGTTGACCCTTGGTAGATACACGTAGCTGTAAGATTGAGTGGACTCTTAAGTCACTCATCTGTTCGATTTAAATTGAGAATCAGAATAACCTTTTTCATCCCATATTTTGTCTGCGGAACTACGCATTTTATCCAAAAAAAATTTTGCCATTATTTTTTTTAATTCCAAAAGAGTGGCGTCTTCTATATCTGTTGCATATAGTTATAATAATTCCATTTGGACGTTAGAAAGCGGGGGATTAATCTCTTTCTGAGCCATAGTTCACTTTTTTACATAAAAATAGCCTTTTGGGGGAACATTGACAAATGATTAAACAAATCAAAATTTTTCAGTGTTGCGTTCTTCGAAACTTACGCAACTTCGTTTTTAATACAAGTTGGATTCTTTTGATTTACCGACTTTAGGGCAGGAACAAACTCGAAAAACTCGTTAAGAGTACCGATTTCACAACCAGCTAGGAAAATAATAAACCACAAAAGACACAATGTCCTTTGTGGTTAACATTTTTGAGTATCCAAGACCGTGACAGAAATCCCAAGGATACATCAGGAGAATGGAAAATCCCGAGGAAGGTTCGGGATATTGTCCATGTCCACTTGGGGCTTGGGGATCCGTTGGCTGTTTACAGAATAATCTTCTCGATCTGAACGGTACTAGGCTGGTCCCCTACTTTTTCTTCAAAGGCAATCACCACCCCTTGGTCCGACCAAGCCGCGGTTGGATTGGTGGCAGAACCTTGAGATGTAATGAACGTCGGGGCCGATACCCGTCCTTGGGCATCAATTTTCTTGTATCCTATCACAAATTGATCTTGTCCGTTGACTACCTGGGATTCCTCCCAAACTAAAATTCCTTGTCCCTTCTTGGTTAGGATAAACGGGCTTTTAGCTCCTTTTCCGGTGATCACATCGAGTTTTTTTCCGCTGTGAGTCGTGAGACGCAAACCCGGCTCATTGGGCGTGCCGGAAAACCAAGAGACCAATGCCTCTTTTTCCCATTTCGCCGAGGTAGGTCCAGAATGAGGGCAACCCTTTACCTCCCATTGATCAGCGTACACTTTTTCCGCTTTTCCAAACGACTTACCTCCATCCTTTGACGTGATCCGAACGATATCCCGAATGTTATTTTCGTTTTCACGGTAATAGATGGAAAAATCACCCGCCGCGTTTACTTGAAGACGAACTGGGCAACAATCGCACGTGAAATCATCCACCACACGCTCTGGCTGAAATGATCCTTGCTTTGTAACCACCAAGCGAAGGTCACGCTCATGCGCTTTGCCCTCAATATCGTTCAACCACGCCACGGCTACCTCATCATTGGCCAATAACGTCGCATCAAAAAAGCCGCGGACGACATTCGGTTTGTTTTCTTTATGGACAGGCTGAATCGCCGACCACGTTTTTCCCTGATCTTTTGACGTGGTAAACATCAGCGAGTTCCCACGCGCCGGACGTTTCCCTGGGGCGGGGGTCTCCTCGGTCACATGACGATAGGAGAAAATCGCTACCCATTCCCCCGATTTCTTTTGCAAGACAATCGGTTTGGCTAGTCGTCCGCCACTCAGGTTGGCTGATGCATGAATCAAATGTTTCTCCCCAAATTGTCCTTTATCCTGAGAAGCCAAATACAAGGCACTCACACCCGCGGCGTCCTTCTCCATCCAATACACAAAAGCTTTTCCCGATTGGCTAGTGACCATCATGGGCAGTGAAGCCGTTACACCCGGCGATACCAACGGAAGGGGCTCGGCAGCAGAGGCCCAAGATCCCATACATACGGCTGCCAACATCCAAATTATTTTTTTCATATCGATTTCGTTTCGTGTACCAAAAGTAAGGTATTATTTATAATTAGTCTAATTAACCATGAAAGAATCGACGAAAATCCAAAAATGATCGGGAATGATGGAAAATTCGAGGGATTTTGGTAGGTTCGAGTCACCATTTATTCAACCCATACCATGAACGTATCTTCCACTACCTATGACGCCATCGTCATTGGGTCGGGCATCAGCGGAGGCTGGGCCGCAAAAGAATTATGTGAAGCAGGACTCAAGACATTGGTGTTGGAGAGAGGACGTGATGTACAACATATCACCGACTATTCGACGGCCCTCTCCAATCCCTGGGATCATCCGCATCGGCTCCGACTTCCTAAGCAAGAAAAGCTAGATAACCCGATCGCCACCAAATGCTACGCTTACGATGAGGCCACCCGCCAGTTCTTTGTACCCGATGCCGCGCATCCATACATCCAAGAAAAGCCCTTTGACTGGATCCGGGGCTATCAAGTGGGTGGGAAATCACTTATTTGGGCAAGGCAGGTTCAACGCTGGAGCGACTTCGAGTTTTCTTCTCCGCAAAGAGACGGTTATGCCGTCGATTGGCCCATTCGCTACCATGACTTAGCCCCTTGGTACAGCCATGTGGAGAAGTTTATCGGGGTGAGTGGGAATCGAGACCAGATCGACAGCCTACCCGATGGGGAATTTCTCCCCCCGTTTGAACTTAATTGTGTCGAGAAACACATTCAATCCTCCGTCAAACGTTCATTCCAAGACCGACAGGTGATCATTGGCCGGTGCGCGCATTTAACCGCTCCGCAACCTCACCATACCGCATTGGGGCGTAGTGCGTGTCAATCTCGGCACTTGTGTTATCGGGGTTGCCCTTATGGTGCGTACTTTAGTTCCAATTCGGCTACTTTACCGGCGGCTCATCAGACCGGGAACCTCACCCTCCGGCCCCACTCGGTGGTTCATAGTTTGATTTACGATGATCAGCTCCAAAAAGCGACGGGAGTTCGAGTCATTGATAGCCAGACAGGGGATAGTTTGGAGTTTTTCGCCAAAATTATCTTTGTCAATGCCGCCTGCTTAAACACCAACCTGATCTTGTTAAACTCCACCTCCTCTCGTTTTCCAAATGGTTTAGGGAACGACTATGGCCATTTAGGTCGGCACATTGCCTTTCACAATTACCGAGGCCAGGGGATTGCTCAAATCGATGGTTTTAAGGATCGATACTATTTCGGCCGACGACCCACCACAGCCTTTGTGCCCTCTTTCCGAAATCTTAGACAAAAAGACCAAGATTTTTTAGGTAGCTACATGATGGCCTTTTCGGCCTCCCGGCCCCGTGGAAAGAGCCAGGCGGATGAATTTGGGGCGAACCTGAAATCGGCCCTAAGCCAACCAGCCGACCACTGGCAAGTGTACATCATGATGCAAGGTGAAACCATCCCCCGGTGGGAAAATCATGTTCGCTTAAGTACAGACCAAAAAGACCCTTGGGGAATTCCTCAATTGATAACCTCCGTAGGGTATACCGAGAACGACGAAAAAATGGTGCATGACTTTCAAACCCAAGCCCAAGCCATGCTAGAAAAAGCCGGATGTCGGGATGTGAAGATGTACGATACCAACCAAGCCCCCGGATTGGATATCCATGAAATGGGAGGAGCCCGCATGGGGCATGACCCCAAAACGTCCATTCTCAATGCCTGGAATCAGATCCACAGCTGCCCAAATGTTTTCGTAACCGACGGTGCTGCCATGACCTCCACGGGGAACCAAAATCCATCCCTGACCTTCATGGCCCTGACAGCCCGAGCCGTACATCGAGCAACTACCTTGTTAAAGCGAGGAGATTTAAGATAATTCCCTCGTTTTCAACCCCTCGACCAAATTCAAATCTTGATCGAGAGAAACTATGGTTCTATCGATCAAGCAACCTGAATTCGGCAAAAGTCTAGTACATTTAACATTGCTCAACCTAATCATTCAACTATGCTTAAAACGCTTACCTCCCTTATTTTAGGAGCATTTGCCTTGATCGGATTTCAAGCCGACCAACCTGGTCCTCCCGACTGGAATCGATTCACCAAAGTAGTGATCACAGAAGGTCTTGACGAACCCATGGAAATGGATTTTCTACCTGGTGGAAAAATCATTCTGGTCGAACGAAAAGGTGCTGTAAAAGTGATCCACGAGAAAACCAAAGAGGTGATCGATGCTGGGTTCATTGAAGTCAATACCAAATATACCAACAAAAAAGGCCAAACACGCGAGGCGGAAGAGGGTTTGATGGGCGTAAGTCCTGATCCCAACTTTGCCAAAAACAATTGGATTTATTTGTACTATGCACACCCAAAAGAATCCAAGCACGTGCTTTCCCGTTTCGTTCTTAAGAATGATCAACTCGACAATGCCTCGGAGAAAGTGATCTTGGAAGTACCCACCCAACGAGAGGAATGTTGCCACACCGGGGGAGGTATGACCTGGGATAAAGCAGGGAACCTCTATTTGACCGTTGGGAACAATACCGTAAATCCACCTCAAGGTTCGTCTAATTTGGTGGAACTCCCCGGCCGAGAAAACGAAGACGACCAACGTGCTCCCGGAAATACCAATGACCTTCGCGGAAAAATTTTGCGGATTCATCCTGAACCCAACGGCACCTACACCATTCCGAAGGGTAACCTTTTCGCCCCTGGCACTCCCAAAACCCGGGCTGAGATTTACACCATGGGCCATCGCAATCCTTGGCGGCCTACACTCGATACCAAAACAGGGTTTCTCTACTGGGGAGAAGTCGGCCCCGATGCCAGCAAAGATTCTACGTGGGGGCCCATGGGCTATGACGAATTCAATCAAGCCAAAGGCCCCGGCTTTTTTGGATGGCCCTATTTTATTGCCAATAATCGACCGTACCGAAAATACAATTCCGCCGATGGAACCTACGGTGAACCTTTCGATGTCAACAACCCGGTCAATACCTCGGTCAATAATACGGGATTGGTTAATCTACCTAAACCCATTCCGGCCATGCTCTACTACCCGTATGGCCCCTCCAAGGAATTTCCAGAATTAGGTACCTCTGGCCGAAGTGCTACAGGTGGACCTGTATTCCGAAAAGCCAATTTTGTAGGTGCACCCCGTCCTTGGCCAGACTATTACGAAGGCAAGTGGTTGATCACCGACTTCATGCGCGGCTGGATATTTGCCATCACAATGGACGAAAAAGGAGATTATCAATCCATGGAACGCGTCTTACCGAACATGAACTTTAGTTCGGCCATCGACATGGACTTTGGCCCTTCAGGAGATATGTATGTTCTTGAATATGGATCGGCTTGGTTCAGAGGAAATGACAATTCCAAGTTGGTTAAAATTGAATACAATGCCGGAAATCGGAGACCCAATGCCGTAGCGAAGGCAAACAAGAAAGCGGGATCTCTCCCTTTACCCGTTACGTTTTCGGCCGACGGATCCTCCGATTTTGATCCCTACGACCAAAACAAATTAACCTACGTTTGGCGCATTACCGATGCCAAAAAAGCGCAAGTGGCCTTGTTAACCGGTAAAGAGGTAACCTACACATTTAAGGTAGCCGGCAATTACCAAGCTACCCTAACCGTCACCGACACCAAGGGAGCGAAAAACAGCCTATCCATTCCCATTACTGCCGGAAATTCAGCCCCCGAGGTTGAAATCGCTCTCCAATCATCAAATAAGACGTTTTACTTTGGAGATCAACCCATTCCGTATACCGTTAGAGTAAAAGATAAAGAAGATGGCGAAACGGGCAACCGAATAAAAGCAGAGGAAGTGGCCGTTACCTTCGACTTCATTCCAAGAGGCTATGACCCCATCGAAATCGCAGCCAAACAAAAAAGTGCCGACGATATGGCGCAGTATGCCATCGGCCGGAACTTGATCGAGTCCTCGGACTGTAAATCGTGCCACCAATACAACACCCAATCGATCGGGCCAAGCTATACCGCTATTGCCAATAAATACACGGCATCCCCCGAAAACATGAACTACCTCGTCAAGAAAATCAAAGAAGGGGGAAGTGGTGTTTGGGGAGATCATGGCATGAGTGCTCACCCCAATGTTAGCGACTTAGATGCCAAACGAATGGTTGATTACATCTATAGCTTGGGTGGAAAATCACCCAATGTCAATCGTCTCGGCCTGAGCGGAGAGGTGAAACCGACCACCCCAAGTTACGAGACCACCCCCGGTAATTTCGTGTTACGTGCAGCCTATCTGGACAAAGGAGCTCCAAAAGCCAAATCCATTCGGTCCGAACAGATGATCTACCTGAAAAGTCCTTACCTACGCCCTCAAGACTTGCAAGGGTCCTCAGGAGTTCAATTGATTACTACACCCAATTATTCGTTTTCCTTTGTTGGAGATAAATCGTACGGATATTATCAGGGAATTGACCTGACTGGCATCAAAGAAATCGTGGCGTTCCTTCAAATCAACTCACGCAATGGGGCAGTAGGCGCCAAGGTAGAACTGCGATTAGGGAGCCCAACTGGGAAACTGGTCGGTACCTCCGAATTTGTAGGGAAAAGAGAATTGCCGTTTGAACGACCACCCGCCGGTGCCAACATGACCGAATGGGCCAGGTCCAGAAGTAGCAAGGCCGTCATCAAACTGACCGAGCCTGTTGCCGGAAAACATGACCTCTACCTGGTTTTCCGGAATGAAAAAGCGGTAAAAACCGATGTTCTCGCTCAATTCACGGAAGTCGGTTTTTTTCAATAACCCCGTGAAAATAAGCTATAAATCGAGGCCACTCTGAGACGAGTGGCCTCGATTTTTTTTTAGTCCATTCCCTCAAAAACGATACTCACCGCTCAACACGAAATTTTTTACGTATAGAGGTATTTTTTGTAAGTTTGGAAAACGACCAACCCCACCTCACTCCGATGCAAGCCAAAACCATTTATGTCAATCTCCCCTGCCGGGATTTAGTAAAAACAAGAGACTTTTGGACACAATTGGGTTTTTCATTTAATGAGGCATTTTCTGATGAAAAAGCGTTATGCCTTGTTTTACAGGAGGGTACGATGTATGCGATGCTCATCTCCCACGATTATTTTACGACTTTTACCAACCGGCCCGTTTTTAATGGTACCACGTCCCAAGTCTTGCTTGCCTTACAAGTTGATACCCGGCAACATGTAGACCAAATCGTTCAAAAAGCCCTGGCTTTGGGTGCTCAACGGTACCGGAATGCCACCGAACACGAATGGATGTACTACGATTGTTTTGAAGACTTAGATGGGCATCAATGGGAGATCATGCACATGGTATTGCCAAGTTAACTTATTTCCACATGACTCCAGCCTTACCCAACGTACTCCCGTTACTTCATCCACTGGAGGAGAAGCTCGTTACCTATCTAGCGACTTTACCCGATGAAGCCTGGCATACCCAGACAATCGCAAAAAAGTGGCTGATCAAAGATGTGGCCGCACACCTGCTGGATGGGGCCATTCGAGGACTATCGATGGGGCGCGATGGGTATTTTCCACCCGGACCTCCTCCTGAATTTTCAAGCTACGCTTCTTTGGTTACCTATTTAAACGATTTGAATGAGACCTGGACAAACGCATTCAGACGCGTAAGCCCCCAAATTTTAGTACCTTGGCTTCAGTCGACTGGAAAACAATACATGGATTTCTTGGTTCAACTTCCACCCCAAGATAAGGCCCTGTTTGGTGTGGCATGGGCTGGCGAAACCCAGTCCAAAAATGAATTTCATGTGGCTCGAGAATACACGGAGCGGTTTCTTCATCAACTACAGATTCGGGATGCGCTGGGTGATCAGGAACTTCTGGAAACCCATTTTTACTCTGCTTTTCTTTCCATCTGTTTCATGGCATTTCCATATTCTTTCCGTGAAATAGACGCTGAAACAGGAACGCAAGTCTCTATTCTCGTTCCTTCTTCCTTTGGTGGACAATGGACGATCGAGAAAACGGAGGAGGGTTGGACTTGGGCGTCGAATACAACCACCCGCCAATCAATCACATCGGTTCGTATTCCTCCCGAATTTGCTTGGAAACTACTTTCTAAAAGTTGGCGCTATACGGACTTACCCGCTCCGCTGGTTATCGAAGGCCAGGAAGCATTGGGTATGAAGGCAGCACAGATTATTTCATTTATGGCGTAAATAAACGAGGTATGAACTTAAATCCACTCATTGATCTCTATCTAAAAGAGGGTTGCATGCGATGCCCTTATGGGGCAACGGACCGGTGTAAAGTCATCCCCTGGCGAGAGGAGCTTCAGACGTTGCGGCAAATAGCTTTGGAGTCTGGACTACAAGAAGAAAAAAAATGGGGCGTCCCGGTGTATACCTTGAATGGGAAAAATGTTATTTCTGTCAATGCATTGAAAGAATCAGCCAATTTGTCTTTTTTCAAAGGGGCCCTGCTGCGGGATGAAAATGGCCTACTTCAACAACAGGGCTCCATTCAATCCGGACGAATCATCAAGTTCACCTCCGTAGAAGAGATCGTTCGACTTCAGAGTGTCTTAGCCAACTACATCCAAGAGGCCATTCAAATCGAGCAAAGTGGTGCCAAGGTAATGACGATTAAAAATCCGGAACCCATACCCGACGAGCTTCTTGATGCCTTTCAAGAAGATTCTATATTGGAATCCGCTTTTTATGCCTTGACTCCCGGCCGGCAACGCGCGTACATTATTACCTTCTCCCAACCCAAACAAACGGCTACCCGAAAGAACCGTATCCAAAAATACCGGGACCAAATCGTAGCAGGGATTGGCCTACATGACGATTATAAAAAGAACCAATAAACTAGTATAAACGATGTCACCCATTCAAATTCAAACCCATTTGTCGATCTCCCCTGAAGTCGCTTGGAAACTTTATACCGAGCCCGAACACATCACCCAATGGAACTTCGCCTCTCCAGATTGGCATTGCCCCTGGGCAAAAAACAACCTGGAAATCGGAGGAACCTATCAAGCCTTCATGCAGGCCAAGGATCAAAGCTTTGAGTTTGTTTTTGAGGCAACCTATACGGACATAGAGCCTGGTCAGCATTTTGTTTATGTTATGCCCGATCAACGTAACATCCGAGTGGATTTCCAACCTCTCGATTCGGGTACCCAAGTGACTGTCACCTTCGATCCGGAAAATGAAAATCCCATTGACCTCCAGCGCCAAGGCTGGCAGGCTATTTTAGACCAATATTCTCAATATGCCAACTTGCAGGGATCGATGGATTGAAAAAACAGTCAAATGAATTCATGATTTCCCGATGCTGTCCGGCGTGTCCATGTCTTGCTCCCCCCAAGGAACTCCCTGGACTCACCTGTGAATCTTGAGGAGTAGGGAAAAAAGCCCACCAACGGAAAGAAAAATCATGTAATCCGGAAGGCCTAAAGACTACCCGATTAGGATTATGGAATGTATTTATTGAATTAGAATTCCCCCGCCCGGTGAAGGTGTAGCACGGCCATACCTCCACCGGGCGAAATCGCAAACGTATAGGGTATCAATGGGCCACTCCTACGAAGTTTAAATTCAAACATACCTCGGTGGTTTCCACAAACAGGTTGCCCCAATAATTTTATCATCAGAAAGCCCACCGAAATGACCTTCCTTCCATAATCATCATTTGCTTGGTGCATTTAACCCATCTCCCAACATTCACCCTGCTCGTTGCGCTTTCTCCCACACCACACTTTGTTTTCCTTTTTGGTAGCGGAAGAATCCAGCCCAGGCTGCATAGTTCATCATGACTAGGTAATAGGGTATGGATAAGATCTTGCTTTTCTTCCCACGTTTCTCCGCCCACCAACCTAGCAAAGCCAAAAGGTAAAAAAAGGTTTGTCCGAATAATAAGAAAATGTAGATCGGATGTTGATGTTGGTCTACCAACAGAACATTCAGCAAAAACAAAAAAGGAAGGGAAAAAGGGACGATTGTCCAACGTAAAATTCGGTGGGAGACATATTGAAAAGAGAATTTTCCGTACTTCCAAAGGAGAGGATGCAATCGGACCATGGACTGAAACCCGCCCGCGCAAATCCTAATTTTTCGTTTTAACTCCTCTTGAGAATTCAGAGAAGCCGATTCCGCTGCATACGCCTGAGGCTCATAGGCGATTCGAAAACCCCGCATTACGATCTTCAAAGAGAGTACAAAATCGTCCAATAAGGTATCCGATTCCAGTTCCTCAAATAAAGGGGTTCGAATCGCATACAATTCCCCGGCCGCCCCACAGGCCGAATAGACTTGAGCATCCCAAGTTTTGAGGGTACTTTCGTATTTCCAGTAGAGGCCTTCGCCTACTTCGGCTGTGGCTTGACTTTCCTGCCGAATGCGTTTCTCTCCCGCTACCACACCTACCGTCGGATCTGCAAAATGGGCAACTAAACGCTCGATCGCCTCCGGATTCAGCCAAGTATTGGCATCGGTAAAAACGGTGTAAGGGGATTGTATCTCCCGCATCACGCGATTGATCGCCGCCATTTTTCCACGACGTTCCGGTTGATGATAGACCTGTATTCCATCCTGCCGGGATAACCATTCCGCACTCCCGTCTGTCGATCCGTCCGTCACAAAAACTATCTTTAGATTGGGATAGGTTTGAGCACGGCAGTTTTCTATTTTTTCAGGCATGTAAGCTATTTCATTGTATGCCGCAATCAATAGCGTAACTTCTGGTTTTTCTTGCTGAATCGGAACTATCCGTTTTGGGACCCATTTTACCCAAAGTGCAAGTAAGAGGCCATACCCAAAGTAGGCATAAAAGGCAATTAATAAAAGAACCCAAAACCAAGCTTCCATCTTTCTATAGTGATTCGTAGTGTTGCAATGTTTTTTGGGCTGTTTGTTCCCAGGCAAAGCTAGAGGCACGCAAAATTCCTCGTTTCCTAAACTCTTCTGCCAAAGCTTGATCCTGAGTAAGCCTTACCATTCCTTGTGCCAACGCTGAAACATCCAGAGGATCAACCAATAGGGCCGCATCGCCCGCAACCTCCGGAAGGGCGGTCACGTTGGATGATAGCACGGGAGAACCACACGCCATAGCCTCAATGAGTGGAATCCCAAAACTTTCTTGTAAAGATGGGTATATAAAGACCGAAGCCATTTCGTAAAAATAGGGCAAATGGGCATGCTGGATATAACCCGGTGTCACGATATGATCCAACAAGCCAATGGCATCGATCTTGGACAAATAGGGTAATAATTGAGCCACCGACAATTCGGCCACGACCAACGGTAAGGGGTCTTGGACGTGTTGACGATACTGTTTGTAAGCAGCCAAAACCCGAGTCATGTTCTTTTTGGGGGCTTCATTACCCAAGTAAAAAAGGTAGGCCAATGGGAGTCCATATTGAACCCGAATTCTCTCCAACATGGCACTATCCTCTGAACAACTAAACGAAGATCCTATGCCATTGTAAACAGAGAATAAGCGAGTGGATAAATGAGGCCACTGAATTTGCATTTTTTGCCTTTCAAATTCGGATACCGTTAATACCCGTTGGGCTTTAGGAACAATTTTGGGGACGAGCCATTTCCGATAATAATGTCCCAACGTTTGATACCACGATCCCCCAGTAAAGGAAGTGAGGTACATGATATCATGGACGGTCACAAGGTAAGGCACTGGGCATCGCAGGGGGGCGGTGTTGGATGTTAAATGCAGGAGATCCAACTGGGCCTTTTGAACCGCCTTGGGGAGATAAACCTGCTCCCAGTCGACATAGGTTTTTCCTGGCACCTCCACAATTTCCCAACCGGGAGCAGAAGGTAGGCACGGATCCTCATCCGGCTTCACAAACACCACCCACTCGTGGGGTGTATTCATTCGCTGTAAAGCTTTGATGAGCTCCAAAGCGTATACATCCATGCCATGCTTTTTCTTTCGAAAAATGCGCTGGGCCTCAATACCGATCCGCATGTTTAGGGAGTGTTTTGGTGAGGAGTATGAAGGAATGTCTTTTTGGCTTGCCCGATTCGAGTCAATGCTTTGACCATGGAAAAAAATGTCTTGGGGACGAGTTTAAATTCATTCCAGCCAATAACTTGCCGAATATAGTGTGGTGTAGCGCTCCAGAGTGTCAGTAAATAAAGAGCTAACAAAGCCGCACTCCAACAGGTCCATACTCCTCCCCAAATTCCGGTGATAACCAAGCATCCTAGCAAAACAATGCGAGGGGGTAGAACGAATTGGAATACTTTATCGGCATAATCTACATTTCCACGAAGTAAGGCCCCGAATGCATTCCAAAAATGTGCTTTGGCAAAACGCCATTGCGCCGCCAGCCACCGAGTACGCTGGGTTTCGAATACGGCTTCATTTCGGACCTTTTCATCCAAAACATAGGCATCTTCCAAATAGGTAATTTTTTCACCCTGACGGAGTAAATCCAACTCCAACTGTTTATCAAACCCACTCACGGCATCTATCTGAGCCATGAAGGATTCAAAACGCGTGCGATCCATCACCAAGCCAGATCCGATTAACGCAGCAGAAAGACCTACAGCGACATGTCCTTTCCTAAAAATCGTATTATTGACCTCCTCACTGAGAGCATCCAATTTGGCCATAGGAGTATCCAAGTTTTTAGCCATTCGATGTAGCTGGATGACCGAGTGACCCGATAAAAAAGCTTGTTTTGATTTTCGAATCGCCCCGGGAACCAAGTGGTTGTCGGCATCCAATAACAAGACAACATCCCATGGACTTTGTATCTGAGGGAGAGCTTGATTGATGGCTTTGGCCTTGGTACTTTGCTCGAGCTTGATGTCCACGACCTGAACAGGAAGTTTCGATAATGCCTCCCAGGTAGCCGGTTTTAGTTGATCGGCTAAAACTACAATAGAATCCTCTGAGTCCAGATCCGGTTGCTCTAGAACATTCTGAACAGACGACACGATGACCGCATCTTCCTTGTAGGCTGGGAAAAGAATCAATACGCGCGGACGAGGGTCCGAGGTATTCAAAGGTACAGTCACTTTTCGTGAAGCCGCCCATGCAAAAAAAGCCAAGTAAATAACCGCAGCGGTTAAGTACAACAGGGGAATACCAAGTAGCCAGGCCATGATTACATTTTTTCGGATTGAAACACGGCTTTGAACGTCTTGAAGAAAAGCTTCAGATCCATCCAAATATTATGTTTTTTGGAATAGGTATTATCTAGTTCCATCCGTTCTTCCTCCGTCAATCCGGCTTTTCCACGTTTGGTTACTTGCCACAAGCCAGTGAGACCAGCCGGGGCCAGAAAACGAGCGACTGACTCGTCTTTGGTCAGTTTTTCAGCTTCATACAAAGGCAAAGGTCGATTTCCGATAATCGACATATCCCCTTTCAAGATATTGATTAGTTGAGGTAATTCATCGATACTAGAATTCCGCAAAAAAGCACCTAGACGGGTGATCCGTGGGTCATTCTGAAATTTCATGAAGGCCGCCTCGCTACTTTTTTCCGCTTTTAGCTTGGATTCAGAAACCCAGCCGGTGTCGGCAATCAAGGTTGTATCCTGTGTAGAAGGCTCCAGAGGTGTCTCGACTTTTTTTGTGTATGCATTTTGGCCAGCCATCTGCGAGATGATTTTGTCCGCATCTGTCCGCATCGTCCGGAACTTGTACAGATTAAAAATGGTGTATCCAGCTCCGACACGCTTTGAAAAATAAAATACGGGGCCTTTCGAGTCAAGCTTGATTAAAATCGCTACAATTAAAAAAAGGGGCGAAAGCAAAATGAGAGCCGTCAAGGAAAAAAAAATGTCAAACAACCGTTTGCGCCAAGAGGGTTTGGGAGTAGGGAAATCAATGTCATCGTTGGGGGGGGCCACTGACTTTACTTCAAGGGATTTGCTAATCCGCAACTGAAGTTCGTCAGGATGAAATGGTTTCATGATGTAATCCACCGCTCCGGCCTGTAAACATTTGATCCGAGTTTCACTTTTATCATCACCCGACAAGATGATCACGGGAACATGTGCATACGCTGAAGATGCCTTCACTTCTTCCAAATAGGAAAACCCATCCTCCCCATCCTCTAGCTGAAGATCTAAAATCAAAAGATCGGGTTGCCCCATCGATTTTAATAACTCTTTCCCCGTTCGGATGCTCTTCGCCAGAAATAGGTCGTATTGATCTTGTAATTTGAACTTCAACAAGCCCAACACCATTTCATTGTCCTCAATGACAAGAATTCGACGTTTCATTCTTTAATTGTTTAGGATCTGTTCAGAGATAAAGAAAACTTTAGACCAAATTATAGACAATTACTGAGAATTTTGTGCCAAAAGACTTATTATTTCAAAAAATTATAAAGAAATAGCACTTTGAACACAAAACTTACGCGCAAGTACTTGTAATTCCCACACTCATTTCCTACATTTGGAAATAGAGTCTATTTTTTGGCATTTTTCCGAATTTTGGACAATCCTCCTAACTCTCTTAGTTTGAATACAATGGATCAACCCTTTCTCATCTACATTGTGGAAGACGACGCCTTTTATGGGGCGATGTTGGAGTACCATTTAAACTTAAACCCGGATTACACCATCCAGCGATTCGAAACAGGCAAAAGTTTGTTGGCAAATTTGTATCAAAAGCCTGCGGTAATTACGCTTGATTATTCTCTTCCCGACTATGACGGGGACGAGTTACTCAAGCAGATTCAAAAAATCCATCCCGACATTCCGGTCATCATCATATCGGGGCAGGAAGATATTTCAACGGCGGTACAGTTGCTCAAAAATGGTGCATATGATTACATTGTAAAAGATGAAAATGCCAAAGACCGCTTGTGGCGCACCCTCATTCGTGTTCGTGAAACAAGGGAGTTGAGCGAAGAAATTTACCAACTACGGGAGGAGGTACGAGAAAAATACGATTTCGAAAACATCATCAAAGGAGAGAGTTCGGCCATCAAGCGGATTTTCCAATTAATGGAGAAGTCTCTCAACAACTCCATCACGGTTTCGATTTTTGGAGAAACGGGAACAGGAAAAGAGTTGGTCGCTAAATCGATACACTATAATTCCAATCGAAGCAAACAGCCTTTCATAGCGGTTAACATGGCTGCAATCCCCAAAGATCTCTTGGAAAGTGAGCTATTTGGTCATGAAAAAGGAGCCTTTACGGGCGCTGTCAATCGGCGAATTGGTAAATTTGAAGAAGCCAATGGGGGAACGCTTTTTTTAGACGAAATTGCCGAAATGGACATTACCATGCAAGCCAAAATATTAAGGGCCTTGCAAGAACAGGAAGTAACGAGAATTGGTGGAAATCAAGTCATTAAGTACGATGCCCGCATCATCGTAGCCACCCACCGGAACCTCTCCGAGGAAGTCCGCCAAGGTCGTTTTCGTGAGGATTTGTACTATCGTCTGCTTGGATTGAATCTTCAACTCCCCCCTCTTAGAGAACGAGGAACCGACATTCTCGTCCTAGCAAAACATTTTATCACCGAATACTGTAAAAAGAATAAACTCCCGAATCTGCAGCTTTCTCCAGAATCCTCCCAAAAGCTAATTCAATACCCCTTCCCCGGGAACATCCGAGAACTTAAGGCAGTCATTGAATTAGCCTGCGTCATGGCCAACGGAAATGTCATCCAACCCGAAGACATTACCTTCCATAGCCTCAAACCCGAAGGGTCGTTTTTGCTCGAAGAGTTGACACTAAAAGAATACAATCGAAGAATCATTCGACACTTTTTGGATAAATACGACCAAGACGTCCTTCTCGTGGCAGAAAAGCTCGATATCGGCAAATCAACTATTTATAACCTCATCAAAAACGGGGATCTGTAACTTGGAAAGCATGGAAAGCTTTCCATTTTTTGGAATATAGGTTTTGTTAACTAATTGATTATCAATACAATAAACAATAGGCACTATTTATGTTTATTGTTTTTGTTGCGATTTTATCCAATGGACCCTAGTTCCCAATTACAGCCGACATGTACTTCCCATCCGTTTCAGACATTGATTTCGATAGGTTGAAAGTGATCTCGCCGGATTCTTCCATCTGTCAGTTTTTAATCTTTATTGGTGAAAAATCGGCGGATGAAATGCCTTATCTTTTGTCAAGATTGGAAGAAAAGAGCATAAAATGTCTGGGAGGTATTTTTCCTAATTTGATTTTGGATACGGAAACCACAGATGCCGGCATCTTAATTTGTGAAATCCCCCCCGTCATCAGTCGATTCCAACTGACCATGGAAGACCTAGAGCACTGGAATCAACCTATCTCACTGGAAGGTGTTGGAAGTGCTATCTTGCTTTCCGACGGTACCATTGGTGAGACCAATGCCTTTTTGAAAGGTGTCCATAGTTTGTTAGGAAGTAAAATTCCTCTCGTGGGAGGTGGAGCAGGACGAATTGACTTATCCACGCATCCATGCCTTTTTACCGAGGAGGGAAGCTTTCATTCAGGTGGGCTACTGGCCTTGTTACCCAATCCGGCCAAAGTAGCTGTCCGTCATGGATGGACGAAATTTGATGGCCCATTTTTGGCCACTAAAGTAGACAAGAACATCATCCACGAAATCAATTGGCGACCTGCGCTAGACGTTTACAAGGAGGTAGTTGAAAAAGATAGTGGAAAGATGATTACCTCAGAGAACTTTTTAGATGTGGCCAAAAGCTATCCTTTTGGTCTCTTTAAAGAAGGAACCGAGTACGTCATCCGTGATCCTTTTGCGATATCCGATAACCAGTCGATTGTTTGTATTACCGAAATACCAGAAAATTCGGTTTTTTACATCATGCAGGGAAATCCAGAATCTTTACTTCAGGCTGCTGCTGAAGTGGGTAAATCCATTCGTACCCTAGATGACTCCGTCATCAATTCCCTTATTTTATTCACGTGCATTTCTAGAATCCTTTACTTGGGAGATCGTTTTCAAGAGGAACTTGCTGCTTTTAAACAGGATCATCCAACGAAAATTCGAGGCGTCGCCACGTTAGGGGAAATTGCATGTACTGGTACTGGATTCGTAGAATTTTATAATAAAACAATCGTATCTTGTCATTTCCTTCCGGTGGAATAGTCTTTCATTATGGATATAGTCCGCGAAATATCTCAACTTTATGAACTCTCGCTCGCCATTGGAGGTCAACTCACACTGACCGAATCTAGTGAGCAGTTCCTTCGCGTCTATATGCGTCAAATGAATTTGGATGCTGGTGCGTGTTGGATTCGGAAAAACCTTCTCGATCCCAGCGCCCCAATCAATCATTTTCAACGACTGCACGAACAACCCGCTCAGTTTAGTACCTTAGAAACCCTGCCCTTACCCCTTGACTACGAGAAGAATCTAGCCCATTTGCCCGGATGGATTGCCGAGTCTTGTACCTGGGCTAACCCGTCCTTGGATGGTCTTCATGGCTTTCTTCCGATCGGTTCCTTGGGCTTCTTGCATGTATACTACTCCTCTGTCAACCAAGCCAAGGCTAGCTTCAGTACCTTGCATTTCAAAAAACTGGAAAAGGTACTTCAAAAATTGGCCTTAGACTGGAACTCCATCCTAAATCATACCCGCGTCATCACCGAACAAAATGCCCGCCTGGCACTGCAAAAAGAAGCTGAAAAGTTGGCATTGGTGGCCGAAAAAACGGATAACGCGATTTTAATCACCGATCCGTATGGAAAAATAGAATGGGTAAATCAAGGTTTTGTACGTTTAACTGGCTACACTGCCAGCGAAGCCATTGGTAAAAAACCAGGAAGCTTTCTACAAGGGCCCGACACTTCTCAAGATACGGTAGCAGAAATATCCGCCCAATTGCGTGCCCAAAAAAGCTTTCGAACCGAATTAGTCAATTACCATAAATCTGGACAGCCCTATTGGGTAGAGATTTCCATCCAACCTGTCTACAATACCAAAGGAGTTCTACAATATTTTATTGCCATCGAAAACAACATCGACGACCGTAAACAAAAAGAAGCTGAACTGAAAGAAGCCTGGGAAAAAGCCCAAGAAGGTAGCCGAATCAAACAGGAATTTTTGTCTGTCATAAGTCACGAGATCCGGACACCCCTAAATGCCATTGCCGGCATGACAGACCTCCTTCGACAAACCCACTTGACTAGCCAACAAGCTGAATTCCTTCAAAACATCCGACTTTCTTCAGATAATTTGAAGGCCATCATTGATGGTATTTTTGACCTCTCAACCCTGGATGCAGGTGAGCTTTCCATTCAGTCGATTCCTTTTAATTTGAAGCAAATGCTTCAAAATATCGTCTTAGGGAATGAACTCAAAGCAGAAGAAAAAGGGGTTGGGCTGTTTTTAAAATTTGATCCCCGAGCGGAAGTAAGCCTGATCGGAGATCCGGTTCGACTTTCTCAAGTTCTGTTGCATCTCGTTTCCAATGCCATTAAATTTACATCCATTGGCCGAATACAATTGGAGCTTCGCCTCGTGACCCGGATGCAAAATGCCCTGGTAGTCGAGTTTATCGTAGAAGATACAGGTAAAGGAATACCGTCCCATCTCCAAGAAAAAATCTTCGATGAATTTACCCAGGAAGACTCCAGCCACAGTCGACGGTACGGAGGCACTGGAGTGGGCTTAAGCATTTCTAAAAAACTCGTTCAATTGATGGGTGGCGAATTGCGACTTCAAAGCCGCGTCGGACACGGAACAAAAGTATCCTTTATCATTGGTTTCCCATTGCACGAAGGACAGATCGACGAAATTCAAGTTGAAAACCAACCCGCTTCTCAAGTATTGATCGGCAAGAAAGTCTTGCTGGTAGAAGACAACGCCATGAACCAGTTTTTTGCACGTAAACTATTGGAAGGCTGGGGCATTGAAGTCGGATTGGCTGAAAATGGAATTGACGCCATTTCAAAATTCAACCAGCGATACTTTGATCTTATTCTTATGGATATCCAAATGCCTGAAATGGATGGTTTGGAAGCCACCCGAAGAATTCGTCAGGAAAATAAAATTATTCCAATAATTGCCCTCACAGCTCTTACCATCAAGGGCGAATCTGAAAAATTATTGGCTGCTGGATTTACTGATTTTATGTCGAAACCCTTTGAAGCTGAAGTACTCCAGAAAAAGTTACTCATTCACATGGTGCATAATCGGCGTTATGCGTTGGAAACCGAAAAAACGAAAGCAACCAATGGTCAGCCGATTTTCAGTACACACCTTCTTCGGCAAATGATGAAAGATAACCCGGAGCAAGTCCGCCGGATGGAACTGTTATTCATAGATCAAGCGGAAAAAACAATTAAAGAATTTGCCAAAGGGCTATTATTGCAAGACTGGTCTGCTATTGCTCACGAGGCCCATAAAATCAAGGCCTCCATCGATATTCTTCAGATTCACTCCTTGAAAAGGCCTATACGAGCATTGGAGGCAGCCTCCCGTGGAGATGTTTCGTCGGATGAACTGATTCAGCACACCACAACCATTATCCGGACCTTAACCGATGTAACCGAACAAATGCGGTCCTTAACCGTCTAACTCATGGAAAATCCTCTTGTATCCATTATCACGGTCAACTTTAATCAAACCCAAGTTACCTTGGAACTCTTGGCCTCTTTGCAAAAAATTTCCTACAGCCCAATAGAAGTATGGGTGGTGGACAATGGATCTAAAGAGGACCCCCAAAATGTGATTCAGGATGCTTTTCCGGAGGTTCGGGTCATACGTAGCAACCAAAATCTGGGGTTTGCTGGTGGAAACAATTTAGCCATTACGCAAGCCAATGGACAATACTTTATGTTTCTCAATAACGATACCGAGGTTCAAACAGACTTTCTAGAACCTTTGGTCGAACACATGGAAAAACATAAATCCACCGGAGTATGCGCCTCGAAATTACGTTTTTTTCACGGTGAGCAACGAATTCAATTCGCTGGCTCTACCCCGTTGCACCCAGTAAAAATTCAAAGTTTTGCCCTGGGATTTGGTCAACGAAATGAAGAGTATGTTGATCAAGCCCAACCCACACATTTAGCCCATGGCGCGGCCATGATGGTACGCTCCTCAGTCATAACGGCCGTCGGACTCATGCCTGAAGAGTATTTTCTTTATTACGAGGAGATCGATTGGTGTGAACGTATCAAAGAAGCGGGATACCAAATTTGGTACATACCCAATTCTGTGGTGTTTCACAAAGAATCCATGAGTGTAGGAAAACAAAGCCCGCTGCAGGTTTATTACAAAACACGGAACCGCATTTGGTTGGCCAAGAAATGGAGAAAAGGTTGGACACTGAAAAAATCCATGGCCTATTTAGCCATTGCAGGGATTCGGGATTACCTGAGGTACTCGTTTAAAAGGCAATGGCCCTTGGCTAAATCGGTTTGGAAAGCTTGGAGATGGCATTTAAGCCCATCGAACTAGGACCTTCCGAAGACGCTCCAGGTGGGCCCCAACTCCCTCTAAAAACTGCTTAATATCGGGATACGTTTGCTCCCAAGTAGCCCCGGCACGCGCCTTAGATTCGATCGTTTGTAATTGGGCACTTACCTCCGGAAGGCCCACCATGGCAAAAGATGGTTTAATTTTATGGGCTAATTTCCCGATGTTCTCCAGATCTTGGTTCAATATACCTGCCTGAATTTTTTCAATATCAGGGGGAATCGCCTGGAAAAAGACCTGAATCATATCCCGAGCATAGGATATCTGTTGGTCAAATTGGTCTAGGATAATTTTCTCTATGGGGTCCTCCATCTGCATGACAGGCTCAGTAGGTGTCGTTTCAGGGAAAATCAGGGGAGTTTCATCGATTGAGGTATCGGGGGCCAAATGTTGCAAAAGCACTTCTTTTAATTGGTCGGGGCGATAGGGCTTAGGTAAATAGCCTTGCATTCCGGCCGATACGCTTTTTTCCACCTCTTCGGTTGTCGCGGTGGCCGTTAAGGCGATGATCTTGGCCGAATGATTTGGATTATTTGGATTAGACCGGATCTCCTCCGTTATTTGATACCCGTCCGTATCGGGTAACCGGATATCCATCAGGATCAAATCGAATTTCTCGGAAAAACACTGCGCCAGAGCTTGCTGTCCGGTTTCGGCGATGGCGTACGGGACATTCCATTTTCCAAAGAGTCCCTCCAAATACTTTAAGTTCATGGGGTTATCCTCCACGACGAGAACTTTTTTCCCCTGCCAATTGACCTCGGTGGCTGATAAATCGATCCGCTGGGAGGAACTCACGATACCACTATCTCGGAGCGGGAGGGTAAAACTAAAGGTAGATCCAACCCCTTTTTCACTTTCAACGCTGATCTCCCCTCCGTGTAGGTTCACCAATTGCTTGACGATAGCCAATCCAAGACCTGTACCGCCAAACTTTGATTTTACCTCAACATTTCCTTGTTTAAAACTATCAAAGATATGCTCGACTTCCTGTGGCGTCATGCCAATACCTGAGTCAATCACTTTAAATTCAGTCATTAGAAAGTCTCCTACTACACACAAAAGAACGACTTCCAACCGAACAATTCCATTTTCAGTAAACTTCATGGCATTACTCAGAAGATTCATGACGATTTGCGTCACGAATGTCGAATCCCCTATCACAGATCGTTGAATCTCATCGTCAAACTCAAATTCCAATCGAATATTTTTCCGATCTGCCTGTGCCCGGAACGTATGTAAGACTCCCTGGAGGAGATCTTTGAGTTGAAACACCTGGTCAACAACTTGCATCTCACCGGCGTCAATTTTGGAGATATCCAATATATCCGAAACAAGATTCAAGAGGGTTTCCGTAGAATAATGGATGGCATTGAGGTAATCTTTTTGCTTATCCGACATGTCGGTATCGGAAAGCAGGTGGGTCATGCCAATAATCGCATTAATGGGTGTACGAATTTCATGGCTCATATTGGCCAAAAAGCGCTTTTCAGCATTTCGTGCCTCTTCGGCGATTTGACGTGCCTCTTGGAGCACTTCCTCCATTTTTTTTCTTTCGGTGATGTCCAGATGAATCCCAATCGAACCCACTACTTTTCCGTCCTCATCAAAAATGGGAGCCCCCGAAACGATTACCCACAAGGGCTCTCCGTTCTTTTTTCGAATAGGAACTTCATAGGCGCCAGGGGTTCCTGTCTCTCTGATCTTATTTTGATCTTCCACAAGCCGTCTAAAAACTTCGTCCCCAAGAAGTATCTCAGAGGCCTTTTGGCCAATTAGCTCCGCCTCTTCATAACCGGTAAGCTCACAAAAACGGCTGTACGCCCGAATGATAACGTCATGGAGATCCACTTCCAAAATACCCAAGCTCATATTTTCTATGATCCCCCGGTACTTTTCTTCGCTTTTTCGAATGATCTCCTGCACATTTCGTTGCTCGGTTACGTCTCGGTACTGCCACAAATGACCATGGTATTCTCCTTGATCAGAAAAAATAGGAATATAATCACGCTCAAAAACACGAAAATCAGTTGTATACAACAACTGACGTGTCACCAATTTTCGATCCGCCAAACATTTTTCAATCCCCTCCACAAACTGGTCTGGCTGTAAAAAAAGGAATTTGGCTCCTTCCGCGGCTTGTTGGCAACTTTGCCCAATCAAAGACTCTGGAACCAAAGGAATTTGCATCAAATCACAAAATCGCTGGTTGACAACCACAACTTCTCGAAATTCATTCTCGAGCAACACAGCCGTCTGTAAATGTGTAATCAACAATTCGTATTGTCGATTGATTCGACGAACTAAACCGTCAGTCTCCTCCAAAGTTTGGGTCAAACGCAAAACCTCCCTCTTCAAGCGTTCATTTTCTTGAATTAGGTCATTTGACATGGAAAAAGAAGCCGACGAATCCATAATTACTAGTTCTACTTTAAGGCTTTGTACCCTAAAGTAGGAGGCAAAAAGGGTGTAGAGGTGGAATTTGCCAACAAATAAAAGTAAAGTCCATCAACTAAAAAAAATTTATCCGCAAAATTAGTCGAGGTTATATCTAAATTAGACTATTTCCAAGAACAAACTTCCTTTGTGGTCGATTTCTTTAATATACCTTAAAGTATAAAAAAATCACAACATGTCAAATTTTTATATTTTCTTTATACCAAAATGTCTTGGCACTAATTTTGCCATAGGTACATGTTGTATCATTAATCTTTACCTCTCGACATGAATGCATTGGTGTACCGGTATGGTGTACTTGGAATCGTTTGGTGGTTCGGGTTCACCATAGCGTATGGTCAAGATAAAGTTTCGGTGGTTACGCTACCTCCGTTGCCTAAGCTATTACAGTTAGCAGAAGAGCATGCCCCTCGTCTAAAGCAACAACAATCTTTTTCAAATCAATTTGAACAGGGTATGCTGTTAAGCAAAAAGAAATGGACTGATAAGGTTTTTGTGGATATCGGTGCACAAACTTCGAACAACGGTGCGGTATTGAATGTAAACAACAACATTAGTGCGGGGGAGCTCACCTCCTTAAGTTTTCAAAATATCAATGCGGTTCGGGCAGGATTGACCATCCGCCTCTCAGTATTTGATTTGTATGGACGAAAAAATTTGGTGCAAGAGTCCAAGGCTGTATGGGAAGCTTCGCGGCACATGGAGGATTTAGTTCGACTGGAGGTTCGAGAAAAAACCATTCAACTATATAAAGAAATTGAAATATCCAGCCGTGTTTTGGCCATTCAAGCCGACAAAAAATTCGCATTATATACCCAAAAACTATTATCAGAAAAAGAATTTCAAGCAGGGCAAATGCCTTTAGAAGAATTTACACGTGTGATTGAGTTGTATTCCTTGGCCGCCATAGCGTATGAAGAGGCTCGAGGTCGATACGAAACACTGCTAATGCAAATGGAAAACTGGGTGGGGACACCTCTCAAAAACGTCAAGTGAGCCTATGGATGCATTAGATTTTATTCGGTTGATCCGACGGCATCTTCTGCTGCTGATCTTTATCCCGTTTATCATGTCGGTCATTACCTATTTCCTAGTTCGCAATTCACCAGCTGAATATGCCACCTCGGCGATGGTTTACACGGGAATTTCGACAGGAACGAGCATCGAGAGCATGGGCGAGAGTCGTCGAGACCAATTTGTGGTCAACAACTCGTTTGAAAACCTAATCAACATCATTCGGTCCAAAGAAACTTTAAGGGAAGTAGCCTTTCGGACATTGGCCATCGTATTAGCCAAACCAACTCCCGAAATAAAGGAGGATGCTCGGCTGCAACAAAAACTAGTTGAGTGGGTTCCTCAAGAAACCCAATATCGGGTGATCACACCCAATAATCCGGAACAAACCTACCTGAATCTTCAAAAGGCCTACCATGAGGACCCTAAAGAGGTAATCAAGCTCCTTTTCAATGAAGGGAAAACCCCGTTTAGTTTGCAAACTTTGGAAAGTATCAAGGCCAATCGGAAGGGAAGCAGTGATATGGTGGACTTTGGCTATACATCCAATTTTCCCGCCCTTGGACAACTAACCATTCAAGTCTTGTTGGATGTGTTTATTAAGAAATACCGCGAACTCAAATCCGTAGAATCCGGCAACGTGGTGGAGTATTTCCAAACCAAATTGGTGGAAATTCGAGCCGACCTCCAGGCCTCAGAGGCGTCAATGCAATCGTTTCGGGAGAATGGGAAGGTGATAAACTACGGGGAACAAACGAAAGTTTTAGCCATTCAAAAGGAAACTATCTCCGATGAGAAATCGAAACTCATCGGTGAAATGGAGGCCTCTTTGAGTGCCATTAAAGCCATTGAACAAAAATTGACAGAAAGTAAATTTCTGATCGAGAAGAACTCCGAACTCCTTCAGCAGAAGAATAAGTTGATCCAGATGGCCAATAACATGGTCCTCTCCAACAATTCGCTTACAGACCCCGTATTGCAAGAGCAGAACATTCAAAAACAAGAGGAAGTACTTCGCAATGAAATCCAAAAACTGTATGACCGAAGCTACACCACCGAAAATCTAGACATCAAGCCCCTCCTTCAAAATTGGATGGAGCAGCTGATTATGGTGGAAAAGAATCGGGTAAAAGCGACCGTTCTGGACCGTCGTCTTAAAGAAATCAATGTCGACTACTCCCGATTTGCACCCATCGGATCCAACATGGAACGGTTATCACGTGAAATCTCGGTGCATGAACAATCGTATATTCAGACACTCCATGACCTCAACATGGCGCTCCTAAAAAAGCAAAACATTGAGATTTCCTCCAAACTGAATGTCGTGGACCGCCCAACCACCGTCAAACTACCTGGGAAAAAAGCCATGTTGATCCTGTTGGCCGGTGTAGTGGGTTTTGTCTTGGTATTGAGCCTCCTACTCACGTTTGAATTAACCGACAAAACACTCCGAAACCCATCCCGAGCCGAACGATTCCTACAAACAGATCTATTGGGGGCAATGCCGGATGGCAGTCAAAAGTCTCCTTCGTCTACCACTTCCTCCCATGTCTTGGTGAATCAGTTTTTCTCCAAAATGAAGATTCAACAGGAGAAGGTCCGACTGATCTTTATAGCTTCAAACTTAGTGGATGAAGGCAAGACCTATATTGGGCAACGCCTAGTGGAAAAGTTGAGATTGGACGGGTTGATCAACCCTGAAGTGGGTCAGTCAAGTGCCCAAGTAGGAATCTATCAAAAATTATCGGATTACTTTAAGTTAGATCCCAATCGCGTACTTTGGATTTCGTCAGAAAAGCAAGACCAATCCACCCCACACCCAGATGATTACCGATATCCCGATTCATTACCCCTGAATGAATTATCTAAAGTAGAACAATTTATTCCACATCGGAATCTTCCGTTGGAGGATTTCACTTACATTGTGATCGAAATACCACCGATGATCTTGGGTAATATTCCGATTAGTTTACTCCGGAAAGCGGACTTCGTCATTCATGTCGTAGGAGCCAATCGATCTTGGAAAAAACAAGATAAAAAACTCCTTTCCTTGTATGAACGTAACAAAATTCCCTTTGGCTTGCTATTGAATGGCGTCCCTTGGCATTCCATTGAAAATGTACTTCCCGAATCGGAGGTAAAACAGGCCAAATGGAAATCGTATATTAAACGGTTAATTCGTTTTGAATTCAATCGAAAACAGTGGAAGAGAAATGCAAAAAAGACCTGATGTCGTGATTCTTGGACTTCCACGCTGGGAGGGGGATTATCAAAAATCGACTGTGGAATTAGCGAAAGAACTGTGCCAGTTCCATCGGGTACTGTATGTCGAATATACTCCCACTTGGAAAGATACCAAGGGACCCAAGCCGGGCCTTCTCCGTCAAATACATGATTCTCTCTGGGTGCTCACTCCACCAAGTCTGCTTCCTATCCATTGGATATCCTCAGCCAGCTGGTATGATCGATGCTTGACTTGGAATGCCAAGGTTTTACGTCGGGCCATTCTCAAGGAACTAAACGCTCTTCATTTTTCTGACTTGATTTCCATCAACGCATTTCAACCCGCATTAGGAACTAAATTACTGGGGACACTCGGGGAAACAAAAACCTATTATTATGCCTACGATGAAATGTCGGCAGCCGCATGGCTCAAAAAACATGGTCCTCGCTATGAGGAACAATTTTTAAAGCAAGTGACAGGTGCCATCGTGTCTTCGACCGGCCTGTACCAAACCAAAAAGAAGCTACAACCCAATATCCATCTGATTACCAATGGGGTGGAAACCACACTCTTCGATCAAGCACGTTATCCCTACCACCCCAAACCCATTCTAGGATATATTGGCGCTTTGGATGACCGGCTCGATAGCCCACTTTTACAGGCCATTGCCCAGGCTTTTCCACAACATACTCTGCAACTGATTGGTAAATTGACCCACCCTCCTTTGAAAGAGGCCTTGCATGCCTTTCCCAATGTGGAGTGGGTTGGGGCAGTCCCCCCCACCGAGATTGGTCAGTATTTACGGCATTTCCAAGTAGGACTCATTCCGTTCTTAACCAATCCTTTCACACGGAATATTTATCCAATGAAAATCAATCAGTATCTTGCTTTGGGAATGCCTGTTGTTTCCACCGATTTTGCTGATTTATCTTCGTTTGGAAACGCTATTTCGGTGGCGGAAACAATCCCTCAATTCCTTCAAAGCCTTCAAGCCGCTTTGTTGGACACCAATCCGGCAGATCAAAAAAAACGAACACACCTTGCCTGGCAAAATGCCTGGCCGGCCAAAGCACAACAACTCTCAAATCTAATTACCTCATGACTCCTGAACTTTTACAAGAAGGATTAGCGTATGCTGAGAACGCTTTTAAAGGTGAAAAAAGCCATTTAACCTTGGATAAAGCACTATTCTCCCGGCACTTTAATTTTGATGGCAAAAAACTCCTGGATTTTGGTTGTGGCATGGGCGGCATGACCCTCTGGTATGCCCAACAATGGGACTGCACCGTGACAGGTACCGACATCGACCCCAATCACATCACCATTGCCCAAACCCTTTGGGAGAAATATCCCAATTCCCGTGTTTCATTTCATCTGCAAAATGTCTTGGAAACACCTCTCACCGAGACCTATGACTACATTATCTTGAATGATGTAGCCGAACATATTCAAATGGATATCTTAGAGGCAATCTTTGCTACCCTAAAAAAAAGTCTGGCACCCGGTGGGAAAATTTTCGTTTCCTACCCTCCTTGGGAAGGCCCTTATGCCTCGCATCTCAACCATGTTCTAGGTATTCCGTGGTGCCAATTTCTTCCAGACGCCTACCTTCGAAAATTAATGCAAAACAAAAATCGACAATTGGTGGGAACCAAGACGATCATGGAAGAATATGATGAACTGAATCATTTAAATCACGAATTATTAATGAAAACGGCCAAATCGGTGGGATTACACCTTACGTACCGGAAGAGCCATTCGAAACTAAATTCCCTGTTTCAAACCGACACCTCATTCCATTGGGGTCCTTTAAAATATTTGGTCACGAAAGAACTTGTCCTTTTAGAAGCATGAACCTATCCCAGCGAATTCTGAAAAACCCACGTTTGTGGTTGCTAAGTGGCCAGGTGGCCTCGGCTGGCGTGGGTTTTTTGTCGCTGGGTTTACTAGCTCGCCAACTTCCCCAAGCCGACTTTGGTGCTTGGGTACTATTCCTAACCAATTTAGGTTTGGTCGAAATGATTCGTGCTGGATCCATTTACCAAGGTTTGGTGACATTTATTGCAGGTGCTCAGAGCTCAGAAGAAAAGAACGCTTTTGTACAGGTAGGTTGGATCCAAACAACTCTCTTAACGGCTGGTCTTGCTCTTCTTCTCCATGGCGCCTATTGGATTTGGCCCCAGCCACTTGATCAATGGCATTTTACACTATTTTTCAAACAAGCGGGTCTTATCCTGGTGGTAACATTACCCATTCAGGTGGCTACCTGGATTGCCCATGCCCACGAGAGATATCTCCCACTCTGGATTCTCTCATTTTCGGCGACACTTGCCTTATTTGTGGCCATCCTTTGGGACGATCACCTCACCTTGACCCAGCTATTCCGGTATTTTATCTTCATTCGGGTGGCACTTGCCCTTTTGGCCATTTTTTGGTTTCCGCCCTGGAGGCTAGGAAAATTAGATGACCGATTTCAACAAGCTTGGCAAAAAATGGTTGGCTACAGTCGATTCACTCTCCTCTCTACGTTGGGATCAAACATCTTGAAAAGTGCCGATGTATGGCTAATTAATGCCTATTTAGGTCCGGCTAGTGTTGCCTTGTACAATATCCCAATGAAACTTCTGGAGGTTGTCGAAATCCCACTGCGCAGCTGGAGTATGACCTCCTTCCCTAAATTTTCTGCTTTTTTTTCTCAAAATAATTGGGCTGGAATTCGATATACATTTTGGAAAGAATGGGCAATTTTAACCTTTGGAATGGTCCTAGGCGGATTGACCGCTGCCTTAGGTGCACCTTGGATCATCCCATTCTATGCGGGGTCTGGTTTTGAGGCTTCCATTCCTATTTTACAAGTATTCAGTGTCTACTTACTGCTACTTCCTCTTGACCGCTATTTGGGTATTCTATTGGATAGTGTCGGAAAGCCACAATGGAATACCGTCAAGGTCTTTATCATGGCCTCATTGAATATCATTGGGGATATAGGGGTTCTCACTTATGGAGGATCTTTGGTATGGGTGGCTACTGTCACCTTATTTCACACCTGCATTGGCGTAGGTTTTGGCTTATATCAGATTCGACATCAAATTGGCACACCGTATGTCTTCTTTCAGCAAACCTTCCGGCGCCGATAAATTAGCCCAATGGCCGGCACGACTTCTCATCACCTTTTTTGGGATGGGGATTGCCGTGGTGTTGAGCAAAGCGGGTATTGTGGCAGGTCTCGGCCTCATGATGGTTCCTTTTCTGGGTCTATTCCTCTACCTTCTATTTACCTTTCCAAAACTAGGCTTATACAGTGCCATTTTCATGGGATTTGCGGCCAATGGATTGGCTCGCTATGTTCCTGCACCTTTGGGCTTAGCCATCGACGGCCTTTTGGTACTCACCTACTTGGCTATCTTTTTCAAAAAGGAATCGTATGATTGGTCCAAAGCAGCCAATGGACTCACGTGGGCAGCGGTTATCTGGATGGGATACTCCATTTTACAAATCCTGAATCCAGAAGCCCGAAGTTTCGCTGCATGGTTTTATGCTATGCGGGGAGTCTCGCTCTATATGGTACTGGCTATTCCGTTGGTATTTGTATTGTTTGACGACAAAAAAGATCTCCTTTTGTTTTTCCATATTTGGCTCTTGCTCTCTTTTCTGGGCACCTTACAGGGAATGAAACAATTGTTTGTGGGAGTCGATGCCTTTGAAAAAGCATGGCTTGATGCCGGAGCTGCCAAACAGCATATTCTTTTCGGAAAACTTCGGGTATTTTCGTTCTATTCCGATGCTGGCCAGTTTGGTGCCGCCCAAGCACACACCTTTGTGGTGGCAGCTATCTTAATGCTCACTCCGGGAATACAAACCAAACGGAAGATCATTTATGGTATTTGCGCGCTTTTATCATTGTATGGCATGATGATTTCCGGTACCCGTGGCGCTATGTCGGTCCCGGCGATTGGATTCATGACCTACTTTTTATTGAGTAAAAACTTCCGGGTCTTTGGCTCAGGAGTGGCGGTTGGGGCGATCGTCTTCTACTTCCTTAAATACACCTTTATTTTACAAAGTGTGTATGCCGTGAACCGCATGCGAACCGCGCTGGACCCAAACGACGCCTCGCTGTTGGTACGACTGGAAAATCAGAAAAAACTCTCTAGCTACCTCGCTTCTCGGCCTTTTGGTGGAGGAATCGGTTCGGCTGGAAACTGGGGATTACGCTTCAGTCCCAATACCTTTTTGGCTCAAACACCCACCGACAGTTGGTTTGTCCGAATTTGGGCGGAGGAGGGGATTGTCGGACTATACCTCCACCTGATCATCCTTTTTTACATTGCCATTGCCGCCGGTATCCGTCTCTGGAACCTCCAAGATTTAGTACTCAGGCAACAGCGAATGGCTATTTTATCCGGCACCATGGGTATTTACATGGCAAGTTACGGGAACGGTATTTTAGGTCAAATGCCTACAGGTATCCTGTTGTATATGGGATGGGCCTTTCTTTTTATGAAAACAGAGCCACCCAAATCGGATGACTCTGTATGAAGTGTCAGTAAACAATTAAATATTAAAGAGAAAAGTTAAGTCGACCAAAAATATACCGGCCATTGAATCCAAACTGTTGAACACGACGCGAATACACGAATCGGCCTAAACTAAAGTTATTCGAATGAATGTGACGATCTTGGTACACATCGAACAAATTATTCACCCCTAAGGCAAGATTCAACCCTTTCGCTAAGTCATAATTGACCGTAACGTCTGTGGTCGTTTTAGGCGAAAAAGTTTGATCCAAGGTCTCACGCTGTCCTGTCAAGGCATTAATTGGGAAGGCACCCGGATTGGCTGGATTGATCGAAGGATCCAAATAAACTACCTGGCCAAATCGTACTGCCCGAACCATCAATCCGAGTTTTCCAACTTTATAGTTCGCCATTAAACTAATTTTATCTTGGGGATTGGCCACCTCGATCCGGCTCTGGTCTTCCCGGTTAAAGTAATTACCCTTTTGGCCTGTTTGCTCCAAAATTTGGGAAGCTTTGATGATCGCTTGACCATTGGCATCTTTCTTCACTCGGTTTTGGATGAAGGCCCCGGCTAGCGTGATCCGGAGGGTTTGATCTTTTCCAAAGCGCGTATTGTAATTGATGACGGGCTCGATACCCCGTGAACGTGTATCAACGGCGTTGGTAAAGAAATTGGCTGTTGTAGCATTCGCGGCTTGTAATTGTGCACGGATAGCGGCATTTCCCCCATCGGTGAAGTTGTTGGTCAAGACAATCCGATCCTGGATATCAATCTGGTAAGCATCGATGGTAATGTCGACTTTTCCACCCAATTGAACCGTTGCTCCAACCGTATAGGCACGGGATGTCTCCTGCTTTAGTTCCGGAATTCCTAAAATCTGAGCCGGACGGCTATCGTTCGGGAATGTCCCACTCTCCACCGCTACGAGCTGTCCTCCTTGTGAGACAAATAGCGTATTGGTTTTGGCATAGAATCGTTGCTGCATAGAAGGTGCTCGGAAGCCCGAACTGGTAGACGCCCGAAGGGCAATGCCAGGTGCTAATTTGTACCGTCCCGCCAATTTGTAGTTCAACGTACTACCGAAATCCGAATAATTTTCGAATCGCAACGCTCCGGTTACTAACAGTTTCTTGGTGAATTCTTGTTCTACATCCACATACATCCCTACCGAATTTCGAGCATTTTTAGAGGCATTGGCAGGAAGGAATCCAGCAAAAACTTGGGCCCCGGCCGGAACACCCGCTGATGTATTGTAATTTCGATAAGAGGCCTCCTCTCCAGCCCGAATACCAAATTGCTCCCAACGTTGTTCCGCTCCAAAGGAAATGTTCAGACCACTAAGTACCTCATATTTACGAGATAGATCTGCGTTTATTGTGTTTTGGGTAAACTGCAATCCACCTGCATCAAACGACGTTTGGAAGTTGGCAGACGCCAATGCTTGGGTATAATTGACCGAGTTGGTCACACTAAAATCGAATATATTTTGCCCAAAGGTATTGGACAAATCAAATTGCCATTCCCCTAACTTGCCGCGTAATCCGGTAGCAAACGATAGGTCGGTTACATTGGAATTGATCTCGGGTAAAAATCCATTGGGATATACCTGAAAAACATTATTCCGAACAGCAGCAGGCACGCCCGACGGATACCGGTAGAACCCAGCCGCATTTCCTTTTTTGTTGTTGTATCCACCAAAGGCATACCACGTAAGACGGTCGTTGATTCCTTTTTCGGCATTTAACACAATACCTCCCCCGTTTACACGTGAGTTACCGATGCGCATATCAAAATCATCCCGAGTCAGGCCTCTTTCTTGTAGCAATTGGTTATCTAAGTTCTGTCCATTCACAGCCGGAAAAACGGCTCCGGAGTAGGTTCCTGATCGATTGGTTTCACCTCGTTGTACATACTCACCCGTGATGTTCACAAACCCTGTTTTTCCCCATTTCAAACCATAGTTAAGTCCAACTTGGGCTGTTCCTCCATCCACGACATTAACCGACGCATTTTGACCATTGTTGATCACCCAGTTTTTGTCATAGTTGGTTACGTGGCTTCCATAGGAGACATTCCCAGATAGGCCCTCTTGTTTTTTCAAGACGATGTTGATCACCCCGGCAATGGCATCAGACCCATATTGAGCGGCGGCCCCATCACGAAGAATTTCAATTTTCTCCACGGCTGTAGCTGGAATGGCGTTCATATCCGTTCCCACAGTTCCCCGGTTTACGGTTCCATTTACATTGACCAAGGCCGACTGATGACGACGTTTGCCATTCACCAGAACCAATACTTGGTCAGGACCTAATCCCCGCAACTGAGCTGGATCCACGTGATCGGTACCATCTGAAATCGCCTGGCGAGCTGATTGAAATGAGGGTGCTATGAATGTCAAAATTTGATTGATGTCCACCTGTCCGATCGTATTTGTCACCTGAGCCAAAGGAATAACGTCTACTGGAACTGGGGTTTCGATCTTCGTCCGTCCGCTGGTCCGAGTACCTGTCACCACCACCTCGTCAAGGACCGACAGGCTTTCTTGTAGTACCACTTGCAAGGGCTTGTTATCAACAATTCGAACCTCTTTGGTTACAAATCCAACAAAGGAAAAGACCAAGCTCTCCCCTTTTTCTGCTGATATTTTAAAGGAGCCATCCACCCCGGTTACGGTTCCGCGGGTAGTTCCTTTGATGGCCACGCCCACCCCCGGAAGGGCTTCTCCCTGGGCATCGGTTACCTTCCCTGTGATGGTTTCGTCCAGAGAGGCTCCTTCTAATTGCCCCAGTTGCCCCCGAACAAGAATAATTTTATTCCCGTTGACCTGATACGATATCCGCATCGGTTGCAATAGCTTTTCCAAAACACTCGCCAACTTCTGCTTATTGGCCTGAATGGTGACGGTTCGGTCACTTTGGATCAGCCGTGAACTGAAAACAAATTTCACTTGAGCCGTTTCTTCAATCTGGGCCAAAACCTCTTCTAATTTTTGCCCCTGCGCATGAATGGTTATCGGACGATCCAATATTTCTTGAGCCCCAACGGCAGGAAGTGCCCCAACAAAGGCCCAAGTAAGTGCCAGCAGAAGGATTCTCCATCGGCTGGCGATTTGGGTAAAGGATACTTTTCTCATTTGGTTTAGATTTATGTTTAGTTATAGAAATTAAATACACCTTTTATTTACACCCTTTTCCGGTGATCACGATATCCCCATCCAGGACTTCGTACTGGGCCTCGATGGCTTGACAAACCAGGGCAATTTTTCCATACAAAGGCTCATCGTTCAATGAAGCAGTCACAGGACAATGTGCCATCAGCTCCTCATCAAAATAGATTGATACCCCATACGCTTTCTGAATCTCTTCAAAAATGACCTTGGCCGAAACATCCGCATACTGGAAGGTAAAGGGTTGAGTTTGTTTAAGAAGGACGGGTTGTTCGATAATCGATTTGGAGAATTGTCCCCCTTGCGTATTGAGCACAAGCTGTTGGTTTTGGGTAATCACCACGCCATTGATAGGCTTATTGGTTTCCAATTGTTGCAAATCTTTCCACCGATAAACCGATACTTTACCCGTTCGAACAATGACTTCTGCCTCAGTAGAGCCATGCGGAGCCCGAATGGTAAAGCTTGTTCCAATCACCTTAGTTACAATCTCATTGGCATACACCATAAACGGCCGGCTGGCGTCACGGGCCACCTCAAAAAAAGCTTCTCCATCCAAAAAAACTTCTCGCCGGTCTGGGGCAAATTGAGTCGCATAACTAAGCCGGCTATTGGGATGCAGTAAGACGGAGCTACCGTCGGGCAAATTCACCAAAGTCGGTTTTGTTCCTCGATTGATATGCTCCTGTAAGGGTTTTGACGCGACAAGCACCTCATAAGGGGCTTTCTCAGGCCAAAACCATAGGGTTCCGGCTCCGACTAGCAAAACAGCTGCCGCCGCGATCCATTTCCAAGTGGAAAGCCGCCTCACTTTATGAGGAAGTGGCTCCCAAAGGCGTTCGTACTTTTCTCGGATCTGTGTTTCTGTCCAATGCAACGATAATACCTCCAATTGCCGAATAGCATCTTGAACGACTTGCTCGTGCTCTGGATGATCCTGAATCCAATCTTCCCATTCCCAAACATCGGCCTCGTGTTTGCGAAAATAAAAATTGAGAAAAGATTCCTTACGGATTAAATCCTCAGGCTGTAATGAAGGAGGTACATGCACGGGAGTAGAACGTTTTCTTCTATAGAGAAGGCGGTAGTCAAAATCTTCCCGATTTTTTTTATTTTTTTTTAGTGGGTCACCGATTGCAGGTACGTACGAAGGCGTTTTAACCCTTCGTGAAGCAATTTATATACCGTATCAATCTGCAATCCTGTCTTGTCGGTAATTTCTTTATAGGTCAATTCTTCAAAGAATTTCAGAAGAATGACTTCTTTTTGCCGATAGGTTAAGGTTTCCAGTGCCTCTAAAAGTAGTTTTCGACGGTGTTCGTCTGATTCATGGCGCACCAGCAACTCCTCGTAACTAGGAACCGTCATGGCCGACTCCATCCATTCGTGTGATTCGGGTTGTTTCTTTTTCTTGGTGATTTGACGTTTTAAGGAGGCGGTTAGGTAGGCTTCGAACGAATGTATATCCCCCAACTTTTCTCGGTAGGCCCACAACGACTGAAAAACCTCTTGAATCGCCTCTTCCACCACATCCCCTTCCCCGACCCACCGTAGGCCCAAGCGATACAGTCGATTGTAGTGACTTTGATATAAATGCCCCAAAGCCAGCTCATCTCCCGACCGAAGCTGCCGGAGGATCAGTTGATCTACATATCCAGAAGAATTTGCCATACAATGTGGGTATTTTTACATAACCCAGACACCGTCCAAAGGTTTAGGATCACAGAATCACGGTTTTGTTCCCGCGAATGAATACCCGGTCATTTAGAACGAGTTTCAGCGCTTGAGATAATACCCTTTGCTCGACATCTTTTCCCTCTCGTGCCATATCAACGGCCGTGTATCGGTGGCTGACTGGGTGAACGTCTTGATGAATGATGGGGCCTTCGTCAAGATCGTTATTGACAAAATGGGCCGTAGCCCCAATAATTTTTACTCCCCGATCAAACGCCTGACGGTAGGGGCTTGCTCCGATGAACGCCGGTAAAAACGAATGATGGATATTAATGATCCGATTAGGGTAGGAAGCCACAAAAGTGGGGGATAAAATCCGCATGTATTTGGCCAGAACTAAGTAATCAGGCTCATAAATGGCCAAAGTACGAAGCAGCGCTTGCTCATGCTCTTCCCGAGACTTGTCTTCGTGGCTGATGTAATGAAACGGAATCCCAAATTTACTCACAAAGGGTTGCAATGTTGTGTAATTTGAGACTACAGCCAAAACGTGGGCGTTCATTTCATCAAAATGATAGCGAATCAACAACTCTGAAAGGCAATGATGCTCTTTTGTGGCCAAGATCACAATGTTCTTTTTCTTTTTCGGCATCAACCGAAAAGCAATCTCGGGTTGGGGAATGGCCTCTCGAAGCTTGTCCAGAAGACGTTCATCTGACCAATCAGGCTCCACCTCCAGCTCGGTTCTCATGAAGAAATGCCCATCTGGACTTACGTATTCGTCTTGCCGAATGATATTTCCACCCAATTCATATACCACTCGGGTGACCTGAAAAATAAGGCCCTTGGCATCGGGACCTTCCATGAGTAAAATATGCTTTTCCATTGCACGAAAAAAAAGGGGAAAGAACATTTTCCCCTCTCGGTTATTTTTTACGGAAGAATACAGTAATCGCGACTCCCTCAAATCCAAAGTGTTCTCGAATCTGATTTTGCAAGAAACGCTCGTACGGTTCTTTGATGTATTGCGGTAAATTACAGAAAAAGACGAATGTTGGAGACGGTGTCGGTAACTGAATGATGTATTTAATTTTGATGTATTTGCCCTTGATCGCTGGGGGGGGTGTATGCTCGATGATCGGTAACATCACTTCATTAATCTTGGACGTCGGAATCTGCTTGGTTCGATTTTGATAGACCTCCATCGCTTTCTCAATGACTTGAAAAATACGTTGTTTTTCCAGAGCAGAGGCAAAAATCACGGGCATATAATTCATTGGGGCCAAGCGTTCCAAAAACTCTTTCTTCATGACATCCGCAGTCTTGGAATCTTTCACAATCAAATCCCATTTATTGACCATCAAGACGATCCCCTTTTTCGCTTGATGCGCATGGCCGATGATGTGAATATCTTGTGCCTCAAGGCCCCTTTCCGCATCAATCAACACCACACAAACATCCGAACTCTCCAACGCCTTGATCGACCGGAGGACCGAGTAAAATTCAATACTCTCTTGAACTTTGGCTTTCTTACGAATCCCTGCCGTGTCGGTCAGTATAAAATCTTGCCCGAACAATTTATACCGTGTATCGATGGAATCCCGCGTTGTCCCGGCAATATTGGTGACAATACTCCGATCTGTTCCTAACAAAGCATTTAAAAACGACGATTTCCCAACGTTTGGACGACCGATGATGGAGATGCGGGGAATCCCGTTGTTGGGATCCTCTAAACCCTCTTCATCAAAATGCTTCACAATTTCATCCAACAAATCTCCTGTCCCTGACCCATCGACAGCCGATATTGGATAAACCTCGCCGGGTAATCCCAAGGCATAAAATTCAGGGGCCACCAACGCCTGCCGCTCAAAAGTCTCGGCTTTGTTGGCTACAATGTAAATTGGCTTTTTGGTCTGACGGAGCACTTGGGCAAACTCCCGGTCTAAATCCGTTAAACCCGTCATGGTATCCACCACAAATAAAATCACGGATGCTTCCTCTAGGGCCATCGAAACCTGATCCCGGATCGCCTCCTCAAAAGTATCCTCAGACCCCACAACATACCCGCCGGTGTCGATGATGGTAAAGTACTTTTCTGTCCAAACCGCGTACCCATAATGCCGATCCCGCGTGACTCCCGGTACGTTATCGGTGATCGCGACGCGCTCCTCTACTAATCTATTAAAAAGGGTTGACTTCCCTACATTCGGTCGCCCGACAATTGCAACAATATTTGACATAAAATTCTCCCGAAGGGCTACTAAATCCCTTCTTTCTGTGTATTAAAAAGATCGCAAAAATACGAAAAAATATTGATAATCAGGCGTTAAATCCTAATTTATACTAGAGAAAAGCTTGGTATGAGATTAAAATCAAGGCCAATACCGCCAAGCCAAGCCCCCAACGATTCCAATTCGATAGTTTTTCTTGAAAAAATACAACTCCAACCGCGGCAGAACCCACAATAACCCCAATATTGTACAAAGGATAAACCAAGGCTCCTTGACCCTCGAAGACATCCAGTGCACGGAGTAGCCAATAAAAGGAAAAGAAATTAGGGATGCCTAAAGCAACACCTGCCAAAAAATGCCGCCAAGCCAAAATCTCTTGGCCTTTCGTCACCCGGTATATCAACAATCCCAAGCCTGTTACAACAGCACCTAGCAACATGACCAACGTGACCGGAACCGTACGATCCGGTTCTGGAATGTAGCGAATCGTAAGGTAGTTGATGGCCGTGTTCGAAAAACCGTACAATAAAAAAACAGACACGACAAGCCACCACGCATTGCCAGCCGAAGCCCCGCTTCCTTCTTCTTTTTTGATTGAGCTTAAAATGACCGCTCCGAGTGCCAAAACTAACCCTAGATAATTCCAGACGTCAAAGTTGCTTCCCCCTACCTGAAAAACAAACAAACTAAATAAAACCGGAATGACCAGCGAAACGTTATTGGCTAACGAAGTGACGGTCATGCCCATGCGTTGTGTAGCGGCTCCGGAGGCTACAAATGTGATGATAAACACAACTCCTAAAGCCCAAGAAAACCAAGTCCACACTTCCCCCACCTCAATCCCAAGCGTTTGATTATCAGGCATCATCGCATAACCAACCAACCAACATATTGGGTAGTTCCAGACGATGGCCTGAAAGGTCCGAATCTGAAATCGACCATGAATCCTAAAATTGACCAGCAACAATACCGAAGCCAAAATACTACAAAGCAAATAAAACATAACGTTGAGATAAATCAGGTAATACAAGACAAAACTAAAGTGAAATGCGTTCCCTCCACCTCGAGTTCGGTGAAACCAGTAAAATTTTGTACTTTCGTCCACCATATTTTACCGATTTATAAGGCATGAACACCTATATTGAAACCCATCAACAACGTTTTTTAGACGAATTATTTGACTTTTTGCGGATTCCCTCCGTTTCCGCAGATCCCGCCTTTTCAGGCGATGTTCAACGTGCTGCTGAATTTATCCAGGCTCGACTTCTTGACGCCGGAATGGACTCAGCCCACATCCATCCCACCGAAGGACATCCCATTGTTTTGGCAGAAAAAATCATCGATCCTTCCCGTCCTACCATTCTTGTGTACGGGCACTACGATGTCCAACCTGCCGACCCTTACGAGCTCTGGGATACTCCTCCATTTGAGCCATCCATACGAAAAACCTCTATTCACCCCGATGGAGCCATCTTTGCCCGAGGTGCCTGCGACGACAAGGGTCAAATCTATATGCATGTTAAGGCCATCGAAATGATGTTGGCGGAAAATAATCTTCCCTGTAACGTCAAAGTTATGTTCGAGGGAGAAGAGGAAGTTGGTTCCGCCAACCTTGCGACCTTCGTCAAAGCCAATAAAGACCTACTAAAAGCCGACATTATTCTAATTTCCGATACATCCATCATCGCCAACGACATTCCTTCTGTCGAAACAGGTCTTCGTGGCCTCGCGTACATGGAAGTCGAAGTTACTGGCCCAAATCGGGATCTGCACTCAGGTGTGTATGGGGGAGCTATTGCCAACCCGATCAACGTCCTGACCCGCATGATCTCTAGCCTCCACAATGACAAAGGCCAAATCACCATTCCTGGTTTCTATGACCAGGTCATCGAGCTTTCCGCTGAGGAGCGCGCAGAGTTGGAAGCAGCTCCCTTTGATTTAGCCAGCTACCAAGCCGACCTCGGTATTCAGGAAGTTGCCGGCGAAGAGGGGTATACCACTCGCGAACGGGCCTCTATCCGACCTACCTTGGATGTCAATGGAATTTGGGGTGGATACACGGGTGAAGGATCCAAAACCGTTTTACCATCCAAAGCCTTTGCCAAAATTTCCATGCGGTTGGTACCAAATCAGGACTGGAATCACATCTCAGAGCTATTCACTCACCATTTCCAATCCATTGCCCCCCCAACGGTCCAAGTAAAAGTTACGCCCCACCACGGTGGACAACCGTATGTCACACCCACTGAGTCAATCGGATACCAAGCGGCTTTCAAAGCCATGGAAGAGGGCTTTGGCAAACGCCCTGTTCCGACGCGCGGCGGTGGAAGTATCCCGATCGTCGCGTTGTTTGAACAGGAGTTAGGACTCAAGTCCATCTTATTTGGGTTTGGTCTTGATTCCGATGCCCTCCACTCGCCTAATGAGCATTATGGGGTATTTAACTTCCTTCAAGGAATTAAAACGATCCCACTGTTTTATCAACATTATTACGAACTTTCCAAAGAAAATACATTGGATTATGGCGATCAATCTTGACCCCCTCGCGACGGAAGCCCCCTCTTCCTATCAAAATTTGGATCAAATGTCGGTTCACGCATTATTGACGGGAATAAACCAAGAGGATCACTCGGTTCCTGTTGCGGTAGCCAAACAAATACCCCAAATCGAAGCCCTCGTTCAACAGATTGTGCCTCGGATGAAATCCGGTGGCCGATTGTTTTACATCGGGGCGGGTACTTCCGGCCGGTTGGGCATCGTCGATGCTTCGGAATGCCCCCCAACGTATGGTGTTCCGCATGGGTGGGTCGTGGGAATTATGGCTGGTGGCGACCAGGCCATCCGCCAGGCGGTTGAAAACGCCGAGGACGATGAAACCCAAGCTTGGTTGGATCTCCAATCCCATCAAATTACGGCTCAGGATACCGTCGTCGGAATTGCTGCCTCGGGCCGGACTCCGTACGTGGTCGGAGGATTACGAGACGCCCGTGCGAATGGGTGCTTAACCGGTTGCATCGTCTGTACCGACGGAAGTCCCGTAGCGGCCGAAGCAGAATATCCGATTGAAGTCGTGGTTGGGCCGGAGTTCGTAACAGGCTCCACCCGAATGAAAGCGGGTACCGCCCAAAAACTAGTTCTTAATATGATTTCCACCACGACTATGATCCAATTAGGGCGTGTGAAGGGAAATCGAATGGTGGATATGCAACTTTCCAATGCTAAGTTAGTCGAGCGTGGTACTCAGATGCTGATGAAATCACTGCAAATAAATCACCCAGAAGCCCAAGCTCTTTTATTAAAACACGGCAGCGTTCGCAAAGCCGAGGAGGCTTTTAATCAATTACCTCAGTAAGTATGGTGGACTGGGATTGGATGACTTTGGATTGGTTTCGACTTTCTACACTTTTTCAATTTGAGTGGAAATACCCTTTGATTCTCTACGGAATCCTGAGTACTCCCTTTCTTTTCCTGTTCCGTTGGCTCTTTCATCGCCAGCCCCAACGATTTTTTCTCTCGCTCCCAACAGGTACCCTCCAAACGCACTGGACAACCTATTTGAGGTGGTTCATCCCCTTTTTTGTTTTGTTGGGCATCTCCTGCTTATGGCTTGCGTTGGCTCGTCCACAACGATTTTTAGATCGAGAAGAAGTGCTGGGAGAAGGGATCGATATTCTTTTGGCTATCGATGTGTCTGGATCAATGGAAGAGCCCGACCTTCAACCCAATCGACTCGAAGCAGCCAAACAAGTAGCTTTGGAATTTGTTCAAGGCCGACTTCAAGATCGAATCGGGATCGTTGTCTTCGCTGGAGAACCCTATTTGTTATCTCCTCTCACCACCGACTACGACCAATTAACTTCCTTGATTCGTTCCATCCAACCCCAAATGATCGCCGTGGATGGTACAGCCCTAGGCTCAGCTTTGGCCATGTGCATCAATCATTTGCGTGACATGCCAAGTAAAAGTAAGGTGGCTATTCTTTTGTCCGACGGAAACAGTTCAAATGATATTCTCTCCCCCATCAATGCGGCGGATTTGGCCAAATTCTTCCAAATCCAAGTGTATACCATTGCTGTTGGACGAGACAGTCAAGCCGAACGCGTGGATGAAAAGGCCCTACGTGAAATCGCCAAAGAAGGAGAGGGTGCCTTCTTTAGAGCGACCGACACCCAAGCTTTAGCCCAAATTTTTAGCCGCATCAATCAACTGGAAAAGGCAAAAATTCAAATGAAGACCCAGCAGGATGTCCGAGATTTTTACTACATCTATTTGTATTGGGCCTTGATTTTCTTACTAATCGCCTTCTTACTCAAAATTAGTCCTATCGGAAACCTACTCGAAGATTAATCGTATGCAAGCACTCCTCTGCCAAACATTTGGCCCACCCGAATCTCTTCGTATCCAAGATGTTCCCGACCCCACCCCCCAACCCCATGAAGTGATTCTACGGGTGATAGCTTGTTCTGCCAATTTTCCAGATGTTCTCATCATTCAGAACCAGTATCAATTTAAACCCAATTTACCGTTTTCGCCCGGGGGCGAAGTGGCCGGAATCATTGAGGCCGTGGGGGAACAGGTAACTAGATGGAAAAAAGGCCAACGGGTTATTGCTTTGTGTGGCTGGGGAGGAATGGCAGAAAAAGTAGCTGTCTCGCAAGATAAGGTAATTCCCCTTCCCGACACCATGGACTACATTTCGGGGGCTTCACTTTTGTACACCTTCGGCACCACATTGCATGCCCTGCAGGATCGTGCCAAAATACTACCCGGAGAAACTCTCCTGATTTTAGGCGCCGGCGGTGGAATCGGTCTCGCTGCCATACAAGTTGGAAAGTGGATGGGGGCCCAAGTATTTGCTGTTGCCAGCACACCCGAAAAAAGACAGGTATGCCTGGATATGGGTGCCGACTTCGTCTTGCCTTATGACCCTGCCGAATGGAAAAAAGCCATAGGCCCTCAAGGTGTGAATGTCATTCTGGATCCTGTGGGCGGCAAATGGTCGGAACCCGCCGTCCGGATGCTCAGTTGGCAAGGCCGGTACCTGGTAGTTGGATTTACCGATGGATCCATCGGCCAACCCCCATTGAATCTCGCTTTGTTGAAAGGAGGAACATGGATGGGTGTTTTTTGGGGACGTTTTACCCAAGAACAACCCCTTCAGAATCATCAAAATAGTGAAACCCTAGCCCGGTTATTCGAGGAAAAGAAAATCAAATCACACATCCACAAAATATACTCCTTAGAGGAAGCCTCCCAGGCACTGACCGACCTGCAAAATCGGCAAGTTATTGGTAAAGCCATTGTCCTAGTGGATCCTGTGGTAGGCCAAGAGTCTCCTGCTCTGGCAGTCTCCCATCCAGCACCCTTACTTTTCGATTCATTACAAGCCCTAGATCAGCATGAGGGAAAATCGCTGGGCACCACTCCTTGGTTAACGATTACGCAAGATCTTGTGAATGATTTTGCTCGTACTACCGGCGATTACCAATGGATCCATTTGGATGCGAACCAAGCGGCACAAACTCCTTTTCAAAAGACCATTGTGCATGGCTTCCTCACACTTTCACTTATGTCCCAGTGGATGTACCAATTGTATCGAATTGAGGGCTCCACCATGGCTGTCAATAGCGGAAGCAACCGAGTGCGGTACCTTCATCCTATTCCAGTTGGTAGTCGATTACGAGCTCATGCCGTATTAGAAAAAGTAGAAAAACGCAATGCTTCCTCGCGTCGTTTAACTACCCTGGTCTCCATCGAAATGGCGGGTTATGACAAGCCTGTTTGTACCGCAGAATTGCTGAGTATAGTCTATGAATAATTTAAAAAATTCTGCATCTTTGCAGCCATTTTCTTATAAAAATACAAATGAAACAAATTGACGTTTGCCTCTCTCCGGACTTGCTTCACCTACATAATTTAGAGAATTCCATTGTCGTGGTAACGGATATATTTCGGGCGACTTCTTGTATGGTAAGTGGCTTTGCACATGGTGTAAAAAGCATCATTCCTGTAGCAACCGTGGAGGAATGTAAGGCCTTACAAGATCGTGGCTATATTGCAGCGGCCGAACGTAACGCCCAAAAGGTTGAAGGATTTGACTTAGATAACTCCCCTTTTTCCTTTATGGATGATCGGCTCATCGGCGGAAAAATCGCCATGACTACCACCAACGGTACCCTGTCCATTACCAAAGCCAAAGCATCGGCGGTAAAGGTCATGGTTGGGGCTTTTTTAAATTTAAAAGCAGTGGCCGATTATTTGAGAGACCAACCCTACGATGTGCTGGTGCTTTGCGCTGGCTGGAAAGGTAGACCCAACTTGGAAGACACCCTTTTTGCAGGAGCACTTGTGCAGGCGCTTCAAGAAGAATATGTAGTGGCAGAAGATAGTGCGCTGATGGCCATGAGATCTTACCAGCTTGCTAAACCGGATATGCTGGGCTTTCTAGCCAATTCTTCTCATGTGCGTCGTCTTCAACGTTTGGGAATTCAAAAAGACATCACCTATTGTGTTCAGCACGATCTTTATGATGTCATTCCAATTTTAAGAGGAAATGAATTGGTAAACTTGTCCTAACGACATGCGGGAGAAATTGATCAAGGCTCTTTCTAATCATGTTCATGAACGTGCCATCCCGTATCTCCTCGAGGTTTGGGAAAAAGAGCCTTTTTCACTTTCCATAACCCCTCCTCAAAAAAGCTCCTTTGGGTATTACCGGTATCACCCCCACCAAGGAGCTCTCATACGTTTGAATCACAATCTCTCGCCATCTCACTTTCTCATGACATTCCTACATGAGGTTGCTCACCATCGTGTCCAATTGAGTCAACTACAGAGAAAGAAACGATTTGCTCCGCATGGGAAAGAATGGAAACAGACCTTTCAACAACTCATGGAACCGGTACTTCGCCCTCCTTTTTTTCCCGACTACATTCTTCCTATTTTGATCAAACACATGCAGAATCCAGCGGCCACATCCTCCCGTGATGCACGTCTCAGTCAAGCTTTTCGGCAGGAAAAAGGCGAAAGTTCATCGGTATTAGGTGAATATCCGACGGGACATTTATTTGAATTTAGGGGAAGACATTTCAGACTTCTCCAACACAACCGAACCCGAGCCTTATGCGAAGATCTGTCGAACCATCAAAAATATTGGATCAGTCGGTCGATACCGATTTAAAGATTCTTAGCAAAAGTCCAGGCGATCAAGGCCCATCCGATCACCAATAAGGTACCACCAATTGGTGCTACTGCCCCAAATGCCTTAATTCCAGTGAAGCAAATGAGGTACAAAGCTCCCGAGAAGATTAGCACACCGGCCAACATGGCGTTTCCACCCCATAGCCAAGTCTTTTGCGGAAATTCTTTGGCCACATAACCCAGGAGAATCAGGGCCAACGCATGGTAAAATTGGTACTTAACGGCTGTTTCAAAGGTATCCAACCGTTGAGATGATTCCAGAAAAGATTTTAAGGCATGTGCACCAAATGCACCCAACATCACCCCAATCATGCCCAAAAGGGCTCCAGACACCAACCAAAGTTTATTCATAACACATTCGTTTTTTAGGTTATCGATTTCCAAAAATGGCACTACCAATCCGAACCATCGTACTGCCTTCCTTTACTGCCAAGGGCCAGTCACCACTCATGCCCATGGATAAATGCCTAAAACTATCTGGGGCTACACGTTGAGCCAGTTCGTCAAAGGTTTTTTTTAAGAATTGAAATTCTTTTCGCACCTGCTCTTCGTCTTCGGTAAAACTCGCCATGCCCATCAATCCCGCGAATTGGATATTGGGAAAATTAGATGCTTCCTGAAGAATCGACACCACCTCCTCAACGGTCATTCCTGTCTTGGTTTCCTCTTGTGCAATGTGAACCTGTAGAAGCACCTGAATGCAGCGTTGGTTCTTGAGAGCTTGTTTTTGAATTTCGGTCACCAATTTCCGGCTATCCACAGATTGAATCATCGACACAAAGGGGGCGATATATTTCACTTTATTGGTTTGCAAATGTCCAATCAGGTGCCAACGAATATCCGCGGGTAGTTGGGGTTGCTTGTCAACCAATTCTTGTACATAATTTTCACCAAAATCCCGGCAACCGGCATCGTATGCCTGTTGAATATTTTCCACCGTCTTAAACTTGGAAACAGCCACCAAGGTAGCACCTTGAGCGGCTACTTGGGAATGAACGAGTCGATATTGTTCGGCTATCATCTAATGTATTTTATTTTTCTGTCCAAAGCTGAGCCAAATGAACCAAGACCTCAGCCGATTTTGCCATATCTTGTACCGAAACCCATTCCAGTTTCGAGTGAAAGGCATGTTCTCCTGCAAAAAGATTTGGGCAAGGTAAACCCATCCATGATAACCTTGAGCCATCCGTTCCACCTCGAATCGCCTGCAGCTTAGGAGATATTCCAGCCCTTGATATAGCTAAAATGGCCTTTTCGATCACCTCCGGGCGTTGATCTAAGATCTCGCGCATATTTCGGTATTGTGGATAAATTTCCAATTCTATTTTCGCTTGTGGATAGGCCCCACCCACCGCCGCACAGACTTCGTGCAACAGGATTCCGAGCGCATCGAGTCGTTCCACCTCAAAATCGCGTAGAATAAACTCCACGGTTGCCCTTTCTGAAGTTCCTTGAACGGATACCGGATGAATAAACCCGTCTCGTCCTTTTGTTGTTTCAGGTGACAGCCGATCGCTTGGTAAAGCATGAAGTAAATCGCCGGCCACTTTGAGTGCATTCACCAATTTTTTATAGGCAAATCCGGGATGTGCCGCCACGCCGTGTATGGTCACCCGAGCTCCATTGGCAGAGAACGTTTCATTCTCCACTGAGCCCCGTGTTTCGCCATCAACTGTGTAGGCAACATCAGCCCCAAGTTTGGTGAGATCGATGTAGTCGGTGCCACGCCCGATCTCCTCATCCGGAGTAAAAACAAGGCGTATTTTTCCGTGGGGAATCTGCGGATTTCGAAGCAAATACCCAGCCGCAGTCATGATCGCCGCTAGGCCAGACTTATTATCCGCCCCCAACAAGGTAGTGCCGGAGGCCGTGATCAAATCATTACCAAGCTGATCCGCCAAATCCGGATGTTCTTCCATCCGAATAATCTGGGTTGGGTCATCTGGCAAGACAATGGGCTCTCCATTCCAAGAGCGATGAATCAAGGGTTTTACATGGGCCCCAGAGCAGTCCGGGGACGTGTCCATATGGGAACAAAACGCAACCACCGGTCCATCCTTTTGATCTATCGTGGAAGGTAGTGTGGCATACACATATCCATATGAATCCATCTCGACCTCCGCTGCCCCCAAAGAAACAAGCTCTTCTGCTAAGATAGCGCCCAACAACTTTTGTTTTTCTGTAGAAGGGAAGGTGCTTGAATCTGGATCAGACTGGGTGTCCACTTTTACGTATCGACAAAAGCGTTCTATCAATTCGTGAACTTCTTCCTCCGAAAAAAACATAAGGTCTTTACTTTCTAAATTTGTTTACAACCGAAACCAAATCCGCTGGCGAATAGTGCACATTTTTTAAGGTTTTTTGGTCCTCCGTCCGATACACTAAAAATCGATCCCCGTCGGCAATGTAATAACAAGGAGTTCCTTTGGCTTCATAGAACGCAACGGTTTCTTTCGCCTCAGATTCATTTTGGCAGGCCTTGCTCATATTGGATCGTTGAACCTCATTAAAAAGTTCTTCAAAACTTTCTCCTAAACCAAATTCTAACACGGCCCCCATGAGGACATATTGTAAATCACAAAGCGCATCAGCCGCTTCGACAATATCTTGGTTCTCAACCGCCTCCTGAAATTCCTTTAGTTCTTCTGATAGCAACGAAATCCGTAATTTAGCGCGTTCCAATGGTGGAATTTGAGGTGAATTCAGAATGGGGTGATGGAAAGTACGATGGAATTCAGCCACTTGGACTAAGGCATCTGGGGTATTCATTTGCTAATTTTATGAAATAGTTAAGTGTGTATATTTTTGACCGTAAAATCAAGAAACCTTTAGGGTAGCTTGCAAAGTTGGGACAATTTGAATAATATTGCTAGCAATCTTGAGGTCATTATAAACAAAAAAATTATTTCTATGAACAAATTAGTTAGACTTCTCTCCGTAGTTGCTCTATCCGCATCTGTTGCTTTATGGTCATGTAAAGGTGAAAAAGGTGACCAAGGTGAAACAGGTCCAGCGGGTCCAACCGGTCCTGTTGGTCCACAAGGTCCAACCGGTCCACAAGGTCCAGTTGGTCCGACGGGTCCACAAGGTCAGGCTGGAAATGCCAACGTAAGAACCTTCACCGTTACCATTCAGCCAAACCAGTGGGCGCAAACAGAGGTGGCAGGTGTAGGTTCTGCGACTACCTCTACTTGGGGAGCTGTTCGTGTAACCAATGCTGAAATCACTGCCGACAGAAACGTATTCGGATACATCCGTAGCGGTGAAAAATGGTTGGCTTTGCCTGTATTCTTCACCAAAGATATCGATGGTTCCATCGAACGCTTCAATTTCGCTTTCCAAACAGGCCAAGTGGAGTTCTTTTACCGTGCTCAGTCTACCCTTTTCGGTGGCACAGCAACCTTTGCTCCAGCTAGCAGTGTAGAAGTTCGTTATGTGATCATTCAAAACACAGTAGCTTCTGCCATGAGAGCCAATGGCGTAGACTTTAACAACTACAACAATGTAATGGATTTCGCAAACGGCGTTACCAACGACGTTCAATAAGATTATTATCCTTTCGTTTCAAACAGCCGACCGGTATACGGTCGGCTGTTTGTTTTATACACCAATCAAATCCCCTACCTTTGTATTTCATTTGAATGTCGTATGAGCTCCCTTTACAGTAAACTGTTCCTGTGTATTTTCTTAAGCCTTGCGGTGTTTTTGGCTGTTTATTCGAAATCCTTTTGGTATCCCCACGCGCAAAAAAGACCTCGACTTGCTCTTTTACTTGGGTTCTTCCTCCTACGTATACTTCCCTTTATTATCATTTTTATCTTGCTTGACTTCGACGCACGAGGAGATGTATCCATGTTCTACGACTCAGTTCAAGGGGCACTTCAAGGAGGTTGGGTCTACCGCGACTTCGATACTGCTTACTCGCCTCTCTTCCCCTACGTCATTTCCTTACCCGTATTGCTCTGGAACTCTGCCAAGTCCATCATTTTAATGATGATCTTGGTAGAAGGAGTAGTTCTTTACCTAACGCTTCGGTGGAGTCAACACCCAGAAGGTCTCTTTCGTGCCATCCTCTACTTACTTCTTCCCGCTCCTTTTGTTTATTCCGTTTTAGGTGGACAAGAAGACATTTGGATGTGGGGATTTTTGGTCACGGGACTTCTCCTTTACCAAAAAAACCAACATGCCTTTCTTCAAGGTATGCTCATGGCCATTGGCCTTTTGGTCACCAAAGCCCTATTTGTACTGATCCTACCCGCAATTTGGTTGCATCAAAAAAATAAAGTGGCCTGGATGGCCGGTGCTTTAGCCATCGGAATTCCGGCTTTGATTATCTTATATTCTCATATCGGTCTCGAATTCCTAGAGCCCATTCAACAAGCCAACGACCCTCGCCTTCCCAATATCTGGTCAGTCCTGCACCCAATCACCAATGGATGGGTCCCCCTGGGCCCCAAATGGATCAACTGGCTCGGTTTGTCCACTTTAATCGGATTAAGCCTTTGGGTCACCTGGAAACTTCGAAAATCATCGACCAACCATTTCATCCCTACCCTATTTTTGTCGGTATTCGTATGGCTCATGCTCATCCAGCAAAGCTCTTTGACAAATTATTCTTACAATTACATGGTTTTGATCCCATTCATTTGGCGCAAAACTTTTACTCCTCGCTTTTGGGTTGTATTTTTAACCCTGAATTTTGCGTTGGTCATGCAACAACCTCTTTGGTGGGGTTTGGATATGATCTACTTTCATAACTGGAATGACTTAAAACCAACACTCTACGCCCTCGAGTATTTCCTAGAGGTTATCGTTGTCGCAGGACTTATTTGGCTTTTAAGGGAAATTATTCTTCAGTTTTGGCAAAATGATTATTCCAAATATACAGCATGATAACACGCATAGGCATCATTGGATACGGATATTGGGGCATAAATCTCCTCCGAAACTTCATGTCAACCCCAAACGGCACAGTCACGGTCGTTTGTGATACCCGTGAAGAAAGACGAAACGCCGCTCAAAAAGCGTATCCGACTGTACAGACGCTATCGGAGGTAGATGAACTCATGAACCGTGATGATGTAGACGCCGTAGTTATTGCAACTCCCGTTTTTTTACATTATCCCTTGGCGAAAAAGGCCCTAGAAGCCGGAAAACATGTATTGGTTGAAAAACCCCTCACCGCCTCGGTTGCCGAAGCCCAAGAATTAGTGCAATTGGCTCATTCGAACCAACGCATCTTGGCCGTCGATCATACGTTCCTATTTACTGGGTCCGTCCAAAAAATTAAAAAAATGGTGGACGCCGGCGAACTAGGAAAAATGCAATATTTTGACTCTACCCGCATCAACCTTGGGTTATTCCAACCGGATGTCAATGTCATCTGGGATCTCGCCCCACATGATATCTCCATCCTAAATTATCTAGTGGATGAAAAACCCGTTAGTGTCACCTGCGTCGGACAATCCCACACGCAAAATAGGCTTGAAAACATCGCCTACTTGAATGTCACCTATGCCTCCGATTTTATCGCCCATTTTTCCTGTTCTTGGGTATCCCCCGTTAAAATTCGACGGATTCTCATTGGCGGTGATCAAAAAATGTGCTTGTACGATGATGTAGAACCAACCGAAAAAATCAAGGTTTACGATACCGGATTCCATGTTAAATCCGAACAAGAAAAACATAACCTCTTGGTGGATTACCGTGTAGGGGATATCTACATCCCCAAAATACCCCAAAAAGAAGCGCTATCGGAAATGGCTGCCGACTTCATCCGTGCCATCCAAACCCATTCCAAACCACTCGTCGATGGTCAGGCTGGTCTCGAAGTAGTAAAAATTTTGGAAGCAGCCCAACTATCTATCAATCAAGGAGGAAAAGAAATCCTACTCTAAATCTGGAACCATATGCCCGTTTTGAATGAAAATGAAGGCTTTCGCTCATTAAACAATGTCACCGTAGGGGAAGGCGTCAAAATTTTTAACTTTGTGAATGCCTACGGTTGTACCATCGGTGATGGAACCAAAGTAGGTACCTTTGTTGAAATACAAAAAGGTGCAACCATTGGCAAAAATTGTAAAATCTCAAGCCATTCCTTTATTTGCGAAGGGGTGCATATCGAAGATAATGTGTTTATCGGACACAACGTGACCTTCATTAACGACAAAATACCCCGTGCAACCAATCCAGATGGTTCAATGCAAACAGATGCCGACTGGAAAATGGAAGAAACCTTCGTTAAAAAAGGCGCCTCCATTGGTTCCAGTGTGACGATCCTCTGTGGGATCACCATCGGAGAAGGAGCCGTTATCGGTGCCGGATCTGTTGTGACAAAGGATGTGCCTCCACATACAACCGTCGTCGGGAATCCAGCCCGAATTCTTACAAAAAATTAATACTTGGTATGTCTATTCCCTGTCTCGATTTAAAAAAACAATACGCCTCCATCAAAGAGGAAGTGCTCCAAAAAACCGAAGAAGTGTTTGACTCCACCGCGTTCTCCGGTGGTAAATACGTTGAAACGTTCGAACAAGAGTTTGCTCAGTTTTGTGAATCCGCCTTTGCCTTGGGTTGCAATAACGGTACTACGGCCTTACACCTCGCTATGCTTGCGTTGGGTATCGGCCCCGGAGATGAAGTCATTTTACCAGCCAATACCTTTATCGCCACAGCCTGGGGCCCGTCGTATGTCAATGCCACCCCAGTCTTTGTGGATTGCGACCCGGCCACCTGGCAAATCGACGCCAACCTAGTCGAACAAAAAATCACCACGAAAACCAAAGCCATCATTGGGGTGCATCTCTATGGCCAACCTTGCGATGTCGATGCCCTAAAAGACATTGCAGCACGCCACCAACTTTATTTCATTGAAGATGCAGCCCAAGCACAAGGCGCCCGATACAAAGGGAAACGCATCGGTCAATTTGGTGATATCGCCTGTTTTTCGTTCTATCCCGGAAAAAACCTTGGAGCCTACGGAGAAGCAGGGGGTCTGACTACCCAAAACGAATCCTACCTGAAGCACATGCAAAGTCTTCGAAATCATGGCATGGTGCAACGATATTACCACGATGAGATCGGCTACAACTACCGAATGGATGGTCTTCAAGGCGCTATTCTTTCGATTAAACTGGCCAAATTGGACCAGTGGAATCAACGCCGGCAAACGATCGCCAAACGGTACCAAACTGAAATAAATAATCCCCTCATTACCTGCCAAACACAACCCGAGTGGGCCGAGTCTGTTTACCACTTGTTTGTTGTAACCACCGAAAATCGGGATCAGTTGATGAGCTTCTTACAAGCCCATGATATTTTCCCCGGACTGCACTATCCAGTACCGTGTCACCTTCAAAAAGCATATGCTTACCTTGGGCATCAGGAGGGTGATTTCCCGCATTCCGAATACCTTTCGAAGCATTGTCTTTCTCTACCCATGTTTGCCGAGCTAACCGACGACGAAGTCACTCGTGTCATCGAAGTGCTCAATGCCTATTCCAACTAACTAAACCGGTTCATGAAAGAGCAATCTTGGAGCATTATCATTTTTTGCTTTAACGAGGTAGGTACCATTGCCTCCGTGGCAGAGCGTGCCGTAAAAACACTCCAAGAGTCGATGAACGTGCAAACTTTTGAGGTATTGATTGTCGATGATGGTTCTACTGATGGTTCAAGAGAAATTATTCAGAAGCTACCCCTTCAATTTCCCTCGATTCGTTATGAACTTCATCCTCACAATAAAGGCATTGGACATGCCCTGAGAACGGGGTACTTTCGTGCCCAATATGACAATGTTTGTGCCGTTCCTGCCGATGGACAATTCGATTTATCCGAACTAATCCCCTTTCGCAATTTAGAAGAAAATACCTTCGTATCTTTCTTTCGAAAAGAAAATACATCGTACAACTTCTTCCGAAACTCCCTATCTGCTACCAATAAATGGGTCAATAAGCTTCTCAATGGTTTTCAGCTCAAAGACGTCAATTGGGTCAAAATATACAAACGTGCCCCATTGTTGACAATGCACCTAGAAATCGAAAGTTCGTTGGTCGAAAGTGAAATTTGTGCTAAATTCCTGTCCATGGGCTACCAGGCCGTTGAAGTCGAATCCAAATACCTTCAGCGCATCTCCGGCGTCTCTAAAGGATCTTCATGGAAGATTGTAAGACAGGCCATTCGCGATACCCTACTGCTTTCTCAAGTGCTGCGACGATTTAGAAAACTTGATTCCCGCTAACCATGGCATCCGTTACCGCAATCATATTGACGTACAACGAAGAAAAGCACATTGAGCGATGCATTCGGTCTTTGACCTCCTTCTGTGAACGCATTTGTGTGGTGGATTCGTTTTCGACTGACCGCACAATCGACATCGCCAAGTCCTTAGGCGCCGAGGTCTTTCAAAACCCTTGGGAACAAAATTATGCCAAGCAATTGAACTGGGGGATTGAACACTGCCAAATTAAAACGGATTGGACCCTCCGGATCGACGCAGATGAATATTTCACCCCAGAACTGCAGCAAGACCTAATCCAACAATTGCCCTCTGTACCCCCACAATATACCGGGATTGAAGTCATTCGAAAAGTCTTTTTCAAAGGGTCGTGGATCCGGTTCGGTGGGTTTTATCCCATCCATTTACTTCGTCTTTGGCGGACCGGGAAAGGCATCTGCGAACAACGCCTCATGGATGAACATATCATCCTGGAGGAGGGCGAAGTTCTTCGATTATCCTCACACGTCGTAGACGAAAACCTCAATCCCATTCACTGGTGGGTTACAAAACACAACAATTATGCACGACGCGAAGCCGCCGATGCCTTAAATACCCGATTTCAGTTAACATTTACCTCCAATATTCGAGAAAGTGCCGGAACCAAACAAGCGGTCTGGAAACGGATACTCAAAGATCAAGTGTACAATCGCCTACCACTTGGTCTACGGCCATTGCTCTACTTTCTTTTCCGTTTTTTTGTCCAACTCGGCTTCCTCGATAAACCCAAGGTTTGGCTTTTTCATGTATTACAAGGATTTTGGTATCGATTGATTGTAGATATCAACATCTACGAAGCCATCCAGTCCACTCAAGGGGATCCAGACCAACTACGTCAACTCATCCAAGAGGAATGGGGAATCAAATTCTGAGATTGAACTTAGCATCCCTTAATTTCAATTTAAAGAAATTAAAATCAGGCCTTCCTTTAAATAATCTATGCAGATATTTAATGATAGTTAGACTATAGGTAAAGCGATATTTTGATTAGATAATAACTTGGCATTTTGGAGTCTACATTTTTGACTTACCTTCTCTATAAATGCTAAATATAGAAAATTAAACTAATCTATAATTAATTACTTAATGGCCTAATTTAGTAGAATACCTACCTTTTAAAACAAAAAAATAGAAATTAATAATCAAATATTCGATCAAAAAAATATTTTGATCATTCGTTGAATATTTTTTATCGTTCTTTATTTAGCCTTCTCGAAAATTTAGACAATCTACTATTTAAAAAATTGATTACTTTAGATTGGTATAAAAAAGCGAAGTTTAGCGAATACCAGATCATGAAGGCGAGTCACTTGAAACGGCTAAAAGAACTCGAGGATGAAAATCGGAAGATAAATCAGATGTATACCGAATTAAGTCTTGACCATGTGATGTTGAAGGACGTACTGTCAAAAAAGTGATAGGCCCTACACGGAAAAAAGAAGTGGCAGGTTTTTTTAGTAAAAACCTATTCCGTGAGCCTGGATAAAGGCTGTCGATTCGTACAATTATCACGCTCACATTGGGATGATCAGTCCAAGAAAGACAATAGCCCTGCGATGGATAAGCCAAAAAAGTTAGCGAATGAACTACCTACCCGCAGATTTGACGTAAAGTATGCAAGAATCCGTCAGCAGGGCTTATCGTGGAACCGCAAGCAAGTACTACGGATATTTCGTTTGATGGGGCTTAGTTTAGACGAAAGCGACAGAAACGACCGTTGAGTTGAGTTAAAACGATATTTAGCGTGCCTGTTGAGTGGAATCAAACATGAAGCATGGATTTAATGCGCCGGGGCAACGTGAGTCGTGGTTGGCATAGGGGCTAACCCCAAAGCCATCCGGGAGAGAGGATTTTGTCACGTTATTCTCTGTCTGAATTTAGGAAAGACTACAAAATAAATCATCCCGAAATGAATATTTCTCCATTCAGATCGGACTGAGTAGAACCAACTTATACAATAGGTTAAAACAGGTGAGTGGTCAATCCATTGGCGACTTCATTCGAATTGTTCGATTAAATAAAGTGGTCCAGTTGCTTATCAAAGACAAACTGCCGCGATCATTGAGGTCATGTACAAGGGGGGAATTCAAACCAAATCCTACTTTTGCAAAGCATTTAATTTGATAATGGGCAAATCCCCACTTCAATCTAGTAAAATCCATTTCACCTCTTTCAAATCCTCATTGAAGGCATCTTTTGCTCCCAATCCAAGTCAATTTTTGACCATGTCGTCTACGGACAAATCGCAAACACTGATTTTGGGGGAGGAATGAATTCGAATTGGATGGCACTCAACAACTGAAAAGATTGTTCTATTCCTATACTTTTTGGATTTTGTTCAATTTCTCATGATGGCCTCGTCCAACATACGTCTGGGTTTACGTGAAAATGCTCTCCAGTTTGCATTACTCGTTCTTGTCAATGCCTTTGTTGGTGGCATGATTGGCATGGAGCGAACCATTTTCCCAAACTTTGCAGAAACGGTATTTCATATCAGCTCCAAAACAGCGATACTTTCCTTCATCACTGCCTTTGGCTTTTCTAAAGCAGTGGCCAACTACCTCTCCGGGAGATGGGCCAATGCGTTGGGTCGTCGAAACATCCTACTCATCGGTTGGTTGATTGCGATTCCAATTCCTTTTATCTTAATCTATGCCCCTACATGGAATTGGGTTATAATGGCCAATGTTCTCCTTGGATTTAGTCAAGGTCTCACTTGGAGCAGTACTGTTGTGATGAAAATTGATCTGGTTGGGGATAAAAACAGAGGATTAGCCATGGGGCTAAACGAATTTGCTGGCTACCTTTCCGTGGGAATAGTGGCATTTCTAACTTCCTGGGTAGTTGATCAATATGGAATTACCCCCTATCCTTTTTACTTGGGAATTTTTCTATCCTTTGCTGGTTTCATAACCACCCTAGTTTGGATCAAGGATACGCACTCTTTCGTTCAAATAGATCAAAACCAAAGCCAGGTTCCTTCTTTACCTCATATTTTTTGGGATACCAGCTTGCGTAACAAAACATTGAGTTCAGTAACACAAGCTGGGCTGATCAATAACTTAAATGATGGCATGATTTGGGGCCTTTTGCCCATTTTCCTAAGTTCCTTGGCTTTCGACACCCAAGAGATTGGAAGTTTAGCCGCCATATATCCCTCCATTTGGGGCATCGGTCAACTTGTCACGGGCCGAATGGCAGACATCTACTCGAAGAAAGCCATGCTTTTTTGGGGAATGCTCCTTCAAGGCCTAGCGATCATGTTAATTCCCTTCCTTTCCACTTATTCCACCTTAGCCATTTTATCAGCTTCCCTCGGCATTGGGACAGCCTTGGTTTACCCTACTTTCTTATCGACCATCGCAAGCGCTACGCGTCCTATTCAGCGAGCAGAAAGCTTAGGAACATTTCGGTTATGGCGCGACTTGGGGTATGCTATAGGAGCAATCCTATCTGGAATGGCGGCTGACCAATTTGGAATTGGGGCGGCCATTCAGGTAATTGGAGCCCTTACAATCGGGTCTGCAGTCCTTATTCATTTCCGCATGCCCAAAGGGATTTAAAAAAAACATCTACGCTTTGGTTCCAGCCCAATCCTCACGATCCAGACTACGATACTGAATAGCCTCAGCCACGTGTTCAATTTGGATAGTATCAGAGCCAGCCAAATCGGCAATCGTTCGGCTAACCTTTAAAATTCGATCATAGGCCCGAGCTGAGAGGCCCAAACGCTCCATAGCCCGCTTGAGTAAGAGTCGACCTGCTTCCCCAATTTCACATATTTCTTTGACCATTTCAGGAGGCATGAGGGCATTGGAATGTACCTCGGGGTGGCCTGCGAATCGAGATGTTTGTCGATTTCGTGCTTCGATAACTCGTAACCGTATATCAGCCGAAGATTCTTGTTTTCGACGGGATGAAATTTCATCAAAACTAACCGGTGTCACTTCAACGTGTAAATCAATGCGATCCAATAGCGGACCCGAGACTTTATTTAAGTATTTTTCTACCGTACCTGGAGGACAGGTACATTCTTTTTCTGGATGATTGTAGTATCCACACGGACACGGATTCATAGAAGCGATCAACATGAAACTCGCTGGAAATTCGACCGCCAGTCGAGTTCTCGAGATCACCACTTTTCGTTCTTCCAACGGTTGACGCATCACTTCCAACACCGTCCGTTTGAACTCGGGTAACTCGTCAAGAAAAAGAACCCCATGATGTGCCAACGATATTTCCCCAGGCTGTGGATAACTACCACCACCCACAAGGGCGGCGTCGGAGATTGAGTGGTGAGGGCTCCGAAAAGGCCGGCGGTTAATCAAGGTAGCACGCGTCCCGAGTTTTCCTGCTACGGAGTGTATTTTGGTGGTTTCCAGCGCCTCTGATAGAGTAAGCGGGGGTAAAATGGTTGGAAGTCTTTTTGCCAACATGGTTTTTCCGGCTCCAGGAGGTCCTATCATGATGACATTATGTCCCCCAGCAGCGGCAATTTCCAAGGCGCGCTTTATATTCTCTTGGCCCTGAACATGTGAAAAATCGGCCTCATACTCTTCCAAAGAATGGAAAAACAAATCACGGGTATCAGTAACCAAGGGGGGGATTTCACGAATTCCTTGAAAATATTCCACAGCTTCCTGCAAGGTGTCGACACCGATGACATCTAATTGATTGACAATCGAGGCCTCACTGGCATTTTCTTTCGGTAGGATAAAGCCCTTCAAACCTTTCCGTCTGGCCTCAATAGCAATTGGTAGAACGCCTTTTATAGGCCGTAGTTGCCCGTCCAGAGACAACTCTCCCAAAATGACATAGTCATGCAAGGACCGGGTAAAAGTAATCTTTCCTGCCATCAGCACGAGGCAAAGCGCAATGGGTAGATCATAGGCTGAGCCCTCCTTACGAATGTCGGCGGGTGCCAAATTGATGATGGTCTTATGTCGATTTTGCTGATACCCCGCATTTTTAAGTGCGGCATCAATTCGTTGTAAACTTTCTCGAACTGCATTATCGGGTAAACCGACCACGCTAATTCCGATGCCTTGAATGACAGAAACTTCGACAGTAATGAGAGAGGCACTGACGCCAAATACGGCGGCACCATAAGTAGTTGCAAGCATTGTTTTCATGGTTTATTGAGTGAGCAGAAGTTTTTCCCACTCATCTCGATGGTACCACGAATATAGAGAGAATTTTTTAGAGAATTAATCTCCAAAAGGCCAATCTTTTCCAATGATCAATTCTTGTTTTAGTCCTTGTTGTATCAAAAATTCCTTAGTTTGTTCGGGTGTTTTCATTTTCTCCGGGAATTTTTCGACTTGGGCTAAAGCAAATAACATCATAGCTGTATATCGAACATTGTTTTGCATGTGTTGACGATCAATGAGATCCATTCGATCACAATTGGCATGATAACAATTATAGGCTTTGACCGGGAATGTTCCAGATGGTGAGGCGGTGGGAATACCTTTTAGCATAAAGGGTTGATGATCGGAATGCAACCCAGCTCGATTACCATTGGCATTGGCGAAGGAAGTATCAACCTCTTGAATGATGGATCCTATTTCATCGAAAAAATCTTTGAGTTGGTTGTTCCCCATGGCATTAAACCCACGAACGTTATTGACCATGTCCAGATTCATCATGAGTTTAACACGATCCAATTTTTTGTCTGTATTGTATTTTTGAACCATATACTTGGAGCCCAAAAGACCTTGTTCTTCTCCCATGAACAGGACAAATTCAATAGTCCGCTTGGGTCGCAAACCTGTACTTTGAAAAACACGAGCCAAATCCAAAACTGAAAATGATCCAACCCCATTATCCATCGCGCCCACGGCCAGGTCCCACGAGTCGAGATGGCCCCCTACAACTATGGTCTCTTTTCTGTATTTTTTGGATGACCCAGGAATCGTGGCGATCACATTGCGTGCACGAATGGGGCGACTGAAATTCTGCATATCCAAAATAGCCAAAATGGGAGGTTCGTCTTTCATCCACTTTCGTAATGCTTTACCTGACTCAAGCGATATACAAACAGCCGGAATGGGGATCAATTCACCAGTAACGGAGGCCGTACCGGTCAATAAAACTCCACCAGGAACCGAATTGGCAATAATAACACCCGACGCCCCATTTTGAATTGCGAGCGGTGTTTTTTCAGAGCGATGAAGATTTTTTTGGCCCTTGTTTTCCTCTAATTGAATATTGATATTGAATAAGGCTACTTTCCCTTTGAGACGTTCTCCCACTTTACTAAAGTCAGTTGCTAATCCATCCCCACAATCAACCACTTCAGCTGTAATATGGGAGGATACCGGAGAATGGGCTAAAGCGACCACTTCCACATCCCGAAAATTATCGCTCTGTGCCGGTGCAAATGAGAGTGTGACCCTGGACCGCGACCACGCCTCTACTTCAAAGGGCATGAACTTGACATCGGGCAACTGATAGGATCGCCAAGTTTGAAGAGCAAATTCTTCTGCTTTTTTGGCATTTGGAGTACCTGTCAAGCGATGACCGATTTTTTCGGTGGCCTCTTTTAATGCTTCGTAGGCTTTCCCACGGTATTGCACATCCTGATTTATAGCAATGAATGCCTTCTTCCATTCCTCTTTCTCGGATTTCTGACCAACCAACGAGAGAGGCATACAAAGCCCCAAAACAACAATTTTGAATCTATTCATGATGAGTTAAACGAAAGACAGGTGCCTTACATGAACGAATATATTCACAAAGTCATAATATACACAATGAGATGCCTCTTTTTTTGTGCAATGGGGCGTACTAGTTGCCTTTTACTTTAATCGATTATATACGTTTAATGTAGTGTTAGTTTGATGATTCTCTCCTAATTTCACTCGTACGTTTATAACGGTCAACTTAATAGCGATGAGGAACCCATGGTAAGAAGGCTAGTCTGGGAAGGATTGGCTTTTTTCTTATCAGGGAAATGGAGACCTGCAATAGAATACGTAGATATGTAATCGGAGAGTTGAGGGTATTCTAGAACCCAAGGAGCCACTTATTGGCCTGATTTTCTCCTACACTCATTTTTCGATTCACATGGATGGGTATTAGGGGTTGGTTTTGAGGGT
>VFQO010000208.1_pt1 | contig 73803 bp, 65 predicted proteins | sample 3512331 | NCBI WGS metagenome assembly VFQO01 (sample SAMN10412371, study PRJNA504923) | tailings metagenome | isolation source: Replicate 3 from Balatoc abandoned mine | place: Philippines: Itogon, Benguet | collected 2017-08-28 | reverse complement strand
CGAACTTCTTGCGCAGCACCGGGTCCTGCGTGGCCACGCCCACCGGGCAGGTGTTGAGGTGGCACTTGCGCATCATGATGCAGCCCTCCACCACCAGCGGCGCAGTGGCGAAGCCGAATTCGTCGGCACCCAGCAGCGCGCCGATGACGACGTCGCGGCCGGTCTTCATCTGGCCGTCGGCCTGCACGCGGATGCGGCCACGCAGGCGGTTCAACACCAGGGTCTGCTGCGTCTCGGCCAGGCCCAGTTCCCAGGGCGATCCGGCATGCTTGATGCTGCTCCAGGGGCTGGCGCCGGTGCCGCCGTCGTGGCCGGCGATGACCACGTGGTCGGCCTTGCACTTCGTGACGCCGGCGGCGATGGTGCCCACGCCCACTTCCGACACCAGCTTGACGCTGACCGAGGCGCGCGGATTCGCGTTCTTCAGGTCGTGGATCAACTGCGCCAGGTCTTCGATGGAGTAGATGTCGTGGTGCGGCGGCGGGCTGATGAGGCCCACGCCCGGCACGCTGTAGCGCAGGAAGCCGATGTAGTCGGACACCTTGCCGCCCGGCAGCTGGCCGCCTTCGCCGGGCTTCGCACCCTGGGCCATCTTGATCTGGATCTGGTCGGCGCTGACGAGGTACTCGGTGGTGACACCGAAGCGGCCCGAGGCCACCTGCTTGATGCGGCTGCGCAGGCTGTCGCCGTCCTGCATCTCGTAGTCGGCCTCGATGACCTTGCTGCCGATGACGTCGGACACCTTCGTGCCCTTGGTGATGCGGATGCCCTTCAGCTCGCTGCGGTAGCGCGCCGGGTCTTCACCGCCTTCGCCGGTGTTGCTCTTGCCGCCGATGCGGTTCATCGCGATGGCCAGCGTACTGTGCGCCTCGGTGCTGATCGAGCCCAGGCTCATGGCGCCGGTGGCGAAGCGCTTGACGATCTCGGACGCGGGCTCGACCTCGTCGAGCGGGATCGCCTTCGCCGGGTCGACCTTGAACTCGAACAGGCCGCGCAGCGTCATGTGGCGCTTGCTCTGGTCGTTGACGATCTGGGCGTATTCCTTGTAGGTGTCCCACTTGTTCGCCCGCGTGCTGTGCTGCAGCTTGGCGATGGCGTCGGGCGTCCACATGTGCTCTTCGCCGCGCGTGCGCCAGGCGTACTCGCCGCCGGCGTCGAGCATGGTGGCAAGCACCGGGTCGTTGCCGAAGGCGGCCACGTGCATGCGCAGCGCCTCTTCCGCGACCTCGAACACGCCGATGCCACCCACCTGCGTGGCGGTGCCGCGGAAGTACTTCTCGACGAAGCTCTTCTCCAGGCCGATCGCCTCGAACAGCTGCGCGCCGCAGTACGACATGTAGGTGCTGACACCCATCTTCGACATGATCTTCGAGAGACCTTTGCCGACGGCCTTGATGTAGTTGTAGATCGCCTTCTCGGGCGACAGCGCGCCCGGCAGCGTCTTGTGCAGGTCGACCAGCGTCTCCAGCGCCAGGTAGGGGTGCACGGCCTCGGCACCGTAGCCGGCCAGCACCGCGAAGTGGTGCACCTCTCGCGCAGACGCCGTCTCGACAACCAGGCCGGCCGTGGTGCGCAGGCCCTCGCGCACCAGGTGGTGGTGCACGGCGCTCAGCGCCAGCAGCGCGGGAATGGCGATCTGCGTGCGGCTCATGCGCCGGTCGCTGATGACGAGGATGTTGTGGCCGCTCTTGAGCGCATCCACGGCTTCCGCGCACAGCGACGCGAGCTTGGCCTCGACGCCTTCACGGCCCCAGCTCACCGGATACGTGATGTCCAGCGCGTAGCTGCGGAACTTGCCGTTGGTGGTCTTGTCGATGCCGCGCAGCCGCGCCATGTCGTCGAAGTCGAGCACCGGCTGCGTCACCTCCAGCCGCATCGGCGGGTTCACCGCGTTGATGTCCAGCAGGTTGGGCTTAGGGCCGATGAAGCTGTTCAGGCTCATCACGATGGCCTCGCGGATCGGGTCGATCGGCGGGTTCGTGACCTGGGCGAACAGCTGCTTGAAGTAGTTGAACAGCGGCTTGTTCTTGTCCGACAGCACGGCCAGCGGGCTGTCGTTGCCCATGCTGCCGATGCCCTCCTCGCCGTTGGCGGCCATCGGCGCCATCAGGAACTTGATGTCTTCCTGCGTGTAGCCGAAGGCCTGCTGGCGGTCGAGCAGGGTGTCTTCGAACGCGGGCGCGGGGCTGTCGGCGGGCAGTGCGTCCAGGCGCACACGGACGTTGTCGATCCACTGCCGGTACGGGCGCGCGCTGGCGTACTGGTTCTTCAGTTCTTCGTCGTCGACGATGCGGCCCTGCTCCAGGTCGATCAGGAACATCTTGCCCGGCTGCAGGCGCCACTTCTTGACGATGCGGGCCTCGGGGATGGGCAGCACGCCCGATTCGGACGCCATCACGACGATGTCTTCGTCGGTCACGATGTAGCGCGCCGGGCGCAGGCCGTTGCGGTCGAGCGTGGCGCCGATCTGCTTGCCGTCGGTGAACACCATCGCGGCGGGGCCGTCCCAGGGCTCCATCATCGCCGCGTGGTACTCGTAGAACGCACGGCGGCGCGCGTCCATCAGCTCGTGGTTCTCCCAGGCTTCCGGGATCATCATCATCGCCGCGTGCGCGAGCGGGTAGCCGGCCATCGTCAGCAGCTCGAGCGCGTTGTCGAAGGTGGCGGTGTCGCTCTGGTGCTCGAAGCTGATCGGGTACAGCTTCTTCAGGTCGTCGCCCAGCACCGGGCTCTTCATCACGCCTTCACGGGCGCGCATCCAGTTGAAGTTGCCCTTGACGGTGTTGATCTCGCCGTTGTGCGCCACCATCCGGTACGGGTGCGCCAGCGGCCACTCGGGGAAGGTGTTGGTGGAAAAACGCTGGTGCACCAGCGCCAGCGCCGAGGTGGCGCGCGGGTCGGCCAGGTCCTTGAAGTACTGCCCCACCTGGTTGGCCAGCAGCAGGCCCTTGTAGATGATGGTGCGGCAGCTCATGCTGGGCACGTAGTACTCGCGGCTGTGCGTGAGCTTGAGCGCCTGGATCGCCGCGCTGGCAGTCTTGCGGATCACGTACAGCTTGCGCTCCAGCGCGTCGGGCACGATCACGTCCTGGCCGCGGCCGATGAAGATCTGCCGGATTACCGGCTCCTTGGCGCGCACGGCCGGGCTCATCGGCATCTCGGCATCGACCGGCACGTCGCGCCAGCCGATCAGCACCTGGCCTTCGGCCTTCACGGCACGCTCCAGTTCCTGTTCGCAGGCCAGGCGCGAGGCGTGTTCCTTGGGCAGGAAGATCATGCCGACGCCGTATTCGCCGGGCGGCGGCAGTTCGATGCCGCGGCCTGCCATCTCGGCGCGGTAGAGCTCGTCGGGGATCTGGATCAGGATGCCGGCGCCGTCGCCCATCAGCTTGTCGGCGCCCACCGCGCCGCGGTGGTCCAGGTTCTCCAGGATCTTCAGGCCCTGCTCGACGATGTGGTGCGCGCGGTTGCCCTTGATGTGGGCGACGAAGCCGACGCCGCAGGCGTCGTGCTCCTGCTTGGGGTCGTACAGGCCCTGCTCGCCGAGCGCGCGGATTTCTTCGGGGGACGCAGAGAAGGTCGAGGCGGCGTCGGACATGGCGCTCTCCTGGCAGGACGGGGGGGGGATGCGAAATCTACCGCAGCGCAGCAATCGCAGCAATCGCGATTTAATAGGGTCAGACTCGTTTAAGAGAATATCGACGCCGATCTCGTTAAGAAATGGGGACAGAGTGATAGCAAGGCGGCTGGGGCTCTGCACGGCGGACGGACGCACGGCGCGTGCCAGCACCGCCGAGCGAACAGCCCCGGTCAGGGCGTGGTGCGGCGCGGCCGCCCGCGCGGGCGTGGCCGCACCGGCCGGTTGGCGGCCTGCGCCACGTCGGCCAGGAACGCCGGGCTGCCCACCGGCCAGCCGCCCTGCACGCTGTCGCCCAGCACGCGGGCGCTGGCCGGGGCCAGGCCCTGCAGCAGCAACGCGCGGTACTGCACCTCGCGTTCGAACGGCGTATTGCCCAGATGCCAGAACTCGGGCGGGTCGACCAGCCAGCCGGCTCGCGTGCCGCCCAGGCGCGGCGCGGCGCAGACCGGGGTGGACAAGGCATCCACGAGTTGCAGCGCCGCCAGCCGCCAGGCGCCCGGCTCGACCACGGCGCAGCGGAAGCGCCCGTCCCACAGCGTGCCGCTGCAGCCGTGCCGGCGGTTGTAGGCGCTCACATAGCGCCGGCCGAGGGCCTGCATCGTGCGGCTCAGCGCGTTGGCGTCAGGCGGGGTCAGCAGCAGGTGCAGCCCGGTGTCGGGCATCGCGCAGGCATGCACGGTCACACGCTGGGCGGCGGCGGCTTCGTGCAGGGCGTGCAGGCAGGCGGCCCGGTCCTCGTCGTCACGGAAGGCCGGCTGGCCGCTGTGCCCGCGCTGCAGGACGTAATGCGCGTGCCCGGGCAGCACACAGCGCGGCAGGCGGGCCATCGCGGTGTCAGGCGAAGACGTCGCGGCCGGTGAGCCGCTGGTGCTCGCGCAGCGCGAAGCGGTCGGTCATGCCGGCGATGTAGTCGGCCACCGCGCGGTGGCGGTCGGCCGCCTGCGCGAAGTCGGGCGGCATCTCGTCCGGCGCCGCGACGTAGGCCTGGAACAGGTCGACCACGACCTGGCGGGCGCGGTCGGTGGTCTGCGTCACCTGCGGGTGGCGGTACAGCGCGGCGAACAGGAAGCGCTTGAGCGCCGCGAGCTCGTCGCGCACCGCGGGGCCGTACGTCGCCAGCGGCGGCGAGGTGCGCACGGCGTCGACGTCGGCGGGCTCGCGGGCCTGCACGGCGGCGGCGGTGGCGGCCACGAGGTCGTGCACCAGCGCCGACAGCATGCGCCGCAGGCTCTCGAACAGCAGCCGGCGGCCGGCCTGGGCGGCCAGCGCGGGGTGTTCGGCCAGCGCGTCGTCGCGGTGGCGGCAGAACAGCGGCACCGCGTCCAGCTGCTGCAGCGTCAGCAGGCCCGAGCGCACGCCGTCGTCGATGTCGTGCGCGTTGTAGGCCATCTCGTCGGCCAGGTTCACCAGCTGCGCTTCCAGGCTGGGCTGGCCGCCGTCCAGGAAGCGTCGCGCCGGGCCCTGGGGTTCGACTGCGACCAGGCGCTCTGCATTGCGGCGCGAGCAGTGCTTGAGCACGCCTTCGCGGGTTTCGAAACTGAGGTTCAGTCCGTCGAAGTGCGGGTAGCGGATCTCCAGCGCATCGACCACTCGCAGGCTCTGCAGGTTGTGCTCGAAGCCGCCATGCGCCTGCATGCAGGTGTGCAGCGCGTCCTGCCCGGCGTGGCCGAACGGCGTGTGGCCGAGGTCGTGCGCCAGCGCGATCGCCTCCACCAGGTCTTCGTTGAGCCGCAGCATGCGCGCCATCGACCGCCCCAGCTGCGCCACTTCCAGCGAGTGCGTCAGCCGCGTGCGGAACAGGTCGCCTTCGTGGTTGATGAAGACCTGGGTCTTGTAGACCAGACGCCGGAAGGCCGTGCTGTGCACGATGCGGTCGCGGTCGCGCTGGTGTTCGCTGCGCTGCAGCGGCGGGGGCTCGGGCAGGCGGCGGCCGCGGCTGCGCCGCGGGTCGCAGGCCCAGGGCGCCAGCGTGTTCACGCCGGGTCGCAGTGCTGATGCAGTACCCGGGCCACCAGGGCGTCGGGCGCGGCGCGCACGCCGGCGCGGCCGGGGGACTCGATCACCACGAAGCGGATCTCGCCGCCTTCGGCCTTCTTGTCCACCCGCATCAGCTCGAGGTAGCGCTCCATCCCCAGCGCCGGGCCACGCACGGGCAGGCCCGCCGCCGCCACGATGCGGGCGATGCGCGCGACGAACGCCTGCGGCACCAGGCCGAGCTGCGCCGACAGCTCGGCGGCCATCACCATGCCGCACCCGACCGCCTCGCCGTGCAGCCACTGCCCGTAGCCCAGACCCGCCTCGATGGCATGCCCGAAGGTGTGGCCGAAATTGAGAATGGCGCGCAAGCCGGACTCGCGTTCGTCCTGGCCGACGACCTCGGCCTTGATCTCGCACGAACGGCGCACCGCATGCGCCAGCGCCACCGGGTCACGCGCCACCAGCGCTGGCAATTGCGCTTCGATCCAGTCCAGGAAACCGGCGTCGGCGATCGGACCGTACTTGATGACCTCGGCCAGGCCGGCGGCCAGCTCGCGCTGCGGCAGCGTCGCCAGCGTGCCCAGGTCGCAGACCACGCGCTGCGGCTGGTAGAACGCGCCGATCATGTTCTTGCCCAGCGGGTGGTTCACCGCGGTCTTGCCGCCCACCGACGAATCCACCTGCGCCAGCAGCGTGGTTGGCACCTGCACGAAGGGCACGCCGCGCATGTAGGTGGCGGCGGCGAAACCGGTCATGTCGCCGACCACGCCGCCGCCCAGCGCGAACAGCACGGTCTTGCGGTCGCAACCGCATGCCAGCAGGTGGTCGAAGATGCGGTTCAGCGTCGACCAGTCCTTGTGCGCTTCGCCATCGGGCAGCTTCACCTGGCTGACCTGCCCGTAGTGCGGCGCCAGCGCGCCCCGCAGCGCCGCGCCATGCAGCGCGTCGACGGTCGGGTTGCTGACGATGACGGCCTGCGCGGCGCGCGGCAGTCCGGCCCAGGTGGCTGGGTCGGCGAGCAAGCCGGTGCCGATCAGGATGTCGTAGCGGCCCCCCGGGGTGGCGACGGGCACGGTGACGACAGGTTCTGCGAGCGTGGACATGGGCGCCGAGTGTACGGCGCGCACCGCGGGCCTCAGCCCGGCTGGTCGTGGGCGTCGATGGGCGACGGCACCTGGCCGGGATCGACCACGCCGGCCAGTTCCAGCTGCATCAGCACCATGCCCAGCAGCGCTGGCACCGACGGGCGCGCGGTCTCCACCACGAAGTGGGCGACGCGGCGGTACAGCGGGTCGCGGTCGCGGTACAGCTCGCGCAGGCGCTTCAACGGGTCGGCCACCTGCAGCAGCGGCCGTTGCTGGTCGTGGCGCAGGCGGCGGTGCAGTTCCTCGGGCGTGGAACGCAGGTAGAACGCATGGCAGCGGCTGTGCAGCACGTCGCGGTTGGCGGGGCGCAGCACGGCGCCGCCGCCGGTGGCCAGCACGATGCCGGTCTGCTGCGTCAGCTCGTCGATGACACGCTCTTCGAGATCGCGGAAGGCCTCTTCGCCGTGCACCGGAAACCACTCGCGGATCGGCATGCCGATGTGACGCTCGATCTCGCTGTCGCTGTCGAGAAAGCGCCGGCCCAATTGCCGCGCGAGATGCCGCCCGACCGTGGACTTGCCGCAGCCGGGCATGCCGACAAGGGTGATGGGGCGCTGGGGCACGCGGGCTACGTCGAGCCGGGTCGCCGCTGGACGATGGACGTCAAGCGGACGGTGGCTTCTTCAGTCTTCGCCCTTGTTGGACGTCAGCGACAACAGCACCTGCCGTCCTTGCTGGTCCACCACGGCGACAGAGATCGACGACATGCAGCCGAGCAGCGTGACCTCGAAGAAGTCACCCGGCCGGTCGACCGTGGTCTTGGATAACTGAACGTATTCGCTGCCGGGCGCTCCAGCACCGACATTGAACAGCCGGTAGGGTCCCGAGCCGCCGAACACGTAGACACGCCCGGCATAGCCGACGCCGCAGGTGTCGGGGTCGGGTCCCGACAGCGTCAACGCGTTCGGCACGATGTTGAACGCCGTCAAGCCACCGGCCTCGTTGTCGTTGCCGCCCCCGCAGCTGGCCAGCAGAACAGCCGCCGCCACCGCCGTGGCTGCACGAAGAGCAAGAAGACGGATCTTCATCTGGGGACCTGCACTCGAAAGGTTGGGGGCCGGAACCATCGTCAACGCGCCGCCGAGCGGTCGGTCACGATCTTGGGCGTGATGAACACCAGCAGTTCGGTCTTGCTGGTGCTGCGCACCTTGTTCTGGAACAGCAGGCCCAGGTACGGGATGTCTCCCAGCAGCGGCACCTTGTTGATGGTGTCGCGCTCGTTCTGCGTAAAGATGCCGCCGATGACGACGGTGCCGCCGTTCTCGACCAGCACCTGCGTCTTCACGTGCTTGGTGTCGATGGCGAAGCCGGCGACCGTGGCCTGGCCGACGCTGTCCTTGTTGACGTCGACGCTCAGGATCACGTTGCCCTCGGGCGTGATCTGCGGCGTGACCTTCAGCGCCAGGTTGGCCTTGCGGAACGACACCGAGGTGGCGCCGCTGGAAGTGGCCTGTTGGTACGGCAGTTCGGTGCCCTGCTCGATCAGCGCTTCCACCTGGTCGGCAGTGATGACACGCGGGCTCGACACGATCTTGCCCTTGCCTTCGGATTCCAGCGCGGACAGTTCCAGGTTCAGGAACCGGTTGGCCGAAGCACTGAACAACGACAGCGCGATGTTGGCAGCCGAGGCGCCTGCGAACGCGCTGGCCGAGGTGTTGGCCGGGAAGTTGACGAACTGGTTGTTCAGGTAGTCGGCCGTTGCAGGCGCGGTCTGGCCGGTCTGCGAACCGATCGACGCGTAGTTGCCGCCGATGGTGACGTTGTTGCCGCCACCCACGCTGTAGCCCGGCACGCCGCCGCGCACGCCGCGCAGGTCGTTGCCGCCGAGCTTGATGCCGAGCGCGCGACCGAAGGTGTCGTCGGCCTCCACGATGCGGGCCTCGATCAACACCTGGCGCACCGGGATGTCGATCTTGCTGATCAGCTGCGAGATCTCTTCGAGCTTGCTCGGGATGTCCGACACGAACAGCTGGTTCGTGCGCTGCTCGTAGATCACGCTGCCGCGCGGCGACAGGATGCGGGTGCTCTGGGCCGCACCACCGCCGCCGCCTTGCGACTGGCCGGTGAGCCCCTTGAACACGTCCTCGGCCTTGGTGTAGTTCAGCTGGAACGACTGGGTGCGCAGCGGCTCGAGTTCAGCGACCTTCTTGCGCGCCTCCAGATCGACCTGTTCCTTGGCGGCCAGTTCGTCCTTGGGCGCGATCCACAGCACGTTGCCGGACTTGCGCACGCCCAGGCCCTTGCTCTGCATGATGATGTCGAGCGCCTGGTCCCAGGGCACGTCCTTCAGGCGCAGCGTGACCGTGCCAGTGACGCTGTCGCTGGTGACGACGTTGAAGTTGGTGAAGTCGGCGATGACCTGCAGCAGCGCTCGGACCTCGATGTTCTGGAAGTTCAGCGACAGCTTCTCGCCCTGGTAGCCGGGGCCTTGCGTCAGCTTGTTCGGGTCGATCTTCATCGGCCGCACTTCCAGCACGAACTGGTTGTCCGACTGGTAGGCGCTGTGCTCCCAGGCGCCCGTGGGCTCGACCACCATGCGCACGCGGTCGCCGCTCTGGAAGGTGGACACCGTCTTCACGGGAGTGCCGAAGTCGGTGACGTCGAGGCGGCGACGCAGCGCGTCGGGCAGCGTCGAACGCAGGAACTCGACCACCAGGCTCTGGCCCTGCTGGCGGATGTCGACACCGACCTGCGTGTTGGGCAGGCTGACGACGACACGGCCGGCGCCGTCGCTGCCGCGGCGGAAATCGATGTCGCGCAGGCCCGCGGGTTGCGCGTTCTGGGCGGGGGCAAAGTGCAGCGGCTCGCTGCTGCCGGCGGCCTGCGCCACCGGGGCGACCGGCGCCGCGCCACCCATCGAGTCCAGCACCAGCAGCAGCGCCTTGCCGTCGATCTGCGCGCGGTAGCCCGAAGCCTGCTTGAGGTTGAAGACGAGACGCGTGCGTTCGCCGGCCTGCGCGACGCTGATAGAGCGCAGGTTGCCCTGGTTGATGTCGATGCTGCTGCGCCCCAGGCCATTGCTGACGCCCGGCAGATCGATCGCGATCCGCGGCGGGCTCTGCACCGTGAAGCCGGCAGGAACGCCCTTCAGCGGCTCGCTGAGTTCGATGCGGACGACTTCGGTACCGGCCTGCTGGGTGCTGTTGATGGACTGGATCGAAGGCTCGGCCCAGGCGACCGAGGGGGCGACGAGCGCGGTGCTGCCGATCGCGAGCGCGGCAAGGGCGCCAAGGGCGACACGCCACTTGAACATGGTGCAAATCTCCTCGGTGATCGTCATCGCCATCCTGATGTTCAGCGCCCTCATCGCACCCTCTCCTGCAACTGCAGCGTGGCAGGCCGCTCGATCCACTCGCCTGCCGCGTCCTGCACGATCTCGCGCAGGGCGATCTCGGTTTCGGCGATCCTGGTGATGCGTCCGTAGTTCTGGCCCAGGTAGTCGCCCACCTTGACCTGGTACAGCAGGTTGTCGACGCGCAGCAGTGCGAAGGGCTGCCCCTGCTTGTTGACACTGCCGACCATGTTCATGCTGTCCAGCGGATAAGCCTCCAGAGGCTCCTTGCGCCGGTTCAGTTCGGCCGACAACAGTGAATTCGGCTGCCGCGCTTCCTGCTTGAGCGCCACGCTCAGTTTTTGGTTACTGAACGGTTCCACCGCCTGCGCCATGGCGTACGGCTCGGGATCGAACTTCTTCGGCGGCTGCAGCGGCGGGACGCTGGGCTTGGCCTCGCGGCGCTGCTGCTCCATCCACTGCTGCAGTTCTTCGTGCTCGGCGCTGCACGCGGCCAGCAGGCCACACGCGAGCGCGATGCCGGCGATGCGGTACGCCTTCATTTCTTCGCCCCCGGCTTGGCGGCAGCGGCCGACTTCTTCTGCTGGGCGACCTCCGCCGCATCCAGGTAGCGGTAGGTGCGCGCGGTGGCTTCCAGCATCAGGTTGCCGTTGGCTTCACGGGGCAGCTGCGTCAGCGTCATGTCCTGCAAGGTCACGATGCGCGACAGGTTGGCCACGTCGGCGGCAAACGAGCCGATGTCGTGGTAACGCCCCGAGACACGGATGGCGATCGGCAGCTCGGCGTAGTAGTCCTTGACCTGCACGCTGCCCGGGCGGAACAACTCGAACTGCAGCCCGCGGCCGAGGCCGGCCTGGTTGATGTCGGACAGCAGCGCGTCCATCTCGGCCTTGCCGGGCAGCTGCTTCTCGAGCTGGGTCACGTACTCCTGGACCTGCAGCTTCTGCTTGCGCAGTTCGCTCAGGTTCACGGCCTGGCCCAGCTTGTTGCGGTAGTCGGCCTTCAGGCGCGGCTCGCGGTCGCGCTCGGCCTGCAGTTCCTCGCTGGCGCCCTGCAGCACCACGAACCAGCCGATCACGGTGACGCCGACGATGGTGGCGATCCAGCTCGCCGCCTTCGGCAACGTGGGCCACTGGCCGGGTTCGTTGGGGTTCAGCCCGCGGAACTGAGAAACCGCGTTGTCGAAGAAGCTGCTGACGTCGAAGTTCAGGGTCGATGCCTTGGCCATGGCTGCCTCACGAAGACTTGGCCGCAGCGGCCTTGGCCGGCGCGGCAGACGCTGCCTGGGCCGGAGCCGGGGCCTGCGGGCGCTTGATGGAGACACGCATCGAGAACTCGAACAAGCGGCGCTGGTCGCGCGTGGCGGTGGTGACGTTGCTGGCCTTGATCTCGACGAGCTCCGGCCGCTCGAGCCACGGCGAGTTGTAGAGCGCGTTGCGCAGCAGCTCGGACACGCGTTCGTTGGTTTGCGCGATGCCGGTCACCGAAACGACCCGTCCGCGCTGGCGGATGGCCGTCAGGTACACGCCCTCGGGCGCCTGCTTCACGAGCTCGTTCAGCAGATGCACCGGCGTGTTGCGGTCGGTCTGCAGGTCTTCCACGGCCTTTTGCCGCGCCTTCAGGGCTTCGATCTCGGCGCGCAGCGTGGCGATGTCCTTGATCTGCGCTTCCAGGCGCTTGATCTCGGCGACCAGGAACTCGTTGCGCGAGTTCTGCGCCGCGGTCATCTGCTGCAGAACCGTGTACCACAGGCCGACGATGGCAATGCCGGCCACGGCGCTGGCGCCCAGGCCGACGAAGAAGGCCCGCTTGCGCTGGCGGCGCTTTTCCTCGCGGTGCGGCAGCAGGTTGATCAGGATCACTGCATGAACCTCCGCATCGCCAGCCCGCACGCCGTGAGGTACGACGGGGCTTCGCGACGCACGCGGCTCTCGCGCACTGCGGAGCCGAGCTGCATGTTGTCGAACGGGTTCACCACCTGCGAGGCGAAGCCGGTCAGGTCGGTGACGCGGTCTTTCAGGCCCGGCAGCGTGGCGGTGCCGCCGGCCAGCATCACGTAGTGCACCTTGTGATGCGGCGTGCTGGTGAAGAAGTACTGCAGCGCGCGGCCGATCTCCTGCGACAGGCTGTCGACGAAGGGGCCGAGGATCGCGCTTTCGTAGTCTTCCGGCAGGTCGCCCGAGAGCTTCTTGGCCTCGGCTTCCTCGAACGAGAAGCCGTACTGGCGGCTGATGAGCTGCGTGAGCTGCGAACCACCGAAGGCCTGGTCGCGGTCGTACAGCATCTCGTCGTCGCGCAGCACCTTCAGGCTGGTGGTGTCGGCACCGATCTCGAACAAGGCCACCAGCGCGTCACGCCCTTCGTTGGGCAACGCGGCCACGACGCGGCTCATGGCCAGGCGCGAGGCGTGGGACTCGATGTCGAGCACCGCGGGCTTCAGCCCAGCGGCTTCGGCCAGGCCCTGCCTGTCCTGCACGCGGTCCTTGCGGCTGGCGGCGATCAGCACCTCGACGTCGCCCGCCGAGGTGGCCGACGGGCCGATGACGCAGAAGTCCAGGCTCACCTCGTCCAGCGAGAACGGGATGTACTGGTTGGCCTCGGACTCGACCTGGAGTTCCATCTCCTCGTCGCGCAATCCGGCCGGCAGCATGATCTTCTTCGTGATGACCGCCGACTGCGGCATGGCCATCACCACCTGCTTGGTCTTGGTGCCGCTCTTCGCGACGACCTTGCGCACGGCTTCGGCGACCTCGTCGAACTTCTCGATCTGGCCGTCGGTGATCCAGCCCTTCTCGAAAGGCTCGGAGGCAAATCGCTCGAGCACAAACTCCCCCGAGGTGGTTTGCCCCAACTCCACCAGCTTGACGCTGGAAGAACTGATATCCAAACCAATGACGGGCGGGTGTTTGCGGCCTAGTAGAACGTCCAGGAAACTCAACTGTCACACTCCCCAGGCAACCCAGGCGGCGCCCGAGCTTGTTAAAGAGTTACTTCAATGCTAGCAGTAAAGCCCTTGTGTACCAAAGAAAAACGGGCTGCTGGAACCCGAGTCTCGTTGCCAATCGCTGACGTTCCGGAACGGAGTTGAAACAACCCGCAAACCGCGTCGGCGACTCGTGCACAAAGTCACACCGCCTGCTGCAGACCTGCTGCGGAGGGCGGTTTCTATAATCATCGGCACCCCACCCGGGACCTTTATGACTGCATTCGAGCAAGAGTCGACCCGATCCTCGTCCGCCGCCGACCGACGCTCGTTGCCTGGGTGGGCTGCCGCTGTTCTGCGCGGCCTGGGCTGGCTGGGCGGGCTCGCTCTGGCGGGGCTGGTGTCGCTGCTGCTGGTGGTGGGTGTCGCGCTGGCCGTGGCCTACCCGCAGCTGCCCGAGATCGCCAGCCTCACCGACTACCGGCCGAAGCTGCCGATGCGCGTGTTCTCGGCCGACAACGTGCTGCTGGGCGAGTTCGGCGAGGAGCGCCGCAACTTCACGCCGATCAGCCGCATCCCGCAGGTCATGAAGGACGCGGTGCTGTCGGCCGAGGACGCCCGCTTCTACGAACACGGTGGCGTCGACTTCAAGGGCGTGGCGCGCGCCGCGCTGGAGAACCTGCGCGACGCGCGCAGCCAGGGCGCCAGCACCATCACGATGCAGGTGGCACGCAACTTCTACCTGTCCACCGAGAAGACCTTCACGCGCAAGATCTACGAGATCCTGCTGGCGCTGAAGATCGAGAGCCTGCTCACGAAGGATCAGATCCTCGAGCTCTACATGAATCAGATCTTCCTCGGCCAGCGCGCGCACGGCTTCGCGTCGGCCGCCGAGATCTACTTCGGCAAGAAGCTGCAGGACGTGACCATCGCCGAGGCCGCAATGCTGGCCGGCCTGCCGAAGGCGCCGTCGTCGTTCAACCCGATCGTGAACCCGAAGCGGGCCACGCAGCGGCAGCGCCACATCATCGAACGCATGTTCGAGAACGGCTTCATCACCGAGAAGCAGCACGAGGAAGCGCTGGCCCAGGTGCTGCGCTACCGCACGCAGAGCGAGGTCGCTGTGCACGCCGAGTTCGTGGCCGAGACGGCGCGCCAGCTGGTCTTCGCGCAGTACGGCGAAGATTCCTACACACGCGGACTTAACGTCTACCTGACGGTCAACGCCGCCGACCAGGCCGTGGCCTACCGCGCCCTGCGCCGCGGCCTGATGGACTTCGAGCTGCGCCAGGTCTACCGCGGCCCCGAGGCCTATATCGACCTGCCTGCCGACACGCAGATGATTGACGAACGCGTGGCCGAGGCGCTGGCCGACCACCCGAACAACGACGACCTGCTGGCCGCCGTGGTGCTGGAAGCCTCGCCGCGCAAGGTGGTGGCGATGCTGCAGACGGGCGAGACCCTCACCGCCACGGGCGAAGGGCTGCGGCCGGTGACCTCGGGCCTGTCGGAGAAGGCCGGGCCGAAGATCCAGATCCGCCGCGGCGCCGTGGTGCGCGTGATGCGCAACGCACGCGGCGTCTGGTTCCTGACCCAGCTGCCCGAGGTGGAAGGCGCCCTGGTCGCGCTCGACCCGAAGACCGGCGCCGTGCGGGCCCTGGTGGGCGGCTTCGACTACGCGAAGAACAAGTTCAACCACGTCACGCAGGCCTGGCGTCAGCCAGGGTCGAGCTTCAAGCCTTTCATCTATTCGGCGGCGCTGGAGCAGGGCTTCACGCCCGACACCATCGTCAACGACGCGCCGCTCTTCTTCGACGCGGCCGAGACCGGCAGCCAGCCCTGGGAGCCGAAGAACTACGACGGCAAGTTCGACGGCCCGTTGCCGCTGCACACGGCGCTGGCGAAGTCGAAGAACATGGTGTCGATCCGCGTGCTGCGCGCCATCGGGCCCGACACCGCGCAACAGTGGATCGGCCGCTTCGGGTTCGCAGCCGAGAAGCATCCGGCCTACCTGACGATGGCGCTGGGCGCGGGCTCCGTGACACCGATGCAGATGGCCAGCGCCTACGGCGTCTTCGCCAACGGCGGCTACCGCGTCGGCCCAGCGCTGATCGCCCGGCTGACCGACAGCAAGGGCAAGGTGCTGCAGGAGACCAAGCCGCCGGTGCTCGACGAGTCGCTGCGCACGCTGGACGCGCGCAACGCCTTCGTGATGGGCACGCTGCTGCAGGAGATCACGCGTTCCGGCACGGCAGCCAAGGCCCAGGCCACGCTGAAGCGGCCCGACCTGTACGGCAAGACCGGCACCACCAACGACTCGATGGACACCTGGTTCGCCGGCTACCACCCGAGCCTGGTCGCCGTGGTCTGGATCGGTTACGACACGCCGAAGAAGCTGGGCGACCGCGAAACCGGCGGTGGCCTGGCGCTGCCGGTGTGGATCGAGCTGATGCAGCACGCGCTGAAGAACGTGCCGGTGGACGAGCCGACGCCGCCCGAAGGCGTGATCAACGTCGGCGGGCAGTGGGTGTACGACGAATTCAGCGGCGGCCGCGGCATCAGCAGCGTCGGGCTGGAAGACAAGGTGCCGGGCGCGCCGAACCCCGAAGAGCGCAACAGCATCCTGGACCTGTTCCGCCGCTGAGCAGCGGCGGGGCCGTGCCTCAGAACTGCAGCGTCTTGCCGGCCTGCAGGCTGGCGTGGTGGCTCAGTGCGGCCAGGAACTCGCTGCCATCGCGCGTGTCGACCCACTGCGCGCCGTCGTAGCGGTAGTGGTAGCCGCCCCCACGGGCCGCCAGCCACACCTCGTGCAGCGGCGGCTGCGTGTTGACGACGATCTTGCTGCCCCCCGGGAAGCTCAGCTCCAGCAGGCCACCGGTGCGCTGGGTGTCGATGTCGATCACATCGTCCTGCAGCCACTCGTCGGCCCGGGCCTCGATGCGGGCCAGCAAGGCGCCGGTGAGCCGGTGGTAGTCGGCATCGCTGATCGGGTGCGAAGGAGCCGTGCTCATAGAATCTTTCGATGCAAACGCTGTTGAAACCGTGGTCGCGGACGAGTGTAGTGCGCGCGCCCTCCACCCTGACGCTGGCGCTGGTGCTCTGCGCCGCAGGGCTGCTGGCTGGCTGCGGCCAAAAGGGCCCGCTCGTGCTGCCCGCTCCCGCGACGGCCGCTTCGGCGCCGGTACGCTGATGCTGCCCGGCGCCCCGCACCTGGCACGCACGGCCGACAGCCAGCTGCGCCTGGAAGGCCACGCGCTCGCCGATCTCGGGCGGCGCTTCGGCACACCGCTGTTCGTCTACTCGCGGGCCGCGATGCGCGACGCCGTGGCCGCGTACCAGCGCGCGCTGCTGGGCCGGCCGCACCTCGTGTGCTACGCGATGAAGGCCAACTCCAGCCTCGCCGTGCTGCAGACCTTCGCCCAGGCCGGCTGCGGCTTCGACATCGTCTCGGGCGGCGAACTCGCCCGCGTGCTGGCGGCCGGCGGCGACGCCGCCAAGGTGGTGTTCTCGGGCGTCGGCAAGACCCGCGCCGAGATGCGCCAGGCCCTGCAGGCCGGTGTGCGCTGCTTCAACGTCGAAAGCACGAGCGAACTCGACACGCTGTCGGCCGAGGCCGTGGCCCTGGGTCGCGTGGCGCCGGTGAGCCTGCGCGTGAACCCCGACGTCGACGCCGGCACCCACCCCTACATCTCGACCGGCCTGAAGGGCAACAAGTTCGGCATCGCGCACGACGAGGCGCTGGCGGCCTACCGCCACGCCGCGTCGCTGCCCGGGCTGCGCGTGGTGGGCATCGACTGCCACATCGGCAGCCAGATCACGCAGGTCGCGCCCTACCTCGACGCACTCGACCGCGTGCTGGACCTGGTCGAGGCCGTGGAAGCCGCAGGCATCGCGATCCACCATGTCGACGTCGGCGGCGGCCTGGGCATCACCTACACCGACGAGACGCCGCCTCGCGCCGACGCGCTGGTGGCGGCGATGCTGGCGCGGCTGGACGCACGCGGCCACGGCCACCGCGAGGTGCTGCTGGAGCCCGGGCGCTCGCTGGTGGGCAACGCCGGCGTGCTGCTGATGGAAGTGCTGGTGCTCAAGCCCGGCAGCGAGAAGAACTTCTGCATCGTCGACGCGGCGATGAACGACGTGATGCGCCCGGCCATGTACGAGGCCTGGATGGGCATCGAGCCCTGCACGCTGCGCGCCGAGACGGCGCAGACCTGGGACGTGGTCGGCCCGATCTGCGAGTCGGGCGACTGGCTCGGCCGCGACCGCGCGCTGGCGGTGCAACCGGGCGACGTGCTGGCGATGCTGTCGGCAGGCGCCTACGGCATGGCGATGAGCAGCAACTACAACACGCGCCCGCGCGCCGCCGAGGTGCTGCTCGACGGCGAGCAGGTGCACCTGATCCGCGAACGCGAACAGGTCGCCGACCTGTTCGCACACGAACGGCTGATCGGGGACTGAGCCGCCGCCCGGCGCAGCCGGGCGGGCGCGCTAGATGCGGCCCTCTTCCACCGCGTGGCACGCCACGTGGATGCCCTGGAAGGTCTTCAGCGCCGGCCGCTCGCTGCTGCAGCGCGCGTTGGCGTGCGGGCAGCGCGGGTGGAAGGCGCAGCCCGTGGGCGGGTTCAGCGGGTTCGGCACCTCGCCCTGCACCGGCGTGCGCGCGCGGCCCGTCATGTGGATGTCGGGAATGGCATCCAGCAGCATGCGCGTGTACGGGTGGCGCGGCTGCGAGAACAGCTCGGCCTTGGGCGAGCGCTCGACCAAGCGGCCCAGGTACATCACGCCCACCTCGTCGGCCACATGGCGCACCACGGCCAGGTTGTGGCTGATGAACAGGTAGGTCAGACCCTGCGTGCGCTGCAGGTCCTTCATGATGTTCAGCACCTGCGCCTGCACCGAGACGTCGAGCGCCGAGGTCGGCTCGTCGCAGACCAGGAACTCGGGGCTCGTGGCCAGCGCGCGAGCGATGCTGATGCGCTGGCGCTGGCCGCCGCTGAACTGGTGCGGAAACTTCTCGGTGTCGGCCGCGGCCAGGCCCACCTGCAGCAGCAGCGCCGACACGCGCGCGCGCATCTCGTCGCCACCGTGCGCCAGGCCGTGCTCGCGCAGCGGCTCGCCCACGATGTCCAGCACCTTCCAGCGCGGGTTCAGGCTGGCATACGGGTCCTGGAAGATCATCTGCATGCGCCGGCGCAGCGTGCGCAGCTCGCCCGCGTCACGCGCGGCGTCGGTGGCCTGGCCGTCGAACTTCACCGTGCCGCGCGTGGGCTGGTACAGGCCCACCAGCAGCCGCGCCACGGTGCTCTTGCCGCAGCCCGACTCGCCCACCAGCGCGAGTGTCTTGCCCTTTTCGATGGTGAACGAGACGCCGTCGACCGCGTGCACGAACTGCCGCGGCTGGCGCTCGATGACGCGGTTCAGCCAGGGCGCCGAGACGTCGAAGGTCTTCGCCAGGTCCTGCACTTCCACCAGCGCGCTCATGCGGCCACCCCCTGCTTCGCGAGCCAGCAGGCCGCGCGCGTGGCGCCGGCGTCGAAGAGATCGGGGCGTTCGTTGCGGCAGCGGTCGAAGACCTGTGGGCAGCGCGGGTTGAAGGCACAACCCTTCGGGATGTTGTTCAGGCGGGGCATCGAGCCATCGATCTGCAGCAGGCGCTCGCGGTCTTCGTCCATCGCCGGGATGGAGCCCATGAGGCCCGTGGTGTACGGGTGTTGCGGACGGTGGATGACGTCGGCCACCGGCCCGATCTCGGCCACGCGGCCGGCGTAGAGCACGGCCACGCGGTCACAGGTCTCGGCGATGACGCCCATGTCGTGCGTCACCAGCATCACGGCCGCACCGTGGTCCTTGCACAGCCGCTTGAGCAGCGAAATGATCTGCGCCTGGATCGACACGTCGAGCGCCGTGGTGGGCTCGTCGGCGACGATGAGCTTGGGCTCGGCCGCCAGCGCCAGTGCGATGACGACCCGCTGGCGCATGCCGCCGCTGAACTGGTGCGGGTACTGGTCGATGCGCTGCTCGGCCGCCGGGATGCCGGTCTCCTGCAGCAGCCGGATGGCGCGCTGGCGCGCCTCCTCGTTGCTGACGTTCAGGTGCGTCTGGATCGTCTCGGTGAGCTGGCGGCCGATGGTGTACAGCGGATTCAGCGAGGTCAGCGGGTCCTGGAAGATGGCGCCGATCTTGCGGCCGCGGATGGCGCGCATCTGCTCGTAGGGCAGGTTGTCGATGCGCTGGCCCTCGAGCACGATCTCGCCGCCGGCAATGCGGCCCGGCGGCTCCAGCAGGCCGATGATGGCGGCACCGGTCAGCGACTTGCCGGCACCGGACTCGCCGACCACGCCCAGCACTTCGCCGGGCGCGATGTTGAAGGAGATGTCGTCCAGCGCCAGCAGCGTGCCGCGGCGCGTGGGGAACTCCACCCGCAGGTGGCGCACTTCGAGAAGAGGTTGTGTCATGGTCGCGGCACGCTCAGCGCAGGCGGGGGTTCAGCGCGTCGCGCAACCAGTCGCCGAGCAGGTTCACGCTGAGTGCGATCAGCACCAGCATCACGCCCGGGAAGATGGTGATCCACCATTCGCCCGAGAACAGGAAGTCGTTGCCGACACGGATCAGCGTGCCCAGCGACGGGCTCGTCGGCGGCACGCCGACGCCCAGGAACGACAGCGTGGCTTCGGTCAGGATGGCAGCCGCGACCTGGATCGTGGCCAGCACCAGCACCGGCCCCAGCACGTTGGGCAACACGTGGCGCACCATGATGCGGTAGGGCGCCACGCCGATCACGCGTGCGGCCTGCACGTATTCCTTGTTGCGCTCCACCAGGGTGCTGCCGCGCACCGTGCGGGCGTACTGCACCCAGCCGGTGAGCGAGATCGCGATGATCAGCACGCCGAAGGCCAGCGTGTCGTGCGCGTTCGGGAAGAGCGCGCGGCCGACGCCGTCGATCAGCAGCGCCACCAGGATCGACGGGAACGACAGCATCACGTCGCACACGCGCATGATGAAGGCGTCGATCTTGCCGCCGGCAAAGCCCGACAGCAGGCCCAGGCCGACGCCGACGATCAGCGACAGCAGCACCGAGGCCAGGCCCACCAGCAGCGAGATGCGCGCGCCGTACATCAGCGCCGAGAGGATGTCGCGGCCCTGGTCGTCGGTGCCGAGCAGGAACTTGGCCTTGCCCTCGTCCATCCAGGCCGGCGGCAGGCGCGCGTCCGCCAGGTCGAGTGTCGCCAGGTCGAACGGGTTGTGCGGTGCGACCCAGTTCGCGAACACCGCGCAGAAGATGCAGATGAAGGCGATCACCGCGGCCACGATGGCCATCGGCGAGGTCTTGAAGCTGTACCAGACATCGCCGTCGAAGAAGCGGGCGACGGCGCCAGGAGCCGCAGTGACGGCGGGGGTGGAAGTGGGCGTGGTCATGTCAGTGGCCTCCCCCGGCCGGCTTCTCGATGCGCAGCCGCGGGTCGACGGCGAAATACAGCAGGTCGACGACCAGGTTGATCAGCACGAAGATCAGCGCGATCAGGCACAGGTAGGCCGCCATCACCGGGATGTCTGCGAACTGCACCGCCTGGATGAACAGCAGGCCCATGCCGGGCCACTGGAATACGGTCTCGGTGATGATGGCAAAGGCGATCAGCGAGCCCAGCTGCAGGCCGGTGATGGTGATCACGGGCACCAGCGTGTTCTTCAGCGCGTGCCCGAAGTAGACGGCGCGGTTGTGCAGGCCGCGGGCGCGCGCGAACTTGATGTAGTCGGCGCGCAGCACCTCCAGCATCTCGGAGCGCACCAGCCGCATGATCAGCGCCAGCTGGAACACCGACAGCGTCACCGCCGGCAGCACCAGGTGCTTCCAGCCGTCGACCGTGAGGAAACCGGTGGTCCACGCGCCCAGCGTCACCACCTCGCCGCGGCCGAAGCTCGGCAGCACCTTGAAGGTCACGGCGAAGATCAGGATCAGCAGGATGCCGATCAGGAAGGTCGGCAGCGACACCCCCAGCAGCGACAGCGTCATCATCAGCTGCGCGCCGAACTTGCCGCGGCGCAGCGCCGCGTACACGCCCAGCGGAATGCCGACCACCAGCGCGATGACGGCGGCGCTCAGCGACAGTTCCAGCGTCGCCGGAAAGCGCTCGGCGATCAGCGCCGAGACCTGCCGGCCCTGGCGCAGGCTGAGGCCGAACTCGCCCTGCACGGCATTGCCGACGAAGCGGCCGAACTGCACCACGAAGCTCTGGTCGAGGCCGAGGTCGCGGCGCAGTTGGTCGCGCTGTTCCTGGGTGGCGTCCTGCCCGAGCAGGCTGGTCACCGGGTCGCCCACATACTGGAACAGCATGAAGGCGATGAAGGCCACCGTGACCATCACGACGATGGCCTGTGCGAGGCGGCGAAGAATGAAAACGAGCATCGATGTCCTATGGCGGGCACCCGCCGCGACAAAAGTTGCGAATGATCCGCAATAAGCGTGCCGTCCGCAAAGGGGAAAGACCTGAGGAGCCGGGAGTCAGGACCCGGGGTCGGGGGGCGGCTTGCGGTCGTGCAGCGTGATCGGGCCGTACCAGGCCTCGGCGCGGGTGCCGGTGTTGTCGGTGTCGGTCATCACGGCGATCGCCTGCAGCGGCCCGGGGTCCTCGCCGAAGGCCGCCCGGAAGTCGGCCACCAGGTCACGGCGGTGGTCGCGCCACTGGCGCAAGCCGGCAGCGCCGCTGTCCACCACGATCTTGCGGATGCGGTCGGAGCGCGGATTCACGACCACGCTGCCCACGGCCGCGCGGCCATCCCACACGTACATCAGCGTGGCGTAGGGCGGTGGCTCGCCAGTCAGCGCCTCGGCCATCTCGAACATCATGCGCGTGCGCCGCGGCAGCCGCGTGGTGTCGCCGCCGAAGGCAAAGACGATGCGCACGGTGGCGTCTTCGCGATCGACATCGGCCACGCTGCCCTCGTGCACGGCCTGCTGCACCCACCACGAGAAGCTGACATCGCCCAGCGCCTGCGGCTGCACGTCGAACTTGCGCCGCCAGAGGCTGGCGGCACGCTCGGAGCGCGCGGCCACGCCCAGGCGCCCATCCTTGTGCACGCGCGGCGTGTACTCGGTGGCGCGCTTGCCCGGCAGCAGCACGGCATGCCAGCCGTCGGCCGATGGCGCCGGCCCGGACGTGCCGGCACAGCCGGCCAGCAACAGGCAGGCCGACAGCAGACACAAGGAGCGCTTGGCGTTCATTCCAGACCCTGGCAGCGCGGGCACGGCCCGCTCAAGAAAAAGGCCGCCCGGAGGCGGCCTGTCGGCTGCAGCCATGCCCGCCAAGATGGCGGGCAGGTGCATCAGAAGCTGTGGCGGACGCCCACTTCGTAGCCGGTCGACTTGAAGCCGCTGATGCCGGCAACGCTCGGGCCCGACGTGCTGGTCGTGAAACGCAGACCGGCGTCGTTGTCCACTTGCGAGAAGTGGGCGTACACCGAGGTGCGCTTGGACAGGTCGTACACGTAGCCGACGGCGATCTGCGAAGCGTCGGCGTCGAGCGTGCCGATCTTCACGTTGGTCGCGCCGTACGTGGCCTTCAGCGTACCGGCACCGATCGGCACACCAGCACCCAGCAGGTACATGGTCTGCTCGTTGGCACCGTTCTCGTTCATGTGGTACTAGCCGTACAGGGTCATGAAGCCGAGGTTGAACGAACCACCGACGTTCAGGGCGGTGTAATCGTCGGTCATGACCGTGCCGGTCTGCTCGGTCACGCCGTAGGCGACGGCAACGTTCACCGGGCCCGCGCCGTAGCCGATGCGGCCACCGAAGTACTTATTGCCGCCCAGGCCTTCACCGGCGGCGACTTGCACCTGGCCGTACAGGCCGCCCAGCGCCGGCAGGAAGTAGCCGACGGTGTTGTTGGCGCGCACGGTGGTGCCGGCGCCCGAACCGATCGGGTTGCCCGCGGCGATCAGGTTGGTCTGCGAGCCCACGCCGACGGTGCCGAACGGGTCGAACACGGTGTGGTTCCAGAACGTCGGGGTGTAGTCGCGACCCAGACGCAGTTCACCGAAGCCACCCAGCAGGCTGATGGTGGAACGACGCTGCCAGGTCTGGCCAGCGGCGTTGCCGGTGTCAGGGTTCAGCGCGCCTTCGATCCAGAAGCCGGCACGCAGGCCGCCACCCAGGTCTTCGACGCCACGGAAGCCGAGGCGGCTGCTGGCGTTGCCGTCCTGGCTCAGCGAGGCGATCTCACCGGCCGAACCGTTCTTCTGCGAGCGGGCGTTCAGGTCGACCACGCCGAACAGGGTGACGGAAGACTGGGCCGAAGCAGCACCGGCGAACGCGGTCAGCGCGGCCAGGGCAAGCAGAGATTTTTTCATTGCGACTATCTCCTAGGTTGAACAAGAGGTCCCGATCGGGGAAGTCACCCGGCGAGGGGCTGATCAGGCCAACCTCCTCAGCGGAAGTTGGGCGTATTGCACCAGACGCACCCCCCCCGTGGCAAACGGCCACCCGACAAATCGGGACAGGTTGTTGCCTGAGCACAACGCGATCCGGGGCAACCCGTAGTGGGCTATCCTGCGTCGTCATGTCGTCATTGGATCGCCTCATCATCAGTGCGGACCACGCCCTGCGCACGTTGGCTGGCGCCGTGCATGCCGCACGGCCGAATCCGGCCGATATCCCCCTGGCTTCTGCTGCCTCGGCGCCTGAACTGGAGGGCGAAGAACGCCGCCTCGCGGGCGCGCTGATGCGCGTGAACCACGTCGGCGAAATCTGCGCCCAGGCGCTCTACCAGGCCCAGGCACTCACGGCGCGCAGCCCGGAACTGCGGGCGCAGATGGTGGCTGCAGCGCGTGAGGAGACCGACCACCTCGCCTGGACGCAGCAGCGCCTGGACGAACTGGGCGACCGGCCCAGCCTGCTCAACCCGCTCTGGTATGCCGGTGCCTTCGCGATCGGCCTGCTGGCCGGCCGGGTGGGCGACCGCACGAGCCTGGGCTTCGTCGTCGAGACCGAGCGGCAGGTCGAGCAGCACCTGGTCGGCCACCTCGATCGCCTGCCGGCGGCCGACACGCGCTCGCGCGCCATCGTGCAGCAGATGGCCGAGGACGAACGCCAGCATGCCGATGCAGCTTTGGACGCCGGCGCCGCCGAGTTGCCCGCACCGGCCCGTTGGGCGATGCGCGCGGTGGCCAAGGTGATGACGACCACCGCGCACCACATCTGACCCGCTGGCAGGGCAACGGCGCCGTGCGCCGCTGCCCTGTCAGGCTTCGACGAGTTCGTGGCTGGTGCTGATCTCGGCGGTCTTGCCGAGCATGATGCTGGCCGAGCAGTAACGCTCGTGCGACAGCTGGATCGCGCGCTCCACCGCAGCCACCGGCAGGCCGCGGCCGCTGACGGTGAAGTGCATGTGGATCTTCGTGAACACCTTGGGGTCGCTGTCGGCGCGCTCGGCCGTCACCTTCACCTGGCAGCCGCGCACGTCGTGGCGGCCGCGCTTCAGGATCAGCACCACGTCGTAGGCCGTGCAGCCGCCGGTGCCGGCCAGCACGGTCTCCATCGGGCGCGGCGCCAGGTTGCGGCCGCCGCCGTCGGGCGCGCCGTCCATGGTCAGCAGGTGGCCGCTGCCGGTCTCGGCGGAGAAGCCCATGCCGGTGGCCGGCATCCAGTTGACGGTGCATTCCATGCTGCTGTGCCCTCGAACGTGTGGTGCTGGCGCCGGGGAAGCGCCGCGAGCCGCGCATTCTGCACGCCTGCGGGCACCTTCTGGAGTCGCGCACCTAGACAACCCTGTGTTCGACATATTGCACTGCAGCATGGCGGTGATAGACTGCATTGCATGGGTGCTTGCTGTTGCGCACCCGCCCGTTGTCTCCTCCACCTCCTCCAATGGTGGATTCGACCCGGAGCCGCAAGGCTCCGGGTCTTTTTTCATGGGCGTGCCGGCTTAAGATCGCCCGCCCTGCGACGAGAGGCCCCATGCCCACGCCCCCCGCCCCCCGACCTGCCGGCGCGCGCATCGCGGCCGCCTACCTGAAGAAGATCCTCACCGCGCGCGTCTACGACGTCGCCCGCGAGACCGCACTGGCGCCGGCCAAGAACCTGTCGCGCCGCCTGGGCAACCAGGTGCTGCTCAAGCGCGAAGACCAGCAGCCGGTGTTCAGCTTCAAGCTTCGCGGCGCCTACAACAAGATGGCGCACCTGGCGCCCGAAGCGCTGCAGCGCGGCGTCATCTGCGCCTCGGCGGGCAACCACGCCCAGGGGGTGGCGCTGTCGGCGAAGAAGCTGGGTTGCCGCGCGGTGGTGGTGATGCCGGTGACGACGCCGAAGCTGAAGGTCGACGCCGTCGCGGCGCTGGGCGGCGAGGTCGTGCTGCACGGCGACAGCTATTCCGACGCCCACGGCCACGCGGTGCAGCTGCAGCAGCAGCAGGGGCTGACCTTCGTGCACCCCTTCGACGACCCCGACGTCATCGCCGGCCAGGGCACGGTGGCGATGGAAATCCTGCGCCAGCACCAGGGGCCGCTGGACGCCGTCTTCGTGGCCATCGGCGGCGGCGGCCTGATCTCGGGCGTGGCGGCGTACATCAAGGCCGTGCGGCCCGAGGTGCGCGTGATCGGCGTGCAGACCGCCGACTCCGACGCGATGCTGCGCTCGGTGCGGGCCGGCAAGCGCGTGACGCTGTCGGACGTGGGGCTGTTCTCCGACGGCACGGCGGTGAAGCTGGTGGGCGAGGAAACCTTCCGCGTCGCGCGGGCGCTGGTCGACGACTACGTGGTAGTGGACACCGACGCCGTGTGCGCAGCCATCAAGGACGTCTTCCAGGACACGCGCAGCATCCTGGAGCCCGCCGGCGCCCTGGGCGTGGCGGCCATCAAGCAGTACGTCGAGACGCACAAGCCCAAGGGCAAGACCTTCGTGGCCATCACCTGCGGCGCCAACATGAACTTCGACCGCCTGCGCTTCGTCGCCGAGCGGGCCGAGTTCGGCGAGCAGCGCGAGGCGCTGTATGCCGTCACCATCCCCGAGGAGCGTGGCTCGTTCAAGCGCTTCTGCGAGCTGATCGGCCCGCGCGCCGTCACCGAATTCAACTACCGCATCTCCGACGCGCGCGTGGCGCACGTCTTCGTGGGCGTGGCCATCGCCCGCCGCGACGAGGCCGACCGCATCGCGCGCAACTTCGAGCGCCACCGCTTCGCCACCGTCAACCTGACCGACGACGAGCTGGCCAAGGAACACGTGCGCCACATGGTCGGCGGCCGCAGCGAGCTGGCGCAGGACGAGCGCCTGTTCCGCTTCGAGTTCCCCGAGCGGCCGGGCGCGCTGATGCGCTTCCTGGCGGCGCTGCACCCGGGCTGGAACATCAGCCTGTTCCACTACCGCAACCAGGGCGCCGACTACGGACGCATCCTGGTCGGCATGCAGGTCCCGGCCAGCGAAGAAGCCGAGCTGCGCGAGTTCCTGCGCACGCTCGCGTACCCCTGGGTCGAGGAAACCCGCAACCCCGTGTACCAGCTGTTCCTGCGCTAGCAGCGCCCGCGAGCGGCTCGTTACACTCGGCCTGCCATGGTCACCAGCCGCTCGCTCGTCACGCCCACCTCCAACCCGCTGCTCGAGCGGGCACTGCGCGACAAGCTGCAGCGCCGCAACGAACACGCCGGCGGCCTGGGCGAACTGGAGCCGCTGGCAGTGCGCCTGGGGTTGATGCAGAACACGCTGAAGCCGCGCTTCCGCGACCCGCAGCTGCTGATCTTCGCCGCCGACCACGGCCTGGCGGTCGACGGCGTGCAGGGCCCGCAGCGCAAGGGCACGCACGAGATCGTGCAGCAGCTGCTGATGAACCAGCTGCCGCTGACCGTGTTCGCGCGCAGCCAGATGCTGGACGTGGCGGTGGTCGACTGCGGCATCGCCGAGAACCTGCCCGCGCACGACCGGCTGCTGATGCGCAAGATCGCCTACGGCACCCGCAACGCGCGTGTCGCCTCGGCGATGACGCTGGAGCAGGCCCACGCCGGCATGCGCGCGGGCATGGAGATCGGCGACAAGTTGCGCGGCAACATGACGATCTGCGCCGGCATCGGCGTCGGCACGCACGAGAGCGCGGCGCTGGTGCTGTCGCGCCTGACCGATTCGCCGGTGCGCGACCTGATGCTCGCCGGCCCGTCGATGAGCGCCGAGCAGCTGGCGCACCTGATGGTCATCGCCCAGGCCGCCCAGGCGCGCCACCGCGAGGTCAGCGACCCGGTGGAAGTGCTGGCGGCCTTCGGCGGCTTCGAGATCGCGGTGATGGTCGGCGTGATGCTGATGGCCGCCAGCAAGCGCCAGCTGCTGATGATCGACGGCATGGCCGCCTGCGCCGCGCTGATGCTGGCCGCGCGCATCGCCCAGCCCGTCACCGACTACTGCGTGTTCTGCCGCAGCCACAGCCACCGCGGCCTCGACCAGGCCCTGAACCTGTTCCGCGCCACGGCGCTGCTGGAACTGGGCCTGGAGAGCCTGGACGGCACCGGCGCCACGCTGGCCTGGCCGCTGGTGAAGAACGCCGCGGCGCTGCTGACCGAAGTGGCCGACGGCGAAGACCCCGGCCCGTCGCAGCCCCAGCCGCTGGACGAGAACGACGCCCTGCCGTCCTCGCTGTTCGGGCCCGAGGCGCTCTACTGATCCAGCGCGGACCTCATTCGGTCTGCAGTTGCTGCGTGCGGTCGGTGCTCTGGTCTTCCTGCGTCGGCTGGGGCGGCGGGGCCAGCGACGGCAGCGGCACCCGGGGCGGCGGGGTGAAAACCGTGCCCTGACGAGGCGGCGCCACGCCGGGCGCCATGCCCGGTGGCTGGAAGCCGGCCACCGGCAGCGCGCCGGTGGCGGCAGGCGCCGGCGGGGGAATGTCCAGCGCCACCGAGGGCGCGCCGCCACGCGGGCCCAGCGACGCACCGCGCTGCGCCACGGACTGCAGCACGAGGCCGTCTTCGATCTGCGCGCCGACACGGTAGGCCTTGGGCGGCTGGCCGTCCACGGCGATCAGCGCCACGCCTTCGCGGCTGCCGCCGCCATGGCGCGGGGCCACCACGCCCAGCAGCTGGAAGCGGCTGCTGGTGGGCACGGGGGCTTCGACCGGAGCCACGGCATCGGCGCCGAACAGGCGCGACAGGTCACCGCGCGGGCTGGCCGTCACCACGGCCACGCCGGCATGCGCAGGCACCGGCTGGCCGGGCACGAACAGCTGCAACGCCCAGTACACGGCGCTGGCCGCCACCGCGAGCCAGAGTCCGAACGCCCACCATTTCGCCGTCATCGGACGATTATGATGGAACGCTATCGTGCCCATCGACTCCGACCGGTCCCCCAGGACGACGCCCCCGACCATGACGCTGCACCCTGCCCTGCGCCACCCCCGCCGCCCAGCCCTGCCGAGCCGGCGGCGGTCTGCGGGCTTCACGCTGATCGAGATCATGGTGGTGCTGGTGATCATCGGCGTGCTGGCCGCGCTGATCGTGCCCAACGTGCTGGACCGCGCCGACGACGCGCGTGTCACGGCCGCGCGCACCGACATCAACAACCTGATGCAGTCGCTGAAGCTCTACAAGCTCGACAACCAGCGTTTCCCGAGCGCCGAACAGGGCCTGGAGGCGCTGCGCAGCAAGCCCACGGCGAGCCCCGCGCCGCCGAACTGGAAGCCCTACGTCGAGAAGCTGCCCAACGACCCCTGGGGCCGCCCGTACCAGTACCTGAACCCCGGCGTGAAGGCCGAGATCGATGTCTTCAGCTACGGCGCCGACGGCCAGCCGGGCGGCGAAGGCAACAATGCCGACATCGGCTCCTGGCAGTAGCAGCCGCGTCCTGCGCCGCCTGCGGGCCGGCGCTGCGGCCGGCTTCACGCTGATCGAGCTGCTGGTGGTGCTGGCCATCGTGGCCATCGGCGCCGGGCTGGTCTCGCTGGCCATCCGCGACCCGGCCGCCACGCGGCTGGAAGTCGAGGCGGCACGGCTGGTCGCGCTGCTCGAAAGCGCACGCACCGAAGCCCGCAGCAGCGGCCTGCAGGTGGCCTGGCTGCCCGGCGATGCCACGCAGACCGCGGGCTTCCGCTTCACCGGCCTGCCGGCCGCGGCGCAGCTGCCGACGCGCTGGCTGGGCGACGGTGTCAGCGCCGAGGTCGTCGGCGCCAGCGTCCTGGTGCTGGGCCCCGAGGCCATCCTGCCGCCGCAGCGCGTGGTGCTGCGGCTGTCCGACCAGCGGCTGGAGATCGGCAGCGACGGCCTCGCCGCCTTTGCCGTGGTCGCGCCGGAGGCCGCGCCATGACGCGTCGGGCGCGGGCACATTCCCGGGCAAACGCGGGCTTCACGCTGATCGAGGTGCTGGTGGCGCTGGCCATCGTGGCCATCACGCTCGGCGCCGGCATGCGGGCGGCCGGCGCGCTGACCGACAACGCGCAGCGTCTGGCCGACGTCAGCGCTGCGCAGTGGTGCGCCGACAACCAGCTCACCGGGCTGAAGCTCGCGCGGCAGCTGCCGGGCATCGGCGACGCCGACTTCCAGTGTGAGCAGCTCGGCCGCATCTACCGCGGCCAGCTGCGCACGCGCGGCACGCCGAACCCCAACTTCCGCCGTGTCGACGCCGTCGTCACCGACGAAGCCGGGGTGCCGCTGCTGTCGCTGTCCACCGTGCTCTCGCGCTACTGACGCCATGCAGCGCCACCGCGGCTCGGCGTCGCCCACCCGGTCCCGCGCGGCCGGCTTCACGCTCGTGGAAGTGCTGGTGGCACTGACCGTGATGGCGGTGCTGTCCGGCCTGGCCTGGCGCGGCATCGACGGCATGCTGCGCGCGCGCGACGGCAGCCAGGCGGCGGTGGACCGCGCGGCGCGGCTGAACACCATCCTGTCGCAGTGGCAGCAGGATTTCGCGGCGCTGCACGACAGCGGCACCGCACCGCCGCTGGCCTTCGACGGCCAGACGCTGCTGATGACGCGCACCGTGCAGGGCCCGCAGGGCGAAGGCGTGGCGCTGGTGGCGTGGTCGCTGCGCAGCGGGCGCTGGCAGCGCTGGGTGAGCCCGGCCACCACCCGCTCGCAGGCGCTGCAGGACAGCTGGCTGCGCGCGCAGCAGCTGCAGGGCAACGAACCCGGCCAGGTCACGCTGCTGGACGGTGTCGGCGAGTGGCAGCTGTATTACTACCGCGGCAACGCCTGGAGCAACTCGCAGTCCAGCGGCAGCATCGTCGCCCCGCCCTCGGCCATCGCCAGCGCGCCGGCGCGCGAGGCTCTGCCCGACGGTGTGCGCCTGGTCGTCACCATCGGCGACGAGACCCTCACGCGCGACATCGCGCTCGGCCCCCATGGCCAGTAGCGCCCGCCACACGCCGCACCGGGGCCGGCGGCCGCAGCGCGGCGCGGCACTGCTGCTGGCGATGATCATCGTCACGCTGGTGGCCACGCTGGCCGCCGGCATGGTGTGGCAACAGGCGCGCAGCGTGCAGATCGAGGCCGCCGAACGCAGCGCGGTGCAGTCCGAGTGGATCCTCGGCGGCGCGCTCGACTGGGCGCGGCTGATCCTGCGCGAGGACACCCGCACCGGCGGCGCCGACCACCTGGGCGAGCCCTGGGCGACGCCGCTGGCCGAGGCGCGGCTGTCCACCTTCCTGGCCGCCGACCAGGACAACAACGCCGACACCGGCCCCGAGGCCTTTCTCTCCGGCAGCATCACCGACGCGCAGTCGCTCTTCAACCTGAACAACCTGGTCGCAGCCGACGGCAGCATCATCGCCGCCGAGCTGCGCGCGCTCGAGCGCCTGTGCGACGCCGCCGGCGTGCCCACCGACACGCCGGGCCGCATCGGCGAGGGCCTGCGCGCGGCACGCGCCGCGGGTTCCAGCGGCACCGAAGACGGCCCGCTGCTGCCCGAACGCGTGGCGCAGCTGACCTGGCTGGGCCTGGACGCGGCCACGGTGGCGCGGCTCGAACCCTACCTGGTGCTGCTGCCGGTGGCGACCCCGGTGAACGTGAACACCGCCTCGCGCGAGGTGCTGCTGGCCGCCATCGAAGGCCTCGACCTGGGCACGGCCGAACGCCTGCTGCAGCGCCGCCAGCGCGCGCCGTTCGAGACGCTCGAGGCGATCAAGGCCGAGCTGCCCGAGCCGCTGCAGAAGAACGTCGACGAGAAGCGCGTCAACGTGCGCAGCCTGTACTTCTTCGTCGAAGGCCGGCTGCGGCTGGAAGACCGTGTGCTGCAGCAGCGCTCGCTGGTCGAGCGCCGCGGCGCCGACCGCGGCCTGGAGGTCGTGGCGCTGCAGCGCGAGCGCCGCAGCACCCAGGCCGGGGATCGCTGACCCGCGCGCCCGGCCCACCCACACAGCGACAATAGGTGCCCATGGCTGTCCTCGTGATCCAGATCCCCCCCCGGCCGCGCCTGGCATCGCGCGCAGCCGGCGAGCCGGCAGAGCCCAGGCCGGCAGCCGAGTTCGAGCACGTGCTCAGCAACGACGGCCGCAGCGTCGCCAGCAGCGGCCGCGCCGCGCCGGCCCAGCTGCCCAGGGCCGACACGGTCGTGGCGGTGCTGGCCGACGCCGACGTCGCCTGGCACCGCCTGACGTTGCCCAAGGCACCGGCCTCGCGGCTGCGCGCGGCACTGGCGGGCATGCTGGAAGACGGCCTGCTCGACGACGACAGCGCGCTGCACCTGGCCGTGCCGCCGCAGGCCGCTGCCGGCCAGCCGGCCTGGATCGCCGCGGTGCACAAGCCCTGGCTGCAGGCCACCCTGGCCAGCCTGGAAGCTGCCGGCGTGGTCGTCGACCGCGTGCTGCCGGCGCAGGCGCCCGGCACCACCGCCCGCGGCCACTTCTACGCCGACGGCCCGGCCGACGCCGCGCCCACGCTGGCGCTGGCCCACGCCGACGGCGCCGCTGTCGTGCGCGTGGGCGGCACGCTGGCGCGCGCGCTGCTGCCGGCCGACCTGGAAGGCGTGCGCTGGACGGCCACGCCCGCCGCCGCCGCCGCCGCCGAGCGCTGGCTCGGCCACCCGGTGCGCGTGCTGGGCGAGCCCGAACGCGCGCTTGAAGCCGCGCAGTCCGACTGGAACCTGCGCCAGTTCGACCTGGCCTCGCGCCACCGCGGCACACGCGCACTGCGCGACGCCTGGCGCCGCTTTCTCGGCCCCGACTGGCGCCCGGCGCGCATCGGTCTGGCCGCGCTGGTCGCAGTGCAGCTGCTGGGCCTGAACCTCTGGGCCTGGAAGCAGGACCAGGCGCTGGCGGCACGCCGCGCCGAGATGAACGACCTGCTGCGCACCGCACACCCCGGCGTGCGGGCCATCATCGACCCGCCCGCGCAGATGCAGCGCGAAACCGAACGGCTGCGCGCCGCCGCGGGCCGTGCCGGCGACGGCGACCTGGAAGTGCTGCTCGGCGCCGCCGCCGCGGCCTGGCCCGACGGCCAGGGCCCGGTGCAGACGCTGCGCTTCGAAGGCGGCCGGCTGACGCTGGCCGCGCCCGGCTGGGGCGAGCCGCAGCTGGCGCAGTTCCGCGAACGCCTGCGGCCCGCGGGCTACAGCGTCGAGATGGCCGAAGGCCGTGTCACGCTCGGCCGCAACCTGCGGAGGCCGGCATGAACGCCCCGACCCCCGCCCCCAGCCGATTCGCGGCACTGGCCCCGCTGCGGGCCTGGTGGCAGGGCCTGGCGGCGCGCGAGCGTCAGCTGGTGGCGCTGTGCGCGGCGGTGCTGCTGGCCTTCGCCGTGTGGCTGCTGCTGGTGCAGCCGGCGCTGCGCACCGTGCGCACGGCACCGGCGCAGCTGGATGCGCTGGCCGCGCAGCTGCAGGCGATGCAGTTGCTGGCCGCCGAGGCGCGCGAGCTGCGCAACACGCCGCCGGTGAACATCGAACAGTCCAGTGCCGCGCTGCGCGCTGCCAGCGATCGCCTGGGCACGAAGGCGCGGCTGTCGCTGCAGGGCGAGCGCGCGGTGCTCACGCTGAACGGCGTCGGCACCGAAGAGTTGCGCAGCTGGCTCGGCGAGGTGCGCTCGGGCGCCCGCGCGCGGCCGGTCGAAGCCAACCTCACGCGTGGTGCGGCCGGCTACAGCGGCAGCATCGTGGTGGCCCTGGGGGGCGCGGCATGAAGCGGTGGTGGGCGGCCGGCGCGGTGGTGGGCGGGCTGGCGGCGCTGCTGGCCTGGGCGCCTGCTGCCTGGCTGGCGGGCGCCGTGGCCAGCGCCACCGGCCAGCGCCTGCAACTGGCCGACGCGCGCGGCAGCATCTGGAACGGCAGCGCCGTGGCGGTGCTGACCGGGGGCGAAGGCAGCCGCGACGCCAGCGCACTGCCGGGGCGCCTGCAGTGGTCGCTGGGCCTGGACGGCGCCGCGCTGGCGCTGCGCCTGCGCCAGGCCTGCTGCATCAGCGGTGAACTGCTGCTGCGGCTGCAGGTCGGCGGCGGCGGCGTGCAGCTGACGCTGCCGGCATCCACCGGCGCCGTGGCGCAGTGGCCCGCCAGCTGGCTGGTCGGCCTGGGCACGCCGTTCAACACGCTGCAACCCGGCGGCGTGCTCGCGCTCAGCAGCCGCGGCCTGGTAGCCACTGCGGCGCAGGGCCGCTGGCAGATCGACGGCGGCGCCTCGCTGGTGCTCGACGGCCTGTCGTCGCGCATCTCGACGCTCGACACGCTCGGCAGCTACCAGATCACGCTGGTGGGCGGGCAGACCACCAACGTGCTGCTGTCGACGCTGAAGGGCCCGCTGCGGCTCAGCGGCAACGGCCAGTGGACGGCGGGCAAGCTGCGCTTCCGCGGCGACGCCCGGGCCGACCCCGGCAGCGAAGCCGCGCTGAACAACCTGTTGAACATCATCGGCCGCCGTCAGGGCACGCTGGCCGTCCTATCGATCGGATGAGCATGACCTCCCCGCGTCACACCCACGTCTCCCGCCTGGTCTGCATGGCGCTGGCCGCCACGCTGGCGGCGCCGCCGCTGCAGGCCCAGCAGCCGCCGCAGGCGCAGCAGCGTGCACGCGCACCGGTGACGGTGAACTTCGTCAATGCCGACATCGAGGCCGTCACGCGCGCCTTCGCGGCGATGATCAACCGCCAGATCGCGGTGGACCCGCGCGTGAAGGGCCAGATCACCGTCTACAGCGAGCAGCCGCAGAGCGTGCAGCAGGCCTACCAGAGCTTCCTGACCGCGCTGCGCGGACTGGGCTTCGCGGTGGTGGAAAGCGGCGGACTGCTGAAGGTGGTGCCCGAGGCCGATGCGAAGCTGCAGACCGGCACCGTCTCGATCGGCGAGGTGGGCCCGCGCGGCGACCAGGTCATCACGCAGATCTTCCGCCTGAACTACGAGAACCCGAACAACCTGGTGGCGGTGCTGCGGCCGCTGATCAGCGCCAACAACACCATCAACGCCAACCCGGGCAGCAGCTCGTTGGTGATCACGGACTACGCCGAGAACCTGCAGCGCATCGCAAAGATCATCGCCGCGCTCGACCAGCCGGCCGCGGCCGACCTGGAGGTGGTGCCGCTCGAACACGCGGTGGCGGTGGACATCGCGCCGCTGGTGCAGCGCCTGGCCGACACCGGCGGCACCGTGGCCGTGCCGGGCGCGGCAGCCGGCGCCGGCGGCACCAGCGTCGTGGCCGACGGGCGCAGCAACTCGCTGATCGTGCGTGCGCCCAACGCTGCGCGCATGGCCGTGGTGCGCGCCACCATCGCCAAGCTCGACCGCCCCTCCACCGCCATCGGCCCCGGCGGCGGCCTGTGGGTGGTGCACCTGAAGAACGCCGACGCCGTGAAGCTGGCCACCGTGCTGCGCGCGGCCTTTGCAGGCACCGGCGGCACGGGCGGCACCGGCGGCGGCAGCGGGGCCTCCACCGGCCTGGCGTCGGCGCTGCAGACGCAGCAGACCAGCCCCAACATCGGTGCCTCGCGCAGCGATGCAGGTACCGCGGCCGGTGCGTCGCCGCAGGCCACGGCGCCGGTCACGGCCTCGGGCCAGCCCACCACGGGCGGCTTCATCCAGGCCGACCCCGCAACCAACTCGCTGATCATCACGGCGCCCGAGCCGCTGTACAAGCAGGTGCGGGCGATGGTCGACCAGCTCGACTCGCGCCGCGCGCAGCTCTACATCGAGAGCATGATCGTCGAGGTCTCCGGCGGCAACGAAGCCGACTTCGGCTTCCAGTGGCAAGGCCTGCTGGGCAAGAGCGGCGACAGCACCGGGCTGGTGGCCGGCACCAACTTCGGCACCACCGGCAACCTGGTGCAGATCGACGCCACCGGCATCGCCGCGGGGCTGGGCCAGGGCCTGAACGTCGGCGTGATCCGCCGCTTCGCCGGGGCCTACGGGCTGGCGGCCATCGCCAACCTGCTGCAAAGCCAGAGCAACACCAACATCGTCTCGACCCCGAACCTGATCACGCTCGACAACGAAGAGGCCAAGATCGTCGTCGGCGAAAACGTGCCCTTCATCACCGGCCAGTTCACCAACACCGGCGGCACCGCGACGACGAGCCCGTTCCAGACCATCGAGCGCAAGGACGTCGGCATCACGCTGCGCATCCGGCCGCAGGTGGGCGAAGGCGGCACCGTGCGCATGGTGATCTACCAGGAGCAGAGCAGCGTCATCAGCACCAGCAGCGCCGGCCCCTCGACCACCAAGCGCTCGATCGAGTCGCAGGTGGTGGTGGAAGACGGCCAGATCATCGTGCTCGGCGGCCTCATCGAAGACCGCTTCGTCGAGACCCGCACCAAGGTGCCGCTGCTCGGCGACATCCCCTGGCTGGGCGCGCTGTTCCGCAGCGAAAGCCGCGAGAAGCGCCGCACCAACCTGATGGTGTTCCTGCGCCCGATCGTGATGCGCGACGCCGACAGCACCACGCGCTTCTCGGTCGACCGCTACGACCAGATGCGCAGCCGCCAGACGGCGGCGCAGCCCGCGCAGAGCTTTGTCGCGCCGATCAACGAGGCGCCGGTGCTGCCGCCGCTGCCCGAGTTCCCGAGCGCCCCGGCGCGCGCGACGCAGAAGCCGCCCGCCGAGATGGCCGACCCCGGCCAGCCGAAGGCCCCCTGACATGGGCAGCCGCCACCCCCTGCCCTACGCCTTCGCGAAGGCGCACACGCTGCTGCTCGAGGACGACGGCGAGCAGCTCGTGCTGTGGGCCGCCGAAACCACCTCGCCGGCAGCGCTGTCGGAAGTGACGCGGCTGTTCGACGTGGCCGGCTTCGAGCGTGAGCCCGCGGCCACGCTGGGCCAGCGCATCGCCGCGGCCTACGCCGGCAGCGAGAGCAGCGCCGCCGCCGTGATCGGCGAAGTCGAGAGCGGCGTCGACCTGAGCCGCATGATGCAGGAGCTGCCGGCAGTGGAAGACCTGCTGGAAGCTGCCGACGACGCGCCCATCATCCGCATGCTCAACGCGCTGCTGACGCAGGCCGCGAAGGACGGTGCCAGCGACATCCACATCGAGCCCTACGAACGCAGCAGCGCGGTGCGCTTCCGCGTCGACGGCACGCTGCGCGAGGTGGTGCAGCCCAACAAGGCGCTGCACGCGGCGCTGATCAGCCGGCTGAAGATCATGGCCGAGCTCGACATCGCCGAGAAGCGCCTGCCGCAGGACGGCCGCATCAGCCTGCGCATCGGCGGCCGCGCCATCGACGTGCGCGTGAGCACGCTGCCCAGCGCGCACGGCGAACGCGCGGTGCTGCGCCTGCTGGACAAGACCGAGAGCAAGTTCACGCTCGAAGGCCTGGGCATGAGCGGCGACGTGCTCTCGGCCTTCGACCGCCTGATCCAGCAGCCGCACGGCATCGTGCTCGTCACCGGCCCCACCGGCTCGGGCAAGACGACCACGCTGTACGCGAGCCTGGGCCGCGTCGACACCAGCACCACCAACGTGCTGACGGTGGAAGACCCGGTCGAATACGAGCTGGCGGGCATCGGCCAGACGCAGGTCAACCCGAAGATCGACCTCACGTTCGCGAAGGCGCTGCGCGCCATCCTGCGCCAGGACCCCGACGTCATCATGATCGGCGAGATCCGCGACCACGAGACGGCGCAGATCGCGATCCAGGCTTCGCTGACCGGCCACCTGGTGCTGGCCACCGTGCACACCAACGACGCCCCCAGCAGCGTCACGCGGCTGATCGACATGGGCGTCGAGCCTTTCCTGCTGAGCAGCACGCTGCTGGGCGTGCTGGCGCAGCGCCTGGTGCGCAAGCTCTGCCCCGACTGCAAGCGCCAGGGCGAGGACGGCCGCTGGCACCCTGTGGGCTGCCCGCGCTGCAGCCACACCGGCTACAAGGGCCGTACCGGCGTCTACGAGCTGATGACGGTGGACGAAGGCATGCAGGCGCTGGTGCACAACCGCGCGCCCGAGCAGGACCTGGTGGCCGCGGCGCGCCGCGGCGGCCTGCGCTCGATGCGCGAGGACGGCGAGCGCCTGGTGCGCGAAGGCATCACCTCGGCCGAAGAAGTGATCCGCGTGACCCGGGACTAGACCGCTCCCCATGCCTGCTTATCGATTCGAAGCCCTCGACGCCGCCGGCAAGTCGCAGACCGGCCTGGTCGAGGCCGACAACGCCAAGGCCGCACGCACGCAGCTGCGCACGCGCAACCTGGTGCCGCTGGGCGTCACGCCCGTCACCGCCGCCAGCACCGACGGCACGGCACCGCGCTTCAAGGGCCGCGTCTTCGGTGCCACCGGTCTGGCCGTGTGGACGCGGCAGCTCGCCGGCCTGGTGGGCTCGGGGCTGCCGCTGGAACGCGCGCTGACGGCGCTGGCCGACGAATCCGAAGACCAGCGCCAGCGCGAGCTGCTCGCGCACCTGCGCAGCGAGGTCAACGCCGGCAGCCCGTTTGCGCGCGCGCTGGCCACCGCGCCGCGCGAGTTCGACGACGTCTACCGCGCCGTGGTCGCCGCGGGTGAACAAAGCGGCGCGCTCGGCCCGGTGCTGGAACGCCTGGCCACCGACCTCGAAGAGCGCCAGGCGCTGCGCGGCAAGCTGCTGGGCGCGATGCTGTACCCGGCCATCGTGTCGGTCATCGCGCTGGTCATCGTGATCTTCCTCGTCACCTACGTGGTGCCGCAGGTGACCTCGGTCTTCACCAGCTCCAAGCGCGCGCTGCCGGCACTGACGGTGATGATGCTCGCCGTCAGCGGCTTCGTGCGCCAGTGGGGCTGGGCGGTGGCGCTGCTGGCAGCAGGCGGCATCGGCGGCTTCATGCTGATGCGGCGCAACGAGGCCTTTCGCACACGCAGCGACGCCAGCTTCCTGCGCCTGCCGCTGATCGGCCGGCTGGCACGCGGCTACAACGCGGCGCGCTTCGCCGGCACGCTGGCCATGCTGGCCGGCGCCGGCGTGCCCATCCTGAAGGCGCTGCAGGCGGCGGCCGAGACCCTGGGCAACCGCGCGATGCGCGCCGACGCGATGGACGCGCTGGTGCAGGTGCGCGAAGGTGCGCCGCTGGCCAGCGCGCTGGCGGGCAAGAAGCGCTTCCCGGGGCTGCTGGCGATGTTCGCGCGGCTGGGCGAGCAGACCGGCCAGCTGCCGGTGATGCTGGCGCGCGCCGCGTCGCAGCTGGCGGCCGAGGTGCAGCGCCGCGCGATGGCGGTGGCCACCATCCTGGAGCCGCTGCTGATCGTCGGCATGGGCGTGGTGGTGCTGGTCATCGTGCTGGCGGTGCTGCTGCCCATCATCCAGCTCAACACCTGGGTGAAGTAGGCGCTGCAACGAACGAAACACCGCCGGGCGGGCGGTTGAAGCGCGGCTGAAACGGCGGGCGGGCATCGTGGCGGCTCCACACACCGCCCCCCGAAGGACCCGCCATGACCCCCGAGCAGATCACCCTCGTCCGCAGCAGCTTCGCCCGCGTCGTGCCGGTGGCACGCAGCACCGCCGCGCTGTTCTACGCCAACCTCTTCGAAGCCCAGCCGGCGCTGCGCGCGCTGTTCAAGGGCGACATGGACAAGCAGGGCGCGCTGCTGCTGCAGATGATCGGCGCCGCCGTCGGCCTGCTCGACAAGCCGCAGACGCTGCTGCCGGTGCTGCGCCAGCTGGGCGCGCGCCACGGCGGCTACGGCGTGCGGCCGGCGCACTACGACGCCGTCGGCACGGCGTTGCTGCAGACGCTGGCCCAGGGCCTGGGCCCGCACTTCGATACCGCCACGCGCGCGGCCTGGACCACGATGTACACGCTGGTCGCGACCACGATGATCGACGCCGCCGAGCAGGCCGCGGCGACGCTGACGCCGCCGCAGCCGGCGCCGGTCGCTGCCCCGGCCACCGCCTGATCGGCCGGCGGCGCTCAGGCCGCCAGCACGGCCTGCACCGCCGCCAGCAGGTCGGCGCGTGCGAAGGGCTTGTCGAGGCTGGCGCAACGGGTCTCGCGCAGAAAGCCGCGCGCCTGCGGCGACAAGGTGTCGCCGGTCACGAACAGCATGCGCCGCGCCAGCGCCGGGTGCTGGTCACGCACCGCGCGCCACAGCGCGGCGCCGTCCATGCCGGGCATGTGCAGGTCGGAGACGATGGCGTCGAAGCGCGCGGCCTCCAGCAGCTCCAGCGCCACCGCACCCGACTCGGCGGTGGCGACCTCGTAGCCCGCGCCCTCCAGCATCGCGCGCATCACGTCGGCGATCTCGGCCTCGTCGTCCACCACCAGCAGCCGCGCCTGGGCCGCGGGCTCGGCGTCGTCGAGCGGCATGCTGGCGGTGCTGTCGCGTGCCTCGCCGCTGATCGGCAGGCTGAGCCGGAAGGCGGCGCCGCTGCCGTCGCTGCCGTCGCGTTCGAGCACCAGGTCGCCGCCGTGCTCGCGCAGCATCGTGCGCGAGACCGACAGCCCCAGGCCCGTGCCCAGGCCTTCGGCCTTGGTGGTGAAGAAGGGCTCGAAGATGCGCGCCTGCACCGCCGGCGGCACGCCGGGCCCGGTGTCGGCCACACGCAGCCAGACACGCTGCGCGCGGTTGTCGCGCCGCGGCTCGACGCCGGTCTGCACGGTGATGCGGCGCGGCCGCGCGGCATCGGCGCCCGCCAGTGCCTGCTGCGCGTTGACGACCAGGTTCAGCAGCACCTGCCCGACCTGGTCGCCGTCGGCCATCACCTCGGACAGCGGCTCGGCCAGGTCCAGCACGATGGCGATGCCGTGGCTGCGCAGCGTGTAGCCCAGCATCTCGGCCGCGGCGCGCGCCAGGTCGTTCAGCTGCACCGGCGCGCGCTGCGGCGGGCGCTGCCGCGCCATGTTCAGGAAGGTGCGCACGATGCGGCCGCAGCGCTCGGCAGCCTCGCGGATGCGCTGCGCGTCGGCCTGCAGGGCCGTGCCCTCGGTCTTCTCCTCCAGCAGGCTGGCACGGCCCATCACGATGGCCAGCGGGTTGTTCAGCTCGTGCGCCACGCCGGCCAGCAGGCTGCCCATCGCGGTGAGCTTCTCGCTCTGGCGCAGCGCGTCGCGCTGGCGCTCGATCTGGCCGGCGCTCTCGACGCGCTCGGTGATGTCGCTCATCGACGCGGTGTAGTGCACGACGCCGTCGAGCTGCGTGCGGAACAGCACCATCTCCATCGGGAACTCGCTGCCGTCGCGGCGCAGCGCCGTCATCTGCACGCGCCGGCCCATCACGCGCGGCGCGCCGCCGGCAGCCATGCGCGCCATGCCGGCGGCGTGTGCGGCGCGGTGCTGCGGCGGCACGATCAGCGCCCCCACCTCCAGGCCCAGCACCTCGGCGCGGCTGCGGCCGAACATGGCCTCTGCCGCGGGGTTGAACTCGACGATGCGGCCCTGGCCGTCGGTGCTGACGATGCCGGCGATGGCGTGGTCGATGATGGCGGCCTTCAGCGCCTCGGTCTGGCGCTCGCGCTGCTGCAGTGCGCGCTGGCGCTGGAAGGTCTCGGTGACGGCGGTGATCCAGCCCTGCCAGCGGCTGCCGAGCCGCGGCACCGGGGCCTCGGCGTCGGCCGACAGCGCGCGCAGGTAGTCGAGGATGGCCAGCGCCGGCCGCACGAAGCTGCGCTGCAGCGCCCACTGCCCGGCGACGATGCTGGCCAGCAGGGCCAGCGCCAGCAGCAGGTTGGGCACGATGGTGGGCAGCACGCGCGCGCGCAGCGCGTGTTCGGGCGTGGCCTGCACGTAGACCCAGGGCGAGCCGATGCGCACCGCCGCCGTCAGCAGCCAGCCGGCCTCGCGGTGCACGCGGTCGGGGCCGAACAACGTGGCGTCGAGGTCGGGCCGGCCCAGCCCCGCCGGCAGCCGGCCCACCAGCGGCGCCAGCACCGGCGTGTCGGCCAGCCCGGGCTGGCTGGGCGTGGCCAGCGGCTGCTGCGAGTCGGCCAGCACGTTGCCGCGCACGTCGGTGATCCACACGCGCACGCCGTCGGCTGCGCCGGCAACGCCGGCCTCCTGGGCTGCCGTCCACTGCGCAATGCGCTGCTGCAGGTCGTCGAGCCGGAAGTCCAGGCTCACCTCGCCGCGGTAGCGGCCGTCCACCACCACCATCGCGCCGTGCGACATCACGAGCTGGCCGTTGAGCTGGCTCACGTAGGGCGCACCCCAGAACACGGTGTCCTCGGGGTCGCGTGCCAGCGCCTGCACCGAGCGCTGCACGGCGCGCTGGCGCGGCGCGTCGATGGCCTGCAGGCTGGGCGCCCCCATCGCCAGCAGGATGCGCGCGCTGTCGATCCACGGGTAGCCGAACGAGGTGTTGGCTTCGGCGGCGGCGAACCAGGTGGCCTCGAAGCCGGGCGCGCGCGCCTGCACGATGCGCGCGAGCTCGACGAAGCCCTGCGCGCGTCGCAGCCAGGTGGCATCGGGCGCGCTGCCGTCGGACGGTGCCCACCAGACCTGGCCGAAGCGCGCGCGCTGCGCCGCGTCGGCCGCGTCCATCGACCAGCCATCGTCATTGCCGCCGGCCTGCCTGGGCTGCAGCGCCTGGCGCAGCGCCGGGCCGCCGTCGGGCGGGTCGTGCCAGTGCTGTTCCATCAGCGCGCGCAGGTCCTGCACGTGGGCCATCGCCGGGCGCACCACGGCTTCGAGTTCCTGGGCGCGTTCCTCGGCGCGGCGCAGCAGGTCGCGCTCGGCGTCCTGCATGCGCTGCTGGTACTGCAGCACCGTCAGCACTGCCAGCAGCAGCAGCACCGGCACCAGCAGCGCCCACAGCAGCCGCCGCGCGGCGCGCAGCGTGCCGGCGCCGGGATCCGTGGCCGGCTCGGCCCGTGCCGTCATGCCGCGACGAACACGTAGCCCACGTTGCGCACGGTCTTCAGCACCTCGGGCTTGTCGGGGTTGCGCTCGATCTTGCGCCGCAGCCGCATGATGCGCAGGTCGATGGAGCGGTCGAACACGTCCCAGCCGCGGTTGTGCGCCTGCTCCATGATGGTGTCGCGGCTCAGCGGCCGGTTCGGGTGGCGCGCGAACAGCGCCAGCAGGTCGAACTCGGCCGCGGTGATCTCGATCTCGGCGCCGTCGGCGGCAAAGAGCCGGCGCGTGTCGATGTCGAGCCGGCAGGCGCCGAAGGCCACCTGCCGGGTGTCGGCCGCGGGTGGTGCCGGCGTGGCCACCGCGGCCGGCGGCTGCAGCCGGCGCAGCAGCGCACGCACGCGGGCCAGCACCTCGCGCAGCTCGAACGGCTTGGGCATGTAGTCGTCGGCGCCCAGCTCCAGCCCGACGATGCGGTCCACCGCCTCGCCGGCGGTCGTGAGCATCACCAGCCCGGTGCGCGGGTGCGCCTCGCGCATCCAGCGCGCCAGCGACAGCCCGTCTTCGCCGGGCATGTGCACGTCCAGCAGCGCCAGCTGCACCGGGTGTGCGGCGAGCCAGGCGCGGGCCTCGGCGGCGTCGGCGGCCAGCGCGACCTGGAAGCCGTGGCGGCCGAAGTACTCGCCCAGCAGCGTGCGCAGCTCGGGTTCGTCGTCGACCACCAGCAACGAGGGGGAAACCTGGGTTGGCGCCATCGGCTGCGCTCCGCATGCCGCCCACGCGGCGCGCGCATCATAGCCAGCGGGGCGGGTGGCGGACGGGGGGAGCGGCGTGGGGAGTGAGGTGCGCATGCCCGACATGCTGCAGCGGCGGCGTTTCAGCCGCACCTCGCCCGCGTTTCGATTGTTTCAGCGGCGCGCGGCCGTGGCCGGCCGGGCAGGCTCAGGCGAACACGGCCAGGCCGGCTCCGGCCAGCACCAGCAGCAGCGGTGCGAGCACCAGCGCCAGCGTCGCCAGCGGTCGGCCCGGAGGGTGGGCGACCGGGGCGCAGGCCACCGGCCATGCAGGCAGGTCTTCGGCGAAGGCCTCGCTGCGGTAGGTGGGGGCGGACACGGGCTCGGCGACCCGCGGCCGGCGGTCTTCCTGCGCCGCAGGCAGGTCCAGCAGGATGTCGGCGCGCAGCAGCATCGGGTGGTTCATCGGCCTCTCCTCGGGTTCCGTGGGTCGTCGCAACGCTCTCAGCAGGTGCCGCAGCGGCATCCGCATGGGACCACTGTGGCCGCCGCAGGTTTCACGCGTGCGTCAGACCTGCGACAAAGCTGTTGCAAACGTATCGGCAGGCGCACAACTTGCTGAAGGCCTGTCGCGAAACCGGGGGCGCCGCCCCGAAGCCCGCAAGGCAACAGGCGGTGAAAACCCCCGCTGCTCAGGGCTTGCCAGCAGCCCCGGGATGCTTGAATGATTCCAGCGTTGTTCCTGACAGGAGAGTTGCGGATGCAGACCACGTCGCACGATCTGGTTCCCGTGGCAGCGGCCGACTCCGGCGGCCGCATTCCGATCGCCCGCATGCGCAGCCTGTACCGGCTGCACGAGGTCGAGAAGCGCATGGCGCGGCTGCCGGCCAAGGAACACGAATCGCTGCGCAGCACCTACGAACGCATGCTCGAAAAGGGTGCAGACCGCTTCCAGGTCAAGCCCTCGGGCCTGCCCGCGATGGAACACCTGTACGACGAGCTGCCCAACTTCAGCGAGGTGCTCGACGACCTCAAGCGCCAGCTCGCGCTGTGCCAGGACAGCCGCGACGCGCTGGAGATCACGCCGATGCTGCTGCTGGGGCCGCCGGGCATCGGCAAGACGCATTTCGCACGCGAGGTGGCCGAGCTGCTGGGCACGGGCCTGGGCTTCATCTCGATGAGCTCGCTCACCGCCGGCTGGGTGCTCAGCGGCGCCTCCAGCCAGTGGAAGGGCGCGCGCCCGGGCAAGGTGTTCGAGACGCTGGTCGACGGCCAGTACGCCAACCCGGTGATGGTGGTCGACGAGATCGACAAGGCCCGCGGCGAACACGCCTACGACCCGCTGGGCGCGCTGTACAGCCTGCTGGAGCACGACACCGCCGGCACCTTCACCGACGAGTTCGCCGAGGTGCCCATCGACGCCAGCCAGGTGATCTGGGTCGCCACGGCGAATGACGAGCGCAGCATCCCCGAGCCCATCCTGAACCGCATGAACGTGTTCGAGGTGCGCAGCCCCGACTTCGACGCCGCGCGCTGCATCGCGCTGCGCCTGTACCAGCAACTGCGCAGCAGGCACGACTGGGGTCGGCGTTTCGACGAAGCCCCCGGCGACGCCGTGCTCGACCGCTTCGCCACGATGGCGCCGCGCGAGATGCGTCGCGCCTGGATGACGGCCTTCGGCAACGCCCGGCTGGCCGGCCGCGGCTGCATCGAATTGGCCGACCTGCCCGAAGCCCACGGCAAGCGCGGGCCGATCGGCTTCATGCAGTAGCGCTGCCGCCGGCGCGGTTCAGGCGACTGCGGCTTCCGGCTGCGGCGCGTCGGCCCGGCGCACGGTGCCCTTGCCGGCCTGCTTGCCGGCGTACATCGCGGCGTCGGCCCGGCGCAGCAGCGCCACGGCGTCGCCGCCGTCCTCGGGCGCCAGTGCGAAGCCCACGGTCAGGCCGACCCGGCACGGCACGCCCTGCACGACGAACGGCACCTCGAACGCTGCCACCAGCTTGCGGCCCAGTGCCCAGGCGTCGGTCTCGCCGCCCCGGCCGCGCGCCAGCACCACGAACTCGTCGCCGCCCAGGCGCGCGACGCTGTCGCTGTGGCGCAGCTCGCGGCGCAGCCGGTCGGCGGCGGCGGCCAGCAGCGCGTCGCCGACGTCGTGGCCGTGCAGGTCGTTGACGGCCTTGAAGCCGTCCAGGTCGAGCAGGAACACGGCCAGCAGCTGCTTGCGGCCGGCCTGCGGCAGCGCCGCCGCCAGTTCGGCTTCCAGGCTGCGGCGGTTGGGCAGGCCGGTCAGCGCATCGGTGTGCGCCAGCGTGCGCAGCGCCTCGCTCTCGACACGCGCGCGGTCGGCACTGCGGTGCAGCGACTGCACGCGCAGGCCCAGCACCAGCATCCAGGTCGACATCTCGGCCAACGCCGCGAAGGCGTAGAAGTGCTGCGCCGGCAGCGTGGGTTCGATGAACCCGCGCAGCAGCGCGGCCATCACCACGGCGCCCGTCACGTAGCAGGCCCAGCCGACCAGCATGTAGACGGCCACACGCTCGCCGCGGCGCACGTGCAGCACCAGCAGCGGCAGCGCCACCACCGTCGAGGCCAGCCCGAGCACGGTGGCCAGGGTCTGCAGCAGCGGGTAGGCGGGCAGGCCCAGCGGCGCCAGCAGCAGGCTGGCCAGCGCCGCCCAGCCGATGACACGCAGCGCCAGGTCGCCGCTGCGGCTGAGCGCGCGGGTGTCCAGCGAACCGCGCAGGAAGGCCGCCGCGGCCGCCACCGCCACCAGCACCGCAAGCGGCGCGACCTGCTGCGACAGCTGCGGCCAGCCGGGCCACAGGTACTGCGGGCCGAGCCCGAAGTACGAAACCAGGAACACCACGTTGCCGCCCACCAGCAGCGCGTACTGCAGGAAGATGCGGTCGCGCAGGCTGAGCCAGTGCGCCAGGCTGTACACCAGCATGCACAGGGCCAGGCCGATCAGCAGCCCCTGCAGCAGTTGCACGCCGGCCTCGTGCGCGGTGAAGTCCTCCAGCGTGCGCAGCGTCATCGGCAGCACCATCGAACTGCTGGTGCGCACGCGCAGCAGCAGCTCCTGCGCACCCGGGTCCAGCAGCAGCGCCACGGCGTGGCTGCGCGACGGCAGCGGCCGCGCCGCGAACGGCAGGTCGTTGCCCAGCCGATGCTGCGCCTGCACCTGCGCGCCGCGCACCACGAAGACGTCGATGTGGTTCAGCGCCGGATAGTCGATCTCCAGCACGCGCCGCACGCTGGTGGTGCCGGGCACGTGCACCGGGATGCGCAGCCACACCGTGGCGTCGACCCGGCCCAGATTCGAGGGCGTGCCCTGCGGCGTGCGGAAGTCACCGCGGCGCCCGAGCACGGCGTCGATGCCGAGCGCGTGGCCGGGGTCGACCAGCAGCGACACCGCCGGCCAGGCCGGGATGGCCGCGCGCTCGTCCAGCTGCAGCGGCGCCACGGCGGCCGCCACGCCCCAGGCCGGCCATGCCGACCAGGCCAGGAATGCGAAAAGCCAGCGGAGGACCTGCGGGCGCACCATCGTCTGTCCGTTGTCGGCACTGCCCATGCACGACTTGAGACGCCCACCGCGGCGCCGACGCCAGAATCGGCACCATGCCCGACCTGCACCTGCTTCCTGCGCTGCGCCACGCCTGGCGCCATGCCCGCCGTGCCGCCACCGCCCCGCTCGCCGCGGGCCTGCTGCTGGCGGTGCTGCCTGCGGCGGCCGAGCGGCCCAAGATCGGTCTGGTGCTCGGCGGCGGCGGCGCGCGGGGGGCCGCGCACATCGGCGTGCTGGAAGTGCTGGACCGCCTGCACGTGCCGGTGGACTGCGTTGCCGGCACCAGCATGGGCGCGCTGGTGGCCGGCGCCTGGGCCGCCGGCCTGAGCCCGGCCGACATGCGGCGCGAACTGCAGGCGGCCGACTGGAACGACATGTTCCTCGACAACCCCGACTTCACCGAGCAGAGCGTGCGCGCCAAGCGCCTGTCGCAACGCTTCCTGCCCGGCAGCGAGAGCGGCATCACCAGCCGCGGCCTGGTCTCGCCGCCGGGCGTGGTGGCGGGGCAGAAGATCAAGCTGTTCTTCAACCAGCTGGTGCGCGCCGACGCGGGCGAGCGCGACATCGCGCAGCTGCCGCTGCCGCTGTCCATCATTGCCACCGACATCGGCACCGGCCAGCGCGTGGTGTTCCGCGACGGCAGCCTCACGCAGGCCATGCGCGCGAGCATGTCGGTACCGGGCCTGCTGGCCCCGCTGCAGGTGGGCGAGCGCAAGCTGGTCGACGGCGGGCTGGTGGACAACGTGCCCATCCGCGAGGTGCGCGAACGCTGCGGCGCCGAGGTCGTGATCGCCGTCAACGTCGGCTCGCCGCTGCTGAAAGCCGAGGACGTGACCGGCCTGCTGACCGTGACCGCGCAGGTGGTGGCGCTGCTGACCGAGCAGAACGTCGCGCAGTCGCTGGCCACGCTGACACCCAACGACGTCTACCTGCAGCCCGACCTGGGCCCGATCACGGCCGGCGACTTCGCCCTGCACGCCGAGGCCGCCGACCGCGGCCGGGCCGCCGCCGAGGCCTCTGCCGCGGCGCTGCAGCGGCTGTCGGTGCCCGAGGCCGAGTACGCCGCCTGGCGCCGCCGCCTGGCCGACCACCGGCCGCAGGAACGGCGCGTCGACGCCATCGAGATCACCGGCCTGGCACGCGTGAACCCGCAGGTGGTGGGCCGCCACCTGCAACAGCGCACCGGCGAACCGCTGGACACCACGGCGCTGAACCGCGACCTGCTGCGCGCCTACGGCGACGGCTGGTTCGAAGGCGTGGACTACACGCTGCTGACGCAGCACGGCCGCAACGTGCTGCGCATCACGCCGCTGGAAAAGCGCTGGGGCCCCGACTACCTGCGCTTGGCCGTGAACCTGAATTCCAACCTCAGCCAGGGCTCGACCTACGCGCTGCGCGCGGCCTACCAGAAGACCTGGCTGAACCGCCTGGGCGCCGAGCTGCTGGTGGGCGGCGAGCTCGGCAGCAACACCGGCGCCGGCATCGAGTTCTACCAGCCGCTCGACGCAAGTCAGCAGTTCTTCGTCGAGGCCGTGGCCGGCTACCGGCGCAGCCGGCTGGACATCTTCCTCGACGACAACCGCGTCGCCGAGTACAGCATCGGCAGCGGCAGCACCGACCTGCTGCTGGGCAGCAACCTGGGCCTGCTGGGCCAGGCGCGCGTGGGCTGGCGCAGCCTGCACTACAAGGCCCGGCGCGACACCGGCGTGCCGCAGCTGCCCGACTTCTCGGTGCGCGACCGCGGCTGGCTGGCCGAGCTGGAACTGGACCAGCGCAACGGCCTGTACTTCCCCAACCGCGGCTGGTCGCTGCGCGCGGGCTGGTTCGAGTCGGCGACGCAGGACTACGGCAAGTTCACGCTCGAAGCCCGCGCGGCGCGGCAGCTGGGGCCGTGGGTGCTGGCCTCGCGCGTGGCGCTGACGACCTCGCCGCGCGGCCAGCTGCCGCTGAACGACCCGGGCTCGCTGGGCGGCTTCCTGAACCTGTCGGCCTTCGCCAGCGGGCAGTTGCTCGGCGACGACGTGCGCTACGGCCACGTGCGCGGCGAACACATCATCGGCCGGCTGCCGCTGGGCCTGCGCGGCGACATGCGCCTGGGCCTGGCGCTCGAGGCCGGCAAGCTGGGCACGCGCTACACCGAGGTCAACCGCCGCGGCTGGCTCAATTCGAGCACCGTGTACCTGGGCGGCGAGACGCCGATCGGCCCCGTCTACCTGGGCGTGGGATATTCAACGCAAGGGGCGACCAACGCCTACCTGTTCATCGGCACGCCCTGAACGTGCGCGCCCACAGGGGCAGCGTTCACACGCTGCCGTCTTCGCCGCCCTCGGGTTCTTCGTCGATCCAGCTCTCGAACAGCGTGTAGGCGACCGCCAGCACCACCGGGCCGACGAAGATGCCGACCAGGCCGAAGGCGAACAGGCCGCCGATGACGCCGACGAAGATCAGCAGCAGCGGCAGGTCCGCACCCAGGCGGATCAGCACCGGGCGGATGACGTTGTCGAGCGTGCCTACCACCACCGACCACACGACGAGGAACACGCCCCAGCCGGTGTCGCCGTTCCACAGCGTCCAGATGGCCGCCGGCAGCAGCACCGGCACCGCGCCCACCTGCGCGATGCACAGCATGAACATCAGCGCCGTCAGCAGCCCGGCAAACGGGATGCCGGCCAGCGCCAGCCCGATGCCGCCCAGCACCGCCTGCACCACCGCCGTGACACCCACGCCCAGAGCGACACCGCGGATGGCGTCGCGCGCCAGCATCACCGAAGCCTCGCCGCGTGCGCCGCCCAGGCGGTGCGCGAAGCGCCGCACCTGGCGCCCGGCTTCCTCGCCGCAGGCGTACATCACGGCCGCCAGCGCCACCGTCATCAGGAACTGCAGCAGCACCACGCCGACGCTGCCGACCTCGGCCACGAACCACCGCGTGATGCCCCCGGCATAGGGCTGCAGCCGCGGCAGCAGCCCTTCCAGCCCCGCAGCCACGGTCTGGCCCCACAGCGCCACGAGCCGCTCACCGACCAGCGGCACGCCGGCCAGCCAGGCCGGCGCGGTGGCCGGCACAGGGGTTTCGGTGATGGCGCGGGCCCAGCCGACGATGCGGTCGGCGTTGTCGGCCAGCGTCAGCAGCGTCAGCGTCAGCGGCACCGCGAACAGCAGCAGCAGCGCCAGCGTCATCAGCGTCACCGCGGCCCAGCGCCGGCCGCCCAGCCGTGCCTGCACGCGCAGCAGCAGCGGCCAGGTGGTGACCACGACCATCGTGGCCCAGATGGTGGGGCCCAGGAAGGGCCGCAGAATCCACAGCGAGCCCGCGATCAGCAGGCCCAGCACCAGCACCGACAGCAGGTGGCGCGTGAGGTCGGCGGTCTTCACGCCGTGCCCGCCTGAGGTGCCGTGCGCGTCACCGCGGCTTCTCGGCGTAGGGCTCGACCACCACCGCCTCGATGCGGTAGCTGCTGGCACCCATGTACGAGTCGGTCTTGGTGGTGGCCAGCGTGCCGCTGATCCACACCGCGTCCATCGAGCGGATCTTGGCCGCGCTCTTCGGCAGCACGTGGATGATCTGGTTGGCCGGCGGTGGCGGGCTGTGCACGCAGGCGCCGAAGTACGGCACCAGCAGGAATTCCTTGACACCCTCGGGCGTCTCTTCGAGCGGCACCACGAAGCCCGGGATGCGGACGGCCTGGCCGGTGAACGCCGGGTTGGTGGGCGCGTTGTCCCAGACCTCGCGCAGCCGCTTCATCATCGCGTTGGCGCGCGGGTCGCCGTCGACCATGCCATTCAGGTCCAGGCCCTTGAATTCCTTCATCGGGTCCCAGTCCTTGGGCACGAGTTCGTCCCACGAGATGGTCTTGAAGGCGGCGGACTTGCCGGCCGCGGCCGCCGCAGGCTTGGAGCCGCCCAGCACCGGGCCCGGCACCGGCACGCCGTCCTTCGGCTGGGCGCTGGCGGTGGCGCAGGCGGCGGCGATGGCGACGACGAGCAGGCGGGCGAGCGCGGGCACGAACGCGGGGGTCAGGCGCATGGGAATCGCTTCGGTAGTTAGCTGCGTGGGGACAGGCCGTCGGCCAGCGACAGGCGGTAGGCACGCCAGCCCGGCACGAGGCTGGCAAGCATACCCGCGGCCAGCACGGCGGCCAGAAGGCCCCATTGCACCAGCGTCGGCGCCGACAGCTGCAGGCCGATGCCGAAGCGCGCCTGCACCCAGGGCCCGGCCAGCACCACCGCCAGCGCAGCGGCCAGCGCGCCCGCCAGCGCACCGGCCAGCGTGACCAGCGCGCCTTCGGTGGCCAGCAGCAGCAGCACGTGGCGCGGCCCGGCGCCCACCGCGCGCAGCACGGCCAGCTCGCGCCGGCGTTCGTTCAGCCCCGCCAGCACCACCGCCACCAGGCCGGCCAGGCTGACCACCGCGACCAGGCCCGACATCGCCAGCAGCGCGCGTTCGCCGACGCCGACCACCTCCCACAGCTCGTCCAGCGCCACGCCGGGCAGCACCGCCAGCAGCGGCTCGGCTTCGTACTCGGCCACGAAACGCTGCACGCGGAACACCGCGACGCGGCTCTTCAGCCCCACCAGCGCGGCCGTCACCTGTTTCGGGTTGAGGTCGAACTTGCGCGCCTGCTCGGGCGCGATGCGCAGGCCGGGCAGCGGCGCGCCGCCGGCAAAGTCGAGGTGGATGGCCTCGATGGCCTGCAGGCTCACGTGCACCGTGCGGTCCACCGGCGTGCCGGTGCGCGCGAGCACGCCGACCACGGTGAAGGGCTTGTCGGCGTGTTCGCTGGCCAGCGCACCGCCCACGCCGCCGGCCCCGTGCGTCAACGTGATGCGGTCGCCCAGCCGGTAGCCCAGCGCGGCGGCCACCTCGGCGCCCAGCACCGCCTCGTACAGCCCGTCCAGCGTGCCGGCGAAGGCGCGGCCCTGGGCCAGCGCCAGCGGCTGGCGGTCACCGTACAGGAAGCGCGTGAAGTAGTCGGTGGTGGTGCCCAGCACCGGGTGGCCGCGGTGCGAGTCGCCGAGCGCGATCGGCAGCACCCAGGCCACCGCCGGGTGGCGGCCGATGGCCTCGATGCTGGCCATCTGCACGTTGTTGGTGGCGCCGCCGATGCGGAACACCGCGTACAGCATCAGCTGCACCGGGCCCGTGCGTGCGCCGACCACGAGATCGGTGCCGCTGACGGCCTGCGAGAAGCTGCTGCGGATGTCGCTGCGCATGCGCTCCAGGCTCAGCAGCAGCAGCGTCGCCAGCGCGATCGACAGCGCCACCAGCACCAGCGTGCCGCGCCGGTTCCAGGCGCTGCGCCAGGCGATCGCGAACAGGGCCTTCATGCCGATCGCTCCGCCGGCTCCTGGCCACCACCGTCCACACTGTCGCGGGGAGCCCGGTTGATGTCGGGCAGCGACAGCCGGCTGTCGAAGCGCGCCGCCAGCCGTTCGTCGTGACTGACGAAGACCAGCGTGCTGCCGTGCTCGCGCGTGGCGCCCAGCAGCAGGTCCATGAAACCGTCGCGCAGCGCGGCGTCGAGCGCCGAGGTGGGCTCGTCGGCGATCACGAGTTCGGGTGCGCCGATCAGCGCCCGCGCCGCCGCCACGCGCTGCTGCTGGCCCACCGACAGCGCCGCCGCCGGCCGCCGCCACAGCGCGCCGGGCAGCGCCACCCGCTCCAGCAGGCGTTCGGCGCTGCCGGACGGCGCGCGGCGGCGGCGCAGCGCCGAGAAACGGCAGGGCAGCAGCACGTTGTCGAGCACGCTCAGGTAGGGCAGCAGGTTGAACTGCTGGAAGATGTAGCCCACGTGGTCGGCGCGCGCCGCGTCGCGGCGGGCCGCGCCCAGCGCCGCCCAGTCCTGCCCCAGCACACGCACGCTGCCGGCCTGCGGCAGCAGCACGCCGGCCAGCAGGCCCAGCAGCGTGCTCTTGCCGCAGCCGCTGGGGCCGTGCAGGAACACCGCCTGGCCGGCGGCGATGTCGAGCTGCGGGATCCGCACGCAGTCCGCCGCCGCGCGGGGCCAGCGGTAGCGCAGGTCGCGGATGGCGATCATGCGGGCGGGTCAGCGGGTCAGCGGGTCAGCGGGTCAGCGGGCGAGAGGCAGGCGGGTCGTGGGCCGCTTCAGCGTCGCCTTCATCTGGCCGCGCCGCGTCGCCGCCTGCACGTCCACGCGCTGCAGCCGCGAGAACGCGTCGAACAGGCCGACCTCGACGAAGCCGGCCCGTGCCGTGTCCTTGCAGCCGAACTCGATGCTGGCTTCCAGGTCGGCGTGGCCGTCCCTGTCGGCCGCGGCCGTGGTGCCCAGGCCCAGCACCGGGGCCACCAGCGCCACGCGACCGGGCGTGCAACCGGCGGCGCTGTCGACGCGGAACAGCGCCCCGGCGTCGCGCAGCTTGACCAGCGCAGCCTCGACCGCGGCGCGCTCGGCGTCGGTGCGCGGGGCGCGCTCGAAGCCCACCAGTCCGTCCAGCGGCACATCGAGCAGGAAGCTGATGCGCGCCGGCTCCACCGCCACGTCGAGCCGCGCCACGCCGTGCTCGTGCGCCTTGCCCGACCACGCGGGCCCGGCCAGCGGCACCAGCAGCAGGGCGATCAGAGCGGACAGCATCGAACGGGGCATCGGGGGTCTCCAGTCAGCGGCGGGTGCGCGCAGCGCCGGCGGATTGTGCCGCGCCAGCGCAGCGTCCCCACGGAGCCGCTCGTTATGATGGACCGCATGCCCACCTCGCTGGACGGCCGACTGGTCGTGGCCATTTCCTCGCGCGCGCTGTTCGACTTCGAGGAAGAGAACCGCGTCTTCGAAGCCGCCGACGACCGCGCCTACATGCAGCTGCAGCTGCAGCGCCTGGAACAGCCGGCGCTGCCCGGCGTGGCCTTCTCGCTGGTGAACAAGCTGCTGGCCTTCAATGCCGCCGGCGACGCGCCGCACGTGGAGGTGGTGATCCTCTCGCGCAACGACCCGGTCTCGGGCATGCGCGTGTTCCGCTCGGCCCAGCACTACCAGCTGCCGGTGGAGCGCGGCGTGTTCACGCGCGGCGAGCCGCCCTGGCGCTACCTGCGGCCGCTGGCGGCCAACCTGTTCCTCAGCACCAACGAGGCCGACGTGCGCCAGGCGCTGGATGCCGGCGTGCCGGCCGCACGTGTGTTCCCGCACAGCCGCCACGCCAGCAGCGCACATCCGCACGAGGTGCGCATCGCCTTCGACGGCGACGCCGTGCTGTTCTCCGACGAGGCCGAGCGTGTGTTCCAGCGCGACGGCCTGCACGCCTTCCAGCACCACGAGCGCGAGCACGTGGCCACGCCGCTGGCGCCGGGTCCGTTCAAGCCGTTGCTGCAGGCGCTGCACCGGCTGCAGCGCACGCCGGGCCAGGGCATGCGCGTGCGCACCGCGCTCGTCACCGCGCGCAGCGCACCGGCGCACGAGCGCGCGATCCGCACGCTGATGGACTGGCAGATCGAGGTCGATGAGGCGATGTTCCTCGGCGGCCTGCCCAAGGGCGAATTCCTGCGCGAGTTCGAACCCGACTTCTTCTTCGACGACCAGACCCGCCACGTCGAGAGCGCCGCCGGCCACGTGCCGGCGGGCCACGTCGCGGCCGGCGTCAGCAACGAAGCCGCGCGCTGAAACCGCCGGCCACGAAAGCCCGCACCATGCGCATCGAGATCGCACCCGGCGTGCGCCTGTTCGTCGACGTCGAAGGCCCGTCGCTGGTGCCCGACGGGCCGGTGCTGCGCGAAAGGCCGACGCTGCTGCTGCTGCACGGCGGCCCGGGCTACGACCATTCGGGCTTCAAGCCGGCGTTCTCGGCGCTGGCCGACGTGGCGCAGATCGTCTACGTCGACCACCGCGGCCACGGCCGCAGCGACCGCCGGCCGGCCGCCGAGTGGACGCTGGACACCTTCGGCGACGACGTGGTGCGGCTGTGCGACGCGCTGGGCATCGACAAGCCCATCGTGCTCGGCCAGAGCTTCGGCGGCTTCGTCGCGCAGCGCTACATCGCGCGCCACCCGGCGCACCCGGCCAAGGTGGTGCTGTCGAGCACCAGCCCGCACATGGCGCTGCCGCGCAAGCTGGCGATGTTCGAACGGCTCGGCGGCCCCGAAGCGCGGCGTGTGGCCGAAGCCTTCTGGACCCGGCCCTGCGCCGAAACCTGGGCGCCGTACAACGCGGTGTGCAAGCAGCACTACAACACGCAGCCGCAGCCGGCCGAGGCCGGCCAGCGCACGATCTACAACGAAGAGATCCTGTTCACTTCGGCAGGCGGCGAGCAGCAAACGATGAACCTGCTGCCCGGCCTGGCGCGCGCGCAATGCCCGGTGCTGGTGCTGGTCGGCGACGCCGACCCGGTGTGCCCGCTGGAAGACGCGCAGGACATCGCCGCCGCGCTGCCGCCGCAGTGGATGCAGTTCCACCGCTTCGCGGGCGTCGGCCACGGTGCCTGGCGTGACGACCCCGCGGCGGCGTTCGCGGTGCTGCGCGCGTTCATCACGGCGCCCTGACGCCACGGCACCGGGTCAGGGTGCGGGGAAGTCGCCGCCCCAGGCGATGGACCAGCGCGCGGCGTCGATGTGGCGGCGGAAGGCAGCACTCACCTGCTCGGCCGTCAGCGCCGCCAGCGCGTCGTCGAGCTTCTGCGCAAACGCGAAGCTGCGCCCCAGGTCCAGCTGCTGCACCAGCTGCCCGGCCACCGCATCGTCCTGCGCGCGCGACAGGCGCAGCAGGTTCAGCAGGCCGGCGCGCGCCGCGTCCAGCTCGGCGGCACCAAAGCCGTCCTTCAGCGCACGCGCCAGTTCCTCGTTCAGCGCCGCCTCGACGCGCGCGCGGTTCTGCGGCGCGAAGATGGCGGTGACGATCCAGCGCGAGGCCGGCTCGACGCGGTTCCAGTCGACGACCGAGCGCACGTCGTAGCTGAGGCCGTCCTTCTCGCGGATGCGGGTCCACAGCCGCGACGATTCCGACAGCCCGAACAGGTAGTTGGCCATCAGCAGCGCCGGGTAGTCGGCGTGGCTGTCGTTGAGCGCCAGCGCCAGCTCGGCGCGCAGGTTGGCGTTCTGCTTGTCGGGCGTGCGCAGCACGAAGCGCTGCGGCGGCACCGCCACCAGTGGCTGCGGCGCCCGCACGTAGGGCAGCGCGCCGGCCGCGGGCTGGCGCCAGCCGCCGAAGGCCTGGTCCAGCGCCTGCTGCACGGCGGCCGGGTCCATGTCGCCGACCGCGGCGAACTCGCCGTGCGCGGCGCTGTAGAAGCGGCGGTGGAAGGCCTGCAGCTGCGCCGGCTGCACGGCGTTCACGTCCTGCACCATCTCGTCGAAGGTCGGCGCGTACCGCAGGTCGCCGCGCGGGTAGGGGTTGCCGTGGCGCTGCAGCTGGTTGGCGATCAGCGCATCGGGCTCGGTGCGCTGGCGCTCGATGGCGGCCAGCCACTGCCGGCGCAGTTCCTCCAGCGCATCGGCCGGGAAAGCCGGCGCCTGCAGCAGCGCCCCCACGCGCTCGATCACCTTCGGCAGGTGCTCGCGCGTGGTGCTGATGCTCACCGTGACGCCTTGCGCGTCGGCACTGAAGCCGACCTGGGCACGCCAGCCGTCGAAGCCGTCGCTGATCTGCTGCCGCGTCAGGCCGGCGCCGCCCTTGTCGACCAGGCTGCCGGCCAGCACGCTCACGGTGGCCAGCCCGCGCAGGCTGTCGACGTCGCCGTAGCGCAGCCGCAGCCGCGCCTGCACGGCGCCGCCCCGTGTGCCCTTGGGCAGCAGCGCCACCTGCAGGCCGCTGGCCAGGCGGCTGCGGCGCGTGCGTGCGTCCAGGTTCGCCGGCGTGGCCTCGAAGGCCTCGGCCTGCGCGGCGGCGGCGTTGCCGCGGTAGTCCTTCACCAGCGCCGCGACGTCGGCACGTGCCGGCGCCGGGGCGCGCTGCGGCGTGGCCGTGGGCAGGTACACGCCCACGGTGCGGTTGTCGGGCCGCAGGTAGGCCGCGGCCACGCGCTGCAGGTCGGCCTGCGTCAGCGCCTGCACCTGGTCACGCTGCAGGAAGTACAGCCGCCAGTCGCCGCGCGCGATGGCCTCGCTGAGCTGCACGCCCACGGTCTCGGGGTCGGTGAAGCCCTGCTCCCAGTCGTTGAGCCACTGCGTCTTCGCGCGCTGCAGTTCCTCGGCCGTGACGGGCTCGGTGGCCACGGCGTCCAGCGTCGCCAGCAGCGCGGCGCGCGCCTTGTCGACGTCCTGCCCCGGCGCCAGCGACGCACCCAGGAACACCGGCCCGGGCTCGGCCAGGCCGAAGCCGAAGCCGAAGGTCTGCGCCGCCAGCTGGCCTTCGACCAGGCGCTTGTGCAGCCGGCCCGCGGGCGCGTTGCCCAGGATCGCCACCAGCAGCTCGGCCGCGGCGTAGTCGGCGCTGGCCGCGGCCGGCACGTGGTAGGCCACGTACAGCTGCGGCGCGCCGCCGGCCCGGCGCACGGTGACGCTGCGCTCGCCGTCCTGCGCCGGGTCCAGCGTCGTGGTGGGCACCAGCACGCGCTGCGGCTTGGGCAGCGGGCCGAAGGCCTGCACCGCCCAGGCCAGCGTCTTGGCGGGGTCGAAGCGGCCGCTGACGATGAGCGTGGCGTTGTCGGGCTGGTAGTACTGGCGGTAGAAGGCCTGCAGGCGCGGGATGTCGACGTTCTCGACGTCGCTGCGCGCGCCGATGGTGCTCTTGCCGTAGTTGTGCCACGTGTACATCGCGGCCATGGTCTGCTGCAGCAGCACGCGGCCGGGGCTGTTCTCGCCGCGCTCCATCTCGTTGCGCACCACGGTCATCTCGGTGTCGAGGTCGCTCCTGGCGATGAAGCTGTTGACCATGCTGTCGGCCAGCCAGCCCAGATACCAGCGCAGGTTGTCGTCGTTGGCCGAGAAGCTGGCGAAGTAGTTGGTGCGGTCGTACCAGGTGGTGCCGTTGGCCCGCAGGCCGCGCTTGCTGAACTCGCCCAGCAGGTTGCGGTGCGTGGGCGTGCCCTTGAACAGCAGGTGTTCCAGCAGGTGGGCCATGCCGGTCTCGCCGTAGTTCTCATGGCGCGAGCCGACGCGGTAGGTCAGGTTGACCGTGGTCGTGGGTTTGGCAGCGTCGGGCACCAGCAGCAGCTGCAGGCCGTTGGCGAGCCGGTACTCGGTGATGCCTTCGACGCTGGTGACCTCGGACAGGCCGTCGGGCAGCGGGGCGCGGGGCTGGGCCGTGGCGGGCGCGGCGGACAGCAGCAGCGCCAGGCTGGCGGCCAGCGCGGTGGCAAACATTCGGAGTGCGTGCATCGGCGTCGTGTCGAAGGCGTTGCGGAAGGGGCAGCGCCGCAGTGTAGGGGCCGACCCTCCCCCTCGTCTCGGGGGGTGACATCACCGAACGCCAGACCTCGTCACGCACGATTCATGCTTCCAGCCTACGCTGCGCAGGCCTCGGCTTCGTGCCCGCCGGCAGCACCATCTGCCCCATTAGAAACACGCACACCTTCAGGAGAGACCCCCGTGTCGAAACCCTTGTTTGCTTCGGCCGCGCTGTTGGCGCTGGCACTGCCGGCCCATGCGGTGACGCTGGCCCAGTGGAACTTCAACGACAACAACCTCGTCGTCGACCTGGGCACGGGCACCGCCGCGCTGGTGGGCGGCACCACCACCTCGGGCTTCAACTCCGGCGGCGGCTCCACCGACCCGGTGCAGCCCGGCACGGGCTGGTCGATCAGCACCTTCGCGCCGCAAGGCACCGGCGACGCCACGCGCGGCGCGTCGTTCACGGTCAGCACGGCCGGCTACGAGAACATCAGCTTCTCGTACGACATGCGCCACAGCAACACCGCACCCGGCAGCGAACTGGTGCAGGTCTCGTTCGACGGCCTGAACTTCCTGGCCCTCGACACCTTCACCACCGTGAACCCGTCGGGCTCGACGCCGTTCTTCACGCGCTCGATCGACCTCGCCGGCCTCGCCGGCGCGAATGACGCCGACGCCCTGACCTTCCGCGTCGTCGCCACCTTCGGCCCTGGCGGCGCCTACGAAAGCTCGGCGGTCGGCAGCAGCTACGGCACCTCGGGCACCTGGCGATTCGACATGGTGACGATCAGCGGCGACGTCATCAGCGCCGTGCCCGAGCCCAGCAGCTACGCGATGCTGCTCGCCGGCCTGGCCGCCGTCGGCTTCATGGCCCGCCGCCGCCGCGGCTGAGCAGCCCCACCCGCGCCTGCGCTGCAGACCCGAAAGACACCAAGAACACCATGCAACGATCCTTTCCCCTCCGCAGCGCAGCGCTGGCACTGGCCCTAGCCGGCCTGCAGACGCTGGCCCTGGCCGCCGACACGCCCATCTACACGCTGCAGGGCAGCGGCGCGGCCAGCAGCTTCGTCAACCAGGCCGTCACCACGACCGGCGTGGTGACGAAGCTCAACAGCAACGGCTTCTTCCTCCAGGACCTCACCGGTGACGGCAACCCTGCCACCTCCGACGGCCTGTTCGTCTTCAGCACCAGCTTCGCGCCCGCGGTGGGCAGCCTGGTGCGCGTGGCCGGCACGCTGGTGGAGTTCAACACCGGCGCGGCCAGCAACAGCAGCACGGCCAGCCAGCCGCTGACCGAGATCACCAGCGTCGCCGCCGTCACGGTGCTGGGCACCGGCTACAGCATCACGCCCACGCTGGTGGCGCTGCCGCTGGCCGAAGGCGACAGCTTCGAGCGCTTCGAGGGCATGCTGGTCACGCTGAGCGGCCCGCTGACGGTGCAGCAGAACTTCTTCCAGGCGCGTTACGGCCAGCTCACGCTGGGCGTGGGCCGCCACGAGAACCCGACCAACAGGTTCCGCCCCGGCGCGCAGGCGCAGGCACTGGCGGCCGAACACGCGCGCAGCCGCTTCCTGCTGGACGACGGCAGCACGGCGCAGAACCGCAACCCCACGCCGTACTTCGGCGCCGACGGCCTGCCGCGCGGCGGCGACAGCGTCGGCAGCGTCACCGGCGTGCTCGACTTCGGCCTGGCCACCGCCAGCAATGCCGGCATCGGCCTGTACCGCCTGCACCCCACGGCCGCACCGGTGTTCAGCAGCACGAACGCCCGTGTCGCCACGCCCCCCGCCCCCGGCGGCAACATGAAGCTGGCGGCGATGAACGTGCTGAACTACTTCACCACCTTCACCAACGGCACCACCGCCGACGGCCTGAGCGGCCAGGGCTGCCTGCAAAGCGGCAGCAGCAGCGCCGGCAACTGCCGTGGCGCCAACAACATCACCGAGTTCAACCGCCAGCGCGCGAAGATCGTCGCGGCGCTGACGGCCATCAACGCCGACGCCGTGGGCCTGATGGAGATCCAGAACAACGGCGCGGTGGCAGCGCAGAACCTGGTCGACGGGCTCAACGCCGTGCTGGGCGCCGGCACCTACGCCGTCGTGCCCGACCCGGCCGCCGGCACCGGCACCGACGCCATCAAGGTCGCGATGATCTACAAGCCCGCGCGCCTGGCGCGCGTGGGTGCGGCGGTCAGCGACACTGCCCCGGTGAACAGCCGCCCCACGCTGGCGCAGACCTTCGCGGCCGCCAACGGCGAGCGCCTCACGCTGGTGGTGAACCACCTGAAGAGCAAAGGCAGCTGCCCCTCGGCCGGCGACGCCGACGCGCCGGGCAACCTCGACAGCGGCGACGGCCAGGGCTGCTGGAACGCGCTGCGGCTGCAGCAGGCGCAGCAGCTGCGCACCTTCGTGGCGCAGCTGCAGTCCACCAGCGGCAGCAACGACGTGCTGCTGGTCGGCGACATGAACTCCTACGGCCAGGAAGACCCGATCTTCGAGCTCACCGGCAATGGCTACGTCGACCAGCTGGCGCGCTCCAACCCGGTGGCCTACACCTACGTGTTCGACGGCACGGTGGGCCGGCTCGACCACGCCATCACCACCGCGACGCTGTCGCCCAAGGTGGCGGGCGCGGCCAGCTGGCACGTCAACGCCGACGAGCAGGTGGCCAACGACTACAACCTCGAGTTCAAGCAGCCGACCTGCAGCACCTGCGCGCCCGACCCCTACGCGGCCACGCCGTACCGGTCGTCGGACCACGACCCGGTTCTGGTGGGCCTGAACATCTACAAGACCTTCAACGGGACGACCGCACGCGACGTGATCACGGGCACGCCGGGCGACGACATCGTCGTCGGCGGTGCAGGCGCCGACATCCTCAGCGGCAACGGCGGCACCAACCTGTTCGCCTACACCTCGATGCGCGACGCCGGCGACACGGTGCTCGACTTCGTGCCCGGCCGCGACCTCGTGGACCTGCGCACGCTGCTGGCGGCACTGGGCTACGCCGGCACCGACGCCGTGGCCGAAGGCTGGGTGCGCTTCACGCCAGCGCTGGGCGGCAACACCAACGTGCAGGTCGACAGCAACGGCCCGACCGGCGGTGCCACGTTCCGCACGCTGCTGACGCTGCGCAACCTGAGCCCGGCCAGCCTGGTCGGCACCCGCGACCTGCTGGTGCGCTGAGCACCCTGCTGCATCCCTTGCGAAAGAACTCCATGCACCTGCCCTCCTTCCGCCGCGCCGCCGCCTCGTTGACCTCGGCGCTGGCCACCACCCTGTGCCTCGCCAGCGGCGGCGCCTTCGCGCAGACCACCAGCAGCCTGGCCGGCTGGGACGTCGTCGGCGACGTCGTCGCGCAGTCGGGCGCCATCACGCTGACCACGGCGTACCTCGACGGTGCCGGCGACCAGGCCGGCAACCTCTCGGGCAGCAGTGCTGCCGACTTCTTCGTGCTCACGGGCGCGGCGGGCCTGCCCTTCACGGCGCTGGACCTGGGCGGCCAGGAAGCCACCGAAGGCTCGCTGGTGCAGGCCAGCTTCGACCTGCTGGCCGGCCAGACGCTGAGCTTCCGCTGGCAGTTCGGCGGCGTCGAGACCGACTTCCTGGACCACGCCTTCGTGGTCGTGAACGACACGCTGTTCACGCTGGCCACCACGGCCGCACCGGGCGGCGCCGACAACCTGTTCAGCTTCACCAGCAGCGGCGGCGGCACGGTGGCGCTGTCGCTGGGCGTGGTCGACACCGGCGACTTCAACGGCGTCTCCACGCTCGGCATCAGCGCGCTGCAGGTCAGCGCCGTGCCCGAGCCCGCCACCGTGGCGATGCTGCTGGCCGGCCTGGGGCTGGTGGGCGCCGCGGCACGACGCCGCACACGCTGAACGACTACGGCACCCGGTAGCGGCGCAGCGCGTCGAGGTCGAGCACGCGCACGCCGCCGTACTCGATGCGGATCACCTGCGCTTCCTGCAAGGCGCGCAGCGCCTCGTTCACGCGCTGGCGCGACAGCCCCACCAGGTAGCCCAGCTCCTGCTGCGTGATGCGGAGCAGCTCGCCCACGCCCGGGTACAGCAGCGGGTGGAACAGCGCCGCCAGGCTGCGCGCCACACGTTCGTCGGGGCGCGTCATGCGGTCGATCTCGCGCGCGGCGATGAACTGCCCCAGGCGCTCGTTCAGCTGCGTCGTGATGAAGCGGTTGAAGCCGATGCTGTGGTCCAGCAGCCAGTGGAAGCTGTCCACCGAGATGCCGGCCACCACGCTCTTGCGCAGCGCCTGGATGTTGTAGCGGTAGCTCTCGCGCTTGAGCACCGTGCCCTCGCCGAACCAGCCGCCGGGCGGCACGCCGGTGAAGGTCATCGGCATGCCCATCGCGCTGTCGTTGCTCATCTTCAGCAGCCCGTCGATGAGCCCGAACCAGTACGTCACCGGCCGGCCGACGCGGCACACCAGCTCGCCCGGCTCGAAACTCACCACACGCAGGTCGGCCACGATGCGCTCGCGCTCGCCGGCATCGAGCCGGTCGAGCCAGACGATGCTCTGCAGGTCCTCGCGCGTGGCCGCACGCGTGCGCGCGGCCAGCGTGCTGCCGGGGGCCAAGGGGGCGTGGGCGGCCATGGTTTGCGGGAAAGACCCGGTGGTATCGACCCTAGGATTGTCGTCAGAACGACAACACGGCGTCAAACCCAGGCACAGAATGACCGAAAGGCAAGCGCCAGGAGACAAAGCGTGCAGACGACCTTCCCCCGCCTGATGCTGCAGCATGCACAGGCCCGCCCGCAGGCACCCGCCCTGCGCGAGAAGGTGTACGGCATCTGGCAGACGCTGAATTGGGGCGACCTGGCGGTGCTGGTGCGCCATCTGGCCTGCGGCCTGGCCGAAGCCGGGCTGCGCCGCGGCGACCACCTGGTCGTGGTGGGCGAGAACCGCCCGCGCCTGTACGCCGCGATGCTGGCCGCGCAGAGCCTGGGCGCGGTGCCGGTGCCGCTGTACCAGGAAGCCGCCAGCACCGAGTACGTGTTCCCGATCAACAACGCCGAGGTCGCGTTCGCGATCGTCGAAGACCAGGAACAGGTCGACAAGCTGCTGGAGCTGCGCACGCCCTGCCCGCAGATCGCCCGCATCTGGTACGACGACGCGCGTGGCCTGCGCAACTACGAGGAGCCGGGCCTGGCCTCGCTGGACGCGCTGGTCGCCGCCGGCAGCGCGTGGGACCGCGCGCACCCGGGCTTCTTCGACCAGGAAGTGCAGGCCGGCCGCGCCGAGGACGTGGCGGCGATGTTCTTCACCTCGGGCACCACCGGCAACCCGAAGGGCGTGGTGCACACGCACTTCACGCTGCTGGACCGCGCCAACGCCGGCAAGGCCTTCGACAAGCTGACCGCCAACGAGGAAGTGCTGGCCTACATGCCGCTGGCGTGGATCGGCCAGAACATCTTCAGCTACGCGCAGTGGCTGGCCTGCGGCTACGTGGTGAACTGCCCCGAGAGCGCGGCCACCGTGATGATCGACCTGAAGGAGATCGGGCCGACCTACTACTTCGCGCCGCCGCGTGTGTTCGAGGGCCTGCTGACCAGCGTGACGATCCGCATGGAGGACGCCTCGCGCATCAAGCGCTGGATGTACCAGGCGGCGATGGCGCTGGCGCGCCGCGTCGGCCCGGCCATCATGGACGGCCAGCCGGTGGCCACGCTGGACCGCCTGAAGTACGCACTCGGCAACCTGTGTGTCTACGGCCCGCTGCGCAACACGCTGGGCTTCAGCCGCGTGCGCGTGGCCTACACGGCGGGCGAGGCCATCGGGCCCGACCTGTTCACGTTCTACCGCAGCATCGGCATCAACCTGAAGCAGCTGTACGGCAGCACCGAAACCGCGGTGTTCGTGTGCCTGCAGCCCGACCACGAGGCGCGGGCCGACACCGTGGGCGTGCCGATCGACGGCGTGCAGATCCGCCTGGCCGACAGCGGCGAGGTGCTGGTGAAGAGCCCGGGCCTGCTGAAGGAGTACTACAAGAATCCGGCGGCCACCGCCGAGGTGCTGACGGCCGACGGCTGGTACCACACGGGCGATGCCGGCTTCATCGACAGCGGCGGCCACCTGAAGATCATCGACCGCGCCAAGGACGTGGGCCGCTTGATGGACGGGCCGAACGACGGCGCCATGTTCGCGCCCAAGTACGTCGAGAACAAGCTGAAGTTCTTCCCGCACATCAAGGAGGCCGTGGCCTTCGGTGACAAGCGCGAGAAGGTCTGCGCCTTCATCAACATCGACTTCGAGGCCGTGGGCAACTGGGCCGAGCGCCGCAACCTGCCCTATGCCGGCTACACCGACCTGGCCGCCAAGCCCGAGGTGCTGCAGCTGGTGCGCGAGTGCGTGGAGAAGGTCAATGCCGACCTCGCGCACGACACGCTGCTGGCTGGCAGCCAGATCAGCCGCTTCCTGATCCTGCACAAGGAACTCGACGCCGACGACGGCGAACTCACCCGCACGCGCAAGGTGCGCCGCGGCGCCATCGGCGACAAGTACAAGGTGCTGGTGGACGCGCTGTACGGCGGCAGGAACGAGCAGTTCATCGAGACCGCGGTGAAGTTCGAGGACGGGCGCAGCGGCAGCGTCAGCGCGACGCTGAAGATCGTGGACGCCAAGGTGTTCCCCACCCTGCGGAAGGCCGCCTGACCATGGCACAGCGCAAGATCGGCGAGGTCATCCTCGACGTGCAGAACATCAGCCTGCGCTTCGGTGGCGTGAAGGCGCTCACCGACATCAGCTTCAACGTGCGCGAGCACGAGGTGCGCGCGATCATCGGCCCCAACGGCGCCGGCAAGAGCAGCATGCTGAACTGCATCAACGGCGTGTACGCGCCGCAGGAAGGCCGCATCAGCTTCCGCGGCCAGACCTTCAGCCACATGAACAGCCGCCAGGTCGCCGAGATGGGCGTGGCGCGAACGTTCCAGAACCTGGCGCTGTTCAAGGGCATGAGCGTCATCGACAACATCATGTCGGGCCGCAACCTGCGCATGAAGACCAACATCTTCCAGCAGGCGATCCGCTGGGGCGCGGCCGAGCGCGAGGAATCCGCGCACCGCGAGGTGGTCGAGAAGATCATCGACTTCCTCGAGATCCAGGCCTACCGCAAGACGCCGGTGGGCCGCCTGCCCTACGGCTTGCAAAAGCGCGTGGACCTGGGCCGCGCACTCGCGATGGAGCCGCAGGTGCTGCTGCTCGACGAGCCGATGGCCGGCATGAACGTCGAGGAGAAGCAGGACATGAGCCGCTTCATCCTGGACGTCAACGACGAGTACGGCACCACCATCGTGCTGATCGAGCACGACATGGGTGTGGTGATGGACATCTCCGACCGCGTGGTCGTGCTCGACTACGGCAAGAAGATCGGCGACGGCACGCCCGACGAAGTGCGCACCAATCCCGAAGTCATCAGCGCCTATCTCGGCGCCAGCCACTGACAGCGAAGGCGGCACACGATGGGTTTCTTTCTCGAAACGGTGATCGGCGGCCTGATGGCGGGCATGCTGTACAGCCTGATCGCACTCGGCTTCGTGCTGATCTTCAAGGCCAGCGGGGTCTTCAACTTCGCACAGGGCGCGATGGTGCTGTTCGCTGCGCTGGCGATGGCACGCTTCTCCGAGTGGTTCCCGGCGCTGCTGGGCTTCGACAACAAGGTGCTGGCGAACATCCTGGCCTTCGCCGGTGCGATGGTGGTGATGGTGGCGGTGGCCTGGGTGATCGAGCGCCTCGTGCTCGGCAAGCTGGTCAACCAGGAAGGCATCACGCTGCTGATGGCCACGCTGGGCATCACCTACTTCCTCGACGGCTTCGGGCAGACGCTGTTCGGCAGCGACATCTACAAGATCGACATCGGCATGCCGAAGGACCCGATCTTCCTGCTGGACAGCGTGTTCGAGGGCGGCGTGCTGGTGAACAAGGAAGACCTGTACGCCGCAGGCATCGCCGCAGCACTGGTGATCGCCCTGTCGGCCTTCTTCCAGTACACCACCACCGGCCGTGCCCTGCGCGCGGTGGCCGACGACCACCAGGCGGCGCAGAGCATCGGCATTCCGCTCAACCGCATCTGGGTCATCGTCTGGAGCGTTGCGGGCTTCGTGGCGCTGGTGGCCGGCGTCATCTGGGGCAGCAAGCTCGGCGTGCAGTTCTCGCTCTCGCTGGTGGCACTGAAGGCCTTGCCGGTCGTGATCCTCGGCGGCCTGACCAGCGTGCCGGGCGCCATCATCGGCGGGCTGATCATCGGCGTCGGCGAGAAGGTCTCCGAGGTGTACATCGGCCAGCACATCGGCGGCGGCATCGAGATCTGGTTTGCCTACGTGCTGGTGCTCTTCGTGCTGCTGGTGCGGCCGCAAGGGTTGTTCGGCGAAAAGATCATCGACCGGGTCTGAACCACCATGCTCTACAGAGAAAACGGTCAGTTCAAGACCACCTACGCCAGCGACCTGCAGATCTTCCCGATCGCGCAGGACCGCATCGTGATCGGCCTGCTGCTGGCGTTCGCGGTGGCCGGCGTGCCGCTGCTGGCCGACGAGTACCTGCTGCGCGCGATCCTGATCCCGTTCCTGATCCTCGCGCTGGCGGCGCTGGGGCTGAACATCCTCGTCGGCTACTGCGGGCAGATCAGCCTGGGCACCGGCGCGTTCATGGCGGTGGGGGCGTACGCGGCCTACAACCTGCAGGCGCGCATCGACGGCCTGCCGCTCATCCTGGCGCTGCTGGGCGGCGGCATCTGCTCCACCATGGTGGGCGTGCTGTTCGGCATTCCCAGCCTGCGCATCAAGGGCCTGTATCTCGCGGTGGCCACGCTGGCGGCGCAGTTCTTCGTCGACTGGGCCGCGCTGCGGCTGAAGTGGGTGACCAACGACTCGTCGTCGGGCTCGGTCAGCGTGGCCGACCTGAGCTTCTTCGGCATGCCGATCGAGACGCCGGTGCAGAAGTACCTGTTCTGCCTGGTCATCGTCGCGGTGTTCGCGCTGCTGGCGAAGAACCTGGTCCGCAGCCACATCGGCCGCGAGTGGATGGCCATCCGCGACATGGACGTCGCCGCCGCCGTCATCGGCATCCGACCGGTGTACGCCAAGCTCACCGCGTTCGCGGTCAGCTCGTTCATCGTCGGCGTGGCCGGCGCCTTGTGGGCCTTCGTGCACCTGGGCTCGTGGGAGCCGGCGGCGTTCAACATCGACCGCTCGTTCCAGCTGCTGTTCATGGTGATCATCGGCGGCCTGGGCTCGATCATGGGCAGCTTCTTCGGCGCCGCGTTCATCGTCGTGCTGCCGATCGCGCTGGACCTGTTCCTGCCGTGGCTGGGCGAACTGTTCGGCTTCACTGTCAGCACCGCGACGGTGTCGCACGCCGTGTTCATGATCTTCGGCGCGCTGATCGTCTTCTTCCTCATCGTCGAACCCCACGGCATGGCACGCCTGTGGTCCACGGCCAAAGAAAAGCTGCGGCTTTGGCCTTTCCCGCACTGACGCAGTGACCTACGTTTCCTGGAGACAAGCATGAGACTCGCCTCGATCACCCTGGCCGCGGCCGCCCTGATGGCGGCGGGCACCGCCTCCACCCCCGCCTTCGCGCAGGCCAAGGAACAGTTCTTCCCGCTGCTGAGCTACCGCACCGGTCCCTACGCGCCCAACGGCGTGCCCTGGGCCAACGGCAAGCAGGACTACATCAAGCTCATCAACGCGCGCGACGGCGGCATCAATGGCGTGAAGATCACCTTCGAGGAATGCGAGACCGGCTACGCCACCGACAAGGGCGTGGAGTGCTACGAACGCCTGAAGGGCAAGGGCGCGTCGCTGTTCGACCCGCAGTCCACCGGCATCACCTTCGCGCTGACCGACAAGGCGCCGAACGACAAGGTGCCGCTCATCACGCTGGGCTACGGCCTGTCGGCCAGCCAGGACGGCAACGTGTTCAAGTGGAACTTCCCGCTGATGGGCAGCTACTGGACCGGCGCCGACATCATCCTGCAGCACATCGCGAAGAAGGAAGGCGGCTGGGACAAGCTCAAGGGCAAGAAGATCGCGCTCGTCTACCACGACAGCCCGTTCGGCAAGGAGCCCATCCCGCTGATCCAGGAACGGCAGAAGATGCACGGCTTCGAGCTGCAGCTGATCCCCGTCACGGCGCCGGGCGTCGAGCAGAAGTCGGCGTGGCTGCAGGTGCGCCAGAGCCGCCCCGACTTCGTGATGCTGTGGGGCTGGGGCGTGATGAACAGCACCGCGCTGAAGGAAGCGCAGGCCACCGGCTACCCGCGCGACAAGATGTATGGCGTGTGGTGGGCCGGCGCCGAACCCGACGTGAAGGACGTCGGTGACGGTGCCAAGGGCTACAACGCGCTGGCGCTGAACACCTCGGGCACGCAGCCGAAGGTGATCCAGGAGATCCTGAAGCACGTGCACGACAAGGGCCAGGGCACCGGCCCGAAGGACGAGGTGGGCTCGGTGCTCTACACGCGCGGCGTGATCATCCAGATGCTGTCGATCGAGGCTGTGCGCCGCGCACAGGAGCGCTTCGGCAAGGGCAAGGTGATGACCGGCGAGCAGGTGCGCTGGGGCCTGGAGAACCTGGCGCTGGACCAGAAGAAGCTCGACGCGCTGGGCTTCAGCGGCATCATGCGGCCGCTGTCCACGTCGTGCCAGGACCACATGGGTTCGAGCTGGGCGCGCATCCACACCTGGGACGGTGCGAAGTGGAACTTCACCTCCGACTGGTACCAGGCCGACGAGGCGATCCTGAAGCCGATGGTGAGGGCCGGCGCCGACAAGTACGCGCAGGACAAGAAGCTGACGCGGCGCACGCCTGCCGACTGCCAGTCTTGACCCACCCCCGTAGCGCCTGACGGCGCTCCCCCTCGAGGGGGCGCCGCCTGCGGACCGGCAGAGCCGGTCCGCGGCGGCTGCTTGAAGGGCGGGCGGCAGCTTTGCTGCCTGCCCTTGTCGATGTGCATGGAGCCTGTCTTGTCCAACATCCTTCTCAACGTCAACGGCATCGAGGTCATCTACAACCACGTGATCCTCGTGCTCAAGGGCGTCTCGCTGCAGGTGCCCGAGGGCGGCGTGGTGGCGCTGCTGGGCGGCAACGGTGCCGGCAAGACGACGACGCTGCGCGCGGTGAGCAACCTGCTGGCCGGCGAGCGCGGCGAGGTCACCAAGGGCAGCATCGAGCTGCGCGGCGAACCCATCGCCGGGCTCAGCACGTCCGACATGGTGCAGCGCGGCGTGATCCAGGTGATGGAAGGTCGGCACTGCTTCGCCCACCTGAGCATCGAGGACAACCTGATGACGGGTGCCTACACCCGCCGCGACGGCAAGGCCGCGATCCAGCAGACGCTGGAGAAGGTCTACGCCTACTTCCCGCGCCTGAAGACACGGCGCACCAGCCAGGCCGCCTACACCTCGGGCGGCGAGCAGCAGATGTGCGCCATCGGCCGTGCGCTGATGGCGAATCCGAAGATGGTGCTGCTCGACGAGCCCAGCATGGGCTTGGCGCCGCAGATCGTGGAAGAGGTGTTCGAGATCGTGAAGGACCTCAACACCAAGGAGAAGACCACCTTCTTGCTCGCCGAGCAGAACACCAACATGGCGCTGCGCTATGCCGACTACGGCTACATCCTGGAGAACGGCCGCATCGTGATGGACGGCGAGGCCAAGGCGCTGCGCGAGAACGAGGACGTCAAGGAGTTCTACCTGGGCATGGGGGGCGGCGACCGCAAGAGCTTTCGCGACGTCAAGAGCTACAAGCGCCGGAAAAGGTGGTTGTCGTGACCGACGGCGAAGGCTTCGCGCCGCCGCCCTTCGATGCGGCCGAAGGCCTGCAGAAGCTGCAGCGCGAGCTGCGGGCGCTGGGGCTGGTGGAACGGAGCGGCGTGTTCGAACGCCGCGGCGTGGCCATCGCGAAAGCGGTGCTCGACAGCGGCGTGCTGCAGATCAGCACCGTCAAGCGCCCGTCGCGCAGCAGCCCGGAATGGAGCCACCGGCCGTTGCGCAGCGGCGCCGATGTGCGCGACGCCGTGGCCGACCTGAAGAAGAAGCTGGCCTTGTGGAGCGACCGTGATGACTGATTTCTACGACGCGCTGGAAACACGCGACCCCGGCCAGCGCGAGGACGCGCTGATGGCCGCGCTGCCGTCGCAGCTGCGCGCAGCACTGGCCACGCCGGCCTTCGCCGAGCTGCTGGCCGGCGTGGACGCGGCCGCCGTCACCAGCCGCGCGGCGCTGGCGCAGTTGCCCGTCACGCGCAAGAGCGAACTGCTGGCGCGCCAGCAGGCGCAGCGCGCGCACACGCCCTTCGGCGGCTTCTCGGCCATCGGCTGGCGTGCCGTGGGCGCGCTGCGGCCGGCGCGGCGCGTGTTCCAGTCGCCGGGCCCGATCTACGAACCCGAGGGTCCGGCCGTCGACTACTGGCGCTTCGGCCGCGCGCTCTTTGCCGCCGGGCTGCGCGCCGGCGATCTGGTGCACAACAGCTTCAGCTACCACCTGACGCCGGCCGGTTCGATGATGGAAGGCGGCGCACACGCGATCGGCTGCACGGTGTTCCCCGGCGGCGTCGGCAACACCGAACTGCAGCTGCAGGCGATGGCCGAACTGCGCCCCGACGCGTATGCCGGCACGCCCAGCTTCCTGCGCATCGCGCTCGAGAAAGCCGACGAACAGGGGCTGGCGCTGCCGTCGCTGAAGAAGGCGTCGGTGGGCGGCGAGGCCTTTCCGCCGGCGCTGCGCGACGCACTGCGCGCGCGCGGCATCGAGGCCTACCAGAGCTACGGCACCGCCGATGTCGGCCTGGTGGCCTACGAGACTGCCGCGCGCGAAGGCCTGGTGCTGGATGAAGGCGTGATCGTCGAGATCGTGCGCCCGGGCACCGGCACGCCGGTGGCCGACGGTGAGGTCGGCGAGGTCGTCGTGACGGTGCTGAACCCCGACTACCCACTGGTGCGCTTCGGCACCGGCGACCTGTCGGCGGTGCTGCCCGGCTCCTGCCCCACCGGCCGCACGGCACCGCGCATCAAGGGCTGGATGGGCCGCGCCGACCAGACGGCCAAGGTGCGCGGCATGTTCGTGCACCCGGGCCAGGTGGCCGAGGTGGTGCGGCGCCACGCCGAGATCGGCCGCGCGCGCCTGGTGGTCGAAGGCGAGATGGCCAACGACCGCATGACGCTGCACGTGGAGTGCACTGCACGGCCCGACGGTCTGGGCGACGCCGTGGCGCAAAGCCTGCGCGACGTGACCAAGCTGCGCGGCGACGTGCGCCTGGTGGCGCCGGGCAGCCTGGCCAACGACGGCAAGGTCATCGAGGACCTGCGCCCCATCGGCTGAAGGCGCCTACTCGGCGACCATCTGCGCCTGGCGCACCAGGCGCTCCCAGCGCTTGAGGTCGATGCGGATGGCACCGTCCCATTCCATCGGCGACATCGTCACCGGCTGCGCGCCCAGCAGCAGCAGCTGGGCCTTGAACTCGGCCGAGTCCAACAGGCCGTTGATGGTGGTGTTGAGCTTGTTCACCAGCGCCCGCGGCATGCCGGCCGGGCCCACCACGCCGTACCACACCGGCGCGTCGAAGCCGGGCATGCCGGCCTCGGCCATGGTCGGCGTGTCGGGCAGCGCGAACGAGCGCTTGGCGGTGGTGACGGCGATGGCCTTGACCTTGCCGCCGCGGATCTGCGTCATCGCCGACGGGATGGTCTCGAAGGCCATGTCGACCTGGCCGGCGATCAGGTCCACCATCATCGGCCCGCCGCCCTTGTAGGGCACGTGCTCGACCTGCGTGGCCGAGCGGAACTTGAACAGCTCGGCCGTGGCGTGCTGGGTCGAGCCGACGCCGGCCGAGCCGTAGTTCAGCTTGCCCGGCTGCGCCTTGGCCAGCGTCAGCACGTCCTTCAGGCTGCTGGCACTGGACTTGGTGTTGACCACCAGCACCGACGGCACGCTGGCGATCACCGCGATCGGCGAGAACGCCTGCGTGTAGCTGTAGGGCAGCTTCTTGTAGACGTGCTGGGCGATGAAGTGGTGCGACGACGTGATCATCAGCGTGTAGCCGTCGGGCGCCGTCTTGGCGACGTGGGCCGCCCCGATGGTGCCGCCGGCGCCGCCGCGGTTCTCGATCACCACCGGCTGCCCCAGCGCCTGCTGCAGGCGCTGCGCCAGCGGCCGCGCCAGCGCATCGCTGGAGCCGCCGGCCGGGAAGGTCACCACCAGGGTGATGGGCTTGGTGGGGAAGTCACCCGTCTGTGCCAGGGCCGCCGTAGCGGCCAGGCCCAGCAACGCGCCGAGCAGCGCGCGTGCACTCGTCTGGATCGTCATGTGGAGGTAGGAAGGAAGTGGACCCGCCGATTCTGAAGCACGCGCACGCTGCGGTGGCGCACAGCTCACGCGTCAGGCTTGACGTTGCCTTCCTTCACCACCTTGCGCCACTGCGCGATCTCGCTCTTGATGAACTCGGTGAAGCGCTCGCGCGAGCCGCCGCCGTCCTCGGCGCCGTACTGCGCCAGGCTGGTCTGCACGTCGGGCATGGCCAGCACCTTGTTGACGTCTTCGTTCATGCGCTGCGCCATCGCGACCGGCAGCTTGCCCGGGCCCACCAGGCCGTACCAGGTGGTGGCCTCGAAGCCGGGGTAGCCCAGTTCGGCCATGGTCGGCACGTCGGGGTAGCTCTGCGCGCGCTTGGCACGCGTCTGCGCGATGGCCATCAGCCGGCCGCCCTTCACGTGCGGCGTGGCGGCGGTCATGGTCTCGAAGGCGTACTGGATCTGGCCGCCGATGAGGTCGGTGATGACGGGCGCGCTGCCCTTGTACGGCACGTGGATGGCGTTGACGCCGGCACGCTGCTTGAACAGTTCCAGCGCCAGGTGCTGGGCCGAGCCCGAGCCCGCGGAGCCGAAGCCGATCTGCCCCGGCTTGGCCTTGCACAGCGCCACGATGTCGGCCACGGTCTTGGCCGGCTGGCTGGGGTTGCACACCAGCAGGTTGGGCGTGACGCCCACCAGCGTGATGGGCGTGAAGTCGTTGATCGGGTCGTACTTCAGCTTGGGCTGCAGGCTGGGCGCCAGCGCGTGGCTGTTGATGTGCGCCATCAGCAGCGTGGTGCCGTCGGCCGGCTGGGTGGCCGTGTAGTCGGCGGCCAGCACGCCGGCCACGCCGGCCTTGGTCTCTACGATGACCTGGGTGTTCCACATCTGCGTCAGCTTGGCCGCGACGATGCGTGCCAGCGCGTCGGTGCCGCCGCCGGGCGGGAAGCCGACGATGATGCGGATCGGGCCGCTGGGCAGGGTCTGCGCCAGCAGCCCGGGGGCGGCCAGCGCCGCGACCGAGCCGGCGGCGGCTTGCAGCAGTGTGCGTCGTTGCATGGTCTCGTGTCTCCTTCAGGCTGCGGCTTGCAGCGGTGCTTGTTGCGGATGCGCGGCGAAATACTCCATGGCGGCCAGCACGCCGCTGCCCGCGGTGGGCACGCCGGCGAGCTTGAAGCCCATCTCGACGCCCGACAGCGCCGCCATCAGCGTGAGGTCGTTGCAATCGCCCAGGTGGCCGATGCGGAACATGCGGCCCTTCACCTTGCCCAGGCCGGTGCCGAGCGAGAGATCGAAGCGCTGGTGGATCAGCCGGCGCAGGGCGTCGGCGTCCACGCCCACGGGCGTGACGACGCCGGTGAGCACCGGCGAATACACCGCCGGGTCGGCGCACTGGATCGGCAGGCCCCAGGCACGCACCGCGCGGCGAACGCCCTCGCCCCAGCGCCGGTGGCGCGCGAACACGGCCGGCAGGCCTTGTTCGAGCAGCATGTCCAGCGCCTCGCTCAGGCCGTACAGCAGGTTGGTGTTGGGCGTGTAGGGCCAGTAGCCGCTGGCGTTGAACTCGACGATCTCGTCCCAGGCCCAGAAGCTGCGCGGCAGCTTCGCGGTCTTGCTGGCGGCCAGCGCCTTGGGGCTGAGCGCATTGAAGCTGATGCCCGGCGGCAGCATCAGGCCCTTCTGCGAGCCGCTGACCGTGACGTCCACACCCCAGGCGTCGTGCTGGTAGTCGGCACTGGCCAGGCCCGAGATGGTGTCGACGATCAGCAGCGCCGGGTGGCCCGCGGCGTCGATGGCGCGGCGCACGGCGGCGATGTCGCTGGTGACGCCGGTGGAGG
>VFQO010000206.1_pt1 | contig 73969 bp, 64 predicted proteins | sample 3512331 | NCBI WGS metagenome assembly VFQO01 (sample SAMN10412371, study PRJNA504923) | tailings metagenome | isolation source: Replicate 3 from Balatoc abandoned mine | place: Philippines: Itogon, Benguet | collected 2017-08-28 | reverse complement strand
GAAACCGTGTCCAGTTTCAGCCAGAATCGCTGTCCAGTTTGGCCAGAATATGCACATTTGCCGGAGCCCTTGCTGTTTCAATTCCTGAATGTATTTCAAACCCGGCCACGCAATGGCGTGCACGCTCAGCACATGCATGCAGAGCACAATGCGCTGGAAATGATCGAAGACATGAACGAAGCAGACTTCCTGAACTTCACCACCGGTTTTCAGGATGCTGTGAACCAGATTCTGGAACCGCTGGATTGCTGGACCAAAGAATGTCAGCAAGCCCACCTGGCCTTGAAGTACTACGGCCTGAACCTGGTTGAAACAGGCATGCGCGAATCGAAATTCAAGCGCACCTACGCCGACCTGCTGGTGAATTACCTGCTCACCACGCAGCGCGTGTTTTTGCAGGAAAGCAAAACTTCCACCTACAACTTTTAATCGCGCTGCCAGGTTTCAAACCAAGCGCGGGCGCAGGTGTTGGCGCAACACCATTTTCAGTTCCAGAAACACGTCAGGATCGTTGAGCAAAGTCATGTGGTGCTTTTGCGCGAATGTGACGCGTTGCGCTTTGCCAGTGTCATCGGCCAGAGCAGAATCGGGTGTGACCAACCCGTCACCCACAGTGGTGTTCAACCAAGAGGAAGTGTGGTCACCAATCGTTGACCCGATCAGGTGAAACATCACTTCCTGACCATCGCGGGTTTGCAAGGCACCCAGGCCATGATCAAGATCGCGGATGCCGCGTGAACGCACACCCAGCACCCGGCCAATCGGCTTGGCCAATTCAAACTTGCTGAACAATTGCTCACCCGCCGCTGCAAGCCGAGCAAGCGGTGCACCGGCATGGGGTGAACCCAAACACACCACATCGCGAATGGCACGTTTCAAAATAATGTCATCGTCAGTCAGTGCCTCAACGACCGCTCGGCTGACCAAGCCACCCATGCTGTGGCCCACCAGCGTAATGCCTTCCACCGCCACAGGCCAGTTGCGCACCAATTTGTTCAACATGCGCTTGAATTGCCGGGCATTGGAATCAATGTTGCGGCCGGTGTTATATCGCAGGTAAAGCGCTGTGACCGGAAAATCGTCTTCCAGCTTGTCACCATAAGGGCGAGTGGCGGGTTCACTGGGGTTGTAGTACATCTGCCAGCTGTCTTCGTTGCAGCACAGCCCATGTACGAAAATGACCAAGTGATTTTGAGCGTTGGGAAACTGTGCCATCAACGCAGCCTGGTCAGCCTGCAACAGCTGACCATTGGCATACAGATTCATGTGCACTTGCATGGGGTTGCGCGTGGCGGCCAAATGATCGCCAAACACTCCGTTGATCGCGCTGGAAATCGCCGACACCCGTTTGTCGGTTTTCGCATTCGGCATGGCGGGTACAGGCAAGTGGTCCACATCGTCCATGAGTTCGCCACCCATGGCCTGGTCAATCACCTGAGGCGAGGCCAGGCTTTGGTTGGCTTGCCGAACCACCCAGGCTGCACCCGAAAATACGCCTTTGCCCGCCTCTCGAACGGCGCTGTAAACCAAATCAGTAATTTCGTTGTGAACCGATTCAACAGGTTTGCTGGCATTGAGCGTGGCAGCACCCACCGCCTTGAATGGCATGTCGCTAATGGCGCGGTGAAATTCATGCACCCGTGTGGTGGCCTGCGCAATGGTGTCACCCACAAACATCAGTGTGCCTTCCAGTTTCTCGCCGGTGCTGGGTTCTTCTTTTTTGCTCATGCGGTGTCTCCGAATCGGAATTCGACGGTGTGTTTTTATTAGTGTACAAATGTACACTTAATTATTTTGCTGCGCTAGAAATTCCACTCTAGTCAGCAACTGTCGATTTCTATTTGACCGATTTCGACAAACCAAAGCAATAGGCCCAGTACACCAGGCCAATGAACAAATATCCCTCCAGATAAAAGCTGCGCCATTGCACATCCCCGGCCAGGGCCAGGCTGAGGGCGCCAGTCAACTCAAACAAAGCCACGATGGTGACCAGTGAGCATTCCTTGAACAAAGTGACAAAGCTGTTGGTGAGGCTGGGCAAACAGGCTCGAATTGCCTGTGGCAATACCACATGCACATTGCGCTGTATCACATTCAGACCCAGTGCCTTGGCAGCTTGTCCCTGACCGGCTGGCACTGCCTGCAAACCGCCACGCAACACCTCCGCCAGGTAGGCGGCGCTGAACAATGCGATGGTGATTAACACACGGGTGAAGAGGTCCAAACCCTCACCAGGCAACCACAAAGGCAGTACAAAGGCGGCAAGAAACAAGACTGTGACCAGTGGCAAGGCCCGCAACAGTTCAATGTAGGCCACACAAAACTGTCGAATTGGTGCGAATTCAGATTGCCGCCCCAAGGCCAGCAGCACGGCCAGCGGCAGGGCCATGGCAAAGCCCACAGTGCTTAAAATCAGCGTGAGCGGCAGGCCGCCCCACAGGTGGGTGGGCACCACGGCCAAATCAGCAAAACCACCATGCAGCAACACTGCACTGGCAGGCAGCAACAGCGCCCAAAGCGAGAATGCGGTTTTGCTTTTGAATACCCTTGCAGCCGTGGCAAACAGCAAGGCTGACCACAACACCAACACAGTGGCTGCGCGCCACTGTTCAGTCACTGGATAACGGCCAAACACAATAACCCGCCATTTTTCAGCCACCACCCCCCAGCAGGCGCCCTGCCCGGCTGCCAGTTGACAAGCTTGCAAATCAGGACGAAACACCGCACTCAGCACAGCCCAATCCAGCAGGCCCCACGCCAACGGGGCCAACAGCAGTGGCAGGGCCAGCCACAAAAAACGATTGATCAAAAGGCTGGGGTTCACAAGGCCCCCCTGTTGACGCGGGTATTGAGCACGTTCATCAGGCTGGCAGCCACCGCGCTGAGCAAGGCATAGGTGACCAATATGATGAACACACATTCCACCGCTTTTCCGCTTTGGTTAATTGCCGTGTTGGCCACGGACACCAATTCTGGGTAACCCACCGCCACGCCCAGTGACGCATTTTTCAACAGATTCAAATACTGGTTCGACAGTGAAGGCACCACCACACGCAGGGCCAACGGCAACACCACGTGGCGGGTGGTTTGTGCATTGTTCAGACCCAAGGCCAGCGCGCCCTGACGCATGCCAGGCTTCACGGATTGCACGCCCGCGCGTACGATTTCGGCCACAAAAGCGGCCGTGTAAACCACCAGCGCCAGCAACACAGCGAGGTATTCCGGGCTTAGTGCCCAGCCACCTTCAATCGAAAACCGCCCACGCACCGGCGCTTCTGAAAACGAGGGAAACGCCAAGCCACTTTTGCTCAAAAACACATGGTCGCCCAGCGACCACGCCTGGCTGGCGATGGGTAGAAACTGGGTAATGGCAAAATAAATCGCCAACAGTTGCAGCAACAAAGGCACATTGCGAAACAGGTGAATGTAGCCCCTGCACAGCCCTTTCAACAAAGGGTGCTGTGCCAATTGGCCCAGACCAATGAACAGGCCCAGCACGGTGCTGAAGAACAGGGCGGGCAGGGCAACTTTCAAGGTATTGAACAATCCCGCCAGCAGTATTTGCCAGTAGGGTGAACTGAATGCCACCTGCAGCCAGCCTTCACTGAGGCCAAAACCGGCAGGGTCATTGAGAAATTCAAAGTTCACCGGCAAGCCCCTTCACCGCAAAGGTGGGGCGTACATTAGCCCGCCTTGGGTCCAAAGCGCATTCAAACCACGTTCAAGTTTCAAGGGCGAATGTTTGCCCAAATTGGCATCGAACACTTCACCGTAATTGCCCACTTGCCGAAGAATGCGTACCACCCAGTCACGCGGCAAGCCCAGCGGTTTGCCCAGGTTCTCCGCACCCCCCAACAGGCGCTGAACTGCCGGGTTGTTGTTACTCAAAGCTTGATCAAGATTTGCTTGTCCAACGCCCAGCTCTTCAGCCTCAATCATCGCAAACACAGTCCATTTCACGATGGCAAAAAATTCGTCATCCCCACGCAACACTGCGGGACCCAAGGGTTCTTTGGAAAAAACTTCCGGCAACACCACATAATCTTCGGGACGGCCACTTTGGCTGCTTTTCAAACCAATCAGCGCTGACACATCCGTTGAGAAAGCCTGGCAACGACCACTGAAAAAGGCTTTGTACGCGGCCTCAAAATTGTCATACACAATGGCTTTGGCGGTGATGCCTTGCGAGCCCAAATAAGTGCTCAGGTTTTTCTCGTTGGTGGTGCCCGATTGCACACAAATTTCGGCGCCCTTCAATTCTTTGGCGCTTTTTACGCCAAAGCGTTTGTGCATCAAAATGCCTTGACCGTCATAATACGTAATGGCTGCAAAGTGTGCGTTCAAACCTGCATCACGGCCCAGGGTCCATGTGGTGTTGCGGGAAAGAATGTCAATTTGATTGGCCTGCAAAGCAGCAAAACGTTGCTGTGAACTCAAGGGGGTGAACTGCACTTTCCGTGCATCGCCCAACACGGCCGCAGCAACGGCCCGACACACATCAACATCCAGCCCGCGCCATTGCCCATCGCTGCCCAGGGCCGAAAAACCAGCCACGCCACTGCTCACGCCGCAACGCACTGCATCGCGTTTGTAGATGGCATCCAGCACGGTGCCTGCATGGACCGTGTTGACCATCCACAAACAAACCAACAGGCCCGCCAAACGTGTTGCCAGCAGTTTGAACACCTTCACCGGCTTCCCCTTGTCTCATAAGCGCCACTGACTTTCAACTGCAAGCGGCCAAGGTATTCTTTGATCGCAATGGTACTTTCGTCCAGTGCCTGTGGCTTGGGCAAGTATTCCCAAAATGCGCGGCTTTCATTGAGCACACGAATATCGGCGCGCACCGGGTACACAGTGAAACCCGCTTTTTCAAACCACAACAGTGAACGACCCATGTGAAAAGCAGAGGTCACCAATGCAATATTGCTGGAGTCCTCACCGAGTAATTCTCGCGTACGCAAGGCATTTTCAAAAGTAGTACGGGAATTGCTTTCAATCACCAAAGCCTCTTCAGGCACCCCCATGTCGAGCATGAACATTTTCATGCCGGGAGCTTCCGCCTCCTTGCGCGGGTCAGCCTCAAACTGCCCGCCACTCAACACGATCCGCGAAGCCACACCCTGTTTGTAAAGGCGTGCGCCCTGCCACACCCGGTCGCCAGCGTCGTTCAAATCGGGCAGTGCACGCACGCCGTCGTACCGCCCCTCCAAACCACCGCCCAAGACCACAATCGCGTCTACTTTGGGCGGCAAAGGCCGGTTGGCCTCCAGCACCAGGGCTTCGTCTTCAAGCTGGCCCAGCAAAGTATCTCCTACCCAGGGCAAGCTGAAGGCCAGCAACTGCAGTTGCGCCAACACCACCATGCGGACACGCCACTGCCTTCGCCCGAAAAATCCCGCAGCTGCCAACGCGGTCAGCACGATCCACAAGCCCAGGGGGCTTAACAGCCAAATGGCGTACTTGGTCAGCTCGGCAGCCACAGTGTTCTCCGCAAATGAGTCAAGGCTCATTGTAGACGTGCTACCGCGCGCGAAGGCGCGCTACACTGTTTTCTTCGACGACTCTTGTATGCCCCGCACCATGCCATTTCCCAACCACCAGCTCAGCATGACCGTGCTGATGACCCCCGACATGGCCAACTTCAGCGGCAAAGTGCACGGCGGGCATATTTTGAAGTTACTTGATCAGGTGGCTTACGCCTGTGCAAGCCGATATGCGGGCATGTATGTGGTTACGCTTTCAGTGGACAGGGTTTTGTTTCGTCAGCCCATTCGTGTAGGCGAACTGGTGACTTTTTTGGCCAGCGTCAATTACACCGGCAATACTTCCATGGAAGTGGGCATCAAAGTGGTGTCTGAGGACATCCACAAAGGAATCGCCACGCACACCAACAGTTGCTTTTTCACCATGGTGGCCATGAATGCAGATGGCACACCGGGAAAAGTACCACCGCTTGAGCCCGCCACCGATGAAGAAAAGAAGCGACACGCCAACGCCGAGCTCAGGAAACAATTGCGCAAAGAACATGAAGAGCGCATGAACAATTTGAAGTAGACTCTGGCCATGGACTTGAGCAATTTGTCGACTGAAATTGACCTGGAAACCACACTGGATCGCCTGTGCGGGGACCCGGCTTTGTTGCTTGAAATTCTCGATATGTTTCTGGACGAGTTTCTCAGTGAACATGACAGTTTGGTGAGCCGGGTTCAGGCGGGCGATTATGCGGGTGTGGCCAGCAAGGCGCATTACTTCAAGGGTGCCGCTCAGAATTTGGGGCTGGAGAGATTTCACCCCGGCGTTAAACAACTGGAGCAGGCCGCCAAGGAAGGGGATGCGTCAAGCTGCATTCATACACTGGATTCCCTGCACGACGTTGCGCGCTGCATTCTCGCCTTGAGAAAAAGCATGCAGGCCGCTTGAGCTCGACCTGCAATCGATCAGGCTTTTGGCAGATACTTGCCCAGGACCTCGATTAATTTGGCACGGTCCAAAGGTTTGGTCAGGTAATCATTCATGCCGACATTCAGACACTTTTGATCTTCCCCCACCATGGCATGCGCGGTCAGCGCCACCACCGGGATGTCCGGATTAACACCCGGCACAGTGCCACTGCGAATAACCGCGGTGGCCTCATAACCATCCATCACGGGCATTTGGCCATCCATGAGCACCAAATCGAATTGCTCTGTCGCAAGAAGCTCAATTGCCTCTTGACCATTGTTGGCCACCTTGCTGGCCAGGCCAAGGCGCTCCAGTACCTTGCACACCACCATCTGGTTCATGGCGGCATCCTCGACCACCAGAATTTTTCCATGAAATTGCTGAACGGGCGGGATGGTCTCAGTTTGGATTGCTGCCGGCGCAGGTGGGGCAAACTGATCGCGCTCGGTTGAATCACTCAGCGTTGGCAAACCCAGTTTCAAGGAGAACACCACTTCAGTGCCGTTGCCAGGCTCGCTGTGCAGGCGCACTTGCCCACCCATCAGTTCGACCAGTTCCTTGACAATCGCCAAACCAAGACCACTGCCTTGCGCACGCCGTGTGCTGGAACTGTCAACTTGTGTGAATCGCTTGAACAGATTCTTCTGGTGCTCGGGGGCGATACCCACACCCGTGTCTTTGACCGCAAATTCCAGCGTGGCCACCTGCCCTGTGCGGGACAACTCCCGACAAGTCACTTTGACATGCCCCACATCGGTGAACTTGATGGCATTGCCCACGAGATTCAATAAAATTTGCCGCAAGCGAACGGAGTCGCCCACATATACCGATTCGGGAAGTCCCTCTGCAGGGCACCGCAGTTCAATGTTTTTACTTTGGGCATCAAAGGCCAATGCGGCCTCTACATCGGCAAGTACATCCGCAATTTCCAAGGGGCTGCGGCGCAGTGTCATCTGACCGCTTTCTACTTTGGAGATGTCCAGAATGTCGTTGAGCAGACTGAGCAAAGAGGCTGCGCTGCGCTTGGAAGCGGAGGCAAGTTGGTGCTGCTCAGGTTTCAGTTCCGTGTCGAGCAGCAAATCAAGCGTACCCAAGACTCCGTTCATGGGGGTGCGAATTTCATGGCTCATGTTCGCGAGAAAAGCAGCCTGGGTTTTTTGCGCCTGCAAAGCAAGCTCTTGGGAATGCCGCAGTGAAGCTTCGCTTTGGCGTCTGGATACAATTTCCTCGGCCAGTGCGGTATTGATCTGGGTGAGTTTGCTCAGGTCAGGCAAGGCCATGATGTGCTTCAACTTGGGCAACAGGTAAATTGCAGTGGCCACAGAAACCACCGCAGTCACCACTTTTGTGATGCCTTGGGTGTAATACAGTGGCACCCACAGGGTAAGAATGCCCATGACATGAGTTACACCACAAGCCAGAATGAATGCAGCGAACAAGTAATAGATTGGTTGCAATTCGGTGTCGGGCCGCCGTTTGGCCACATACAAAATACCAATGGGTATCGAGAAGTATGCGATCGCAATCAGAAGGTCCGAAATAACATGCATGGCCAGCAACTGTGGATTCCAGGCAATACAAAAGCCGTGAGGCAGGTATTCGATCACGTTGTTCATTGGCCCATCACATGAAAAAGAATCGTTTTAGCGATACACAAAATCAACATGGTCTGATTTGTGTTCTCTCAGAAAGCTCGCATCAATATAGTTCAAATACTCGGGCTCTTTGACCAAACTGTTGCCGACATGGCCCTCGCGTTTGGCCCACCGGGCTTGGCCTTGCAATGATGTAACAAGCGACTGTTGCAAGGTCATTCGGAACGTGTAGTGATTCCAGTTTTTGCGGATGTGTTCCTGACTCGCCAGATTTTTCCTAAGTAACAGCGCTTGGGCCCGGGATGGATAATCACGAATGTAGTCAATCGCCTCATCCAAGGCTTTCAGCGCGCCACGCACTTGTGCCGAGTTTTTGGTTTTGAATTGGTTGCGCACACTGACATTGTGGGTTTGTGTGTACAGGCGTGGTGCCCCCACTTGCACAATTTCTCCGCCGCCCAGTTGCAGGGCTTGCTCAGCCAAGGGTTCCCAAATGGCGATCGCATCCACACGGCCTTGCAGCAAAGCCTTGGTAAGCACGGCGGCATCCATCGGTACTTTGACCACATCCCGGGTGTCTACACCCTTGAACATCAAAAAGGTATCCATGTAGTAATGCGAGGCCGACTTGGGCACATAGGCAATTCGTTTGCCATGCAGGTTTAACTGGCCCTGCTCAATCGAATGACGCGAGACCAGAAATTTCAAATCGTCTTTGTTGGTCACTAAGGTGGCCAATACCGAAATTGGATGATTGTCGAATGCCGCAAACATCACGGGCAGCTCGGATGAACTCGCCAGATCAGCCTGTCCTTTTCCCAGGGCCTTGACACATTCCTGCCCACTGCTGCACTCCACCAAAACGGGTTTGATTTGGTATTTTTCGAAGAATTTTCGCTCAATGGCCACATAAAATGGCAGCGACATGGGCGAAGGCGGAACCGCGATCCTCACGGTATCTGCAGCATCGGCGCGTTGAGCCGCCAAAAGCAAGGCAAGCAGCAGGGAGTAAATCCATGTGCTGATTTGAAATTGTTTCATTGTGCCCGCCCTCACGATTTAACAACTTCATCTTGCATCGATGAGAACCACTCGCATGAGTGAATAAGGCCGTGTTCAACCCTCCTGTTTGTTACTTTACAATTTTTGACAGTTTAACATTTATGGCATCGGGACCCTCTGCCTCAGTTGTGTGCCCCACCGCTTGACAGCGTCCAACACCTTGTCAATTTGCAAAGGCTTTACCAGCACTTCATCCATGCCAGCGGCCAGCGCCTGTTGGTGATCAGACTCCATCACACCCGCTGTCAATGCCAAAATGGGAAGCTGCCGCAGACCCAGCTGGTCGCGAAGGTAAAGGCAGGTTTCCATGCCATCCATCTCGGGCATTTGGACATCCATCAAACACACATCCACATCGTTGTGGTTGGGCTCGCTCAGCACTTGAATCGCAGCCTGCCCCGATTCCGCCAAAATGACTTTGGCACCATGGGTTTCCAGAATCTTTTTCAGAATCATCAAATTCAGTTTGTGATCATCCACAGCCAACACGGTCAGCCCGGCAAGAAAAACCAACTCATTCTGATTCATTGGCCGGTTGACAGTACCGCTGGCCGCTGCAGCAGTGCCAGACACCACTTGCAACACGTTTTTCAGCGCTGAGAAAGAAACCGGCTTGGTCAAGACGGCGTCAAGTTGGCCAGCCGACAATGCAGGCTGCAACGATTCAACTTCCTTAGGTCTCACCATCAACACCACCTTGGTTGCCGGACCATGCGATTTTTTCAGTGTCCTGGCGAACTCCAGCCCATTCATGTCATGCAGCTGTCCATTCACTACAAACAGTCGTGGTTGCTGGTCGCGTGGCAAGTTCAAGGCAAGCTCAGGGTGAACAAAACATCGGGGCACAACACCTGTCCACTCCACCATGTGGGCAACACTGTCGAGCTGGGTTTTAAAACTGTCCACCAGCATCACGTCATAAGCAAGTTCACAAACCTCAGGCTTTGCACTGGCTTGCGAATCGAGGCTCAACATGAGTGAAAACGCAAACAGGCTGCCTTGACCGGGTGCACTGACAGCGGAGATGGTTCCACCCATCAATTCCACCAGTTTTTGGCTCAATGCCAAGCCAATGCCTGTGCCACCGAAACGACGCGAAATCGATGAATCGGCCTGGGAGAAGGACTGGAACAGGCGTTTCATTGCACCCGCATCCATGCCCAAACCTGTGTCTTGAATAATGAAACGCAACACGCAATGTTGCTTGTCCAGTTGATCCAGCGTCACGCCCACTTTCACATAACCGTTCTCGGTAAACTTGATGGCATTGCCCGCCAAATTCACCAACACCTGTCTCAGTTTGGTCTCGTCACCCACCAAGTGGTCAGGCACATTGGGTGCCACTGACACCACAAATTCAATCGACTTGTCAGCCACTGCACCAGTCATCAAATCGGCGAGTGAATCCATCAAATGCCGAGTGGAGAAAGGTCGCTTTTCAAGCTCCATGGCCCCGGCTTCAATTTTTGAAACATCCAGTACACCGCTGACCAAATCAATCAGGCCACGCCCCGCGTTTTCAAGTTTCTCGACGAATTCCAGTTGCGACGAATCCAGCTTGCTCTGTTTCAAAATGTAGGCCAAACCCACCACAGCATTGAGGGGAGTTCGAATCTCATGGCTGATGTTGGACAAAAACTCGCCCTTGGCTTTGCTGGCGGATTCAGCCAACTCTTTGGCTTGTCGAATTTCTTCCTCCACTCGACGGCGCTCCGTGATGTTCTGAAACGCCCCCCGAATCATCTAGGGTTTGCGCAAAGTGCCTTCCAGTTTCCAGGTGACTTCGCCAAACACATGCACCCAAATCAAGTTGCCTTTGTAGGTTCGCAACTGCAGTTCCAGGTTCACGTCCGCACCTGTGCGTGCGGCATCTTCCAAGGCCCGGGAAAGCTTGATCGCGGAGTCTTCTGGGTAAAGCGCAATCGCCTCTTCCAAAGTGGGCTGGTGGGTAAAGTCGGCCTCAACAATCGCATAGGTTTGTTTCGACCACGTCAATTCATGGGTGTTCACATTGAGTGTCCAGGCGCCCACCCCACACATACGCCCAGCCACTTCCAACAGGTGGGTAGTCGAGGTTACATCGGCCAATTTGTTGTTTAACTCAAGGGCCAGTAAATCAAGCGCAGCAGCCACATCACCTAATTCATCGCCTTCCGGCAAGCCGCAACGCGAATTCAAGTTGCCAGCACGCATGGCATTCGCGGCATTCTCAATTTGCGCCAGTGGTTTAACCACTCGGTAACGAATCAACAGCAGCAGCAAAAAGGAATTGATGCCAAACAGCAGCGTAAACACCAAAACAATCATTTTCCGCTGGTGCGTCAGGGCCTCTTGACGCTCAAAAGCGGTATCCGAAATTTTGTAACTCAACTCGGCCAGCTGCTCGGCCTCGGAGATCAGGCGATCCGTCAACACGCTATTGCGGCGCTCATCGAGGTTCAGTTGTTCGGAATGTTGCAGGTGCGAGAAGCCACTGAACAAGGCAGCCAAGTCACCCAGTCGCCCATCAAGCTGCCTGGAAAGCTCACCACTTTCATCGGAGAAATGCAGATGATCCAGTTCATCGGAAATGGATTGATGTACCACCCACCACTGACGGACATTGGTCTCGGTCATGTATTCCGAAGCGGTGTGCGTCAACACCAGCATGCGGGTAGACAAGCGGGAAATTTTACGCGCGGCAATGCTTTGCTCCAGCACATAGTTACGCTGCTGGTTGATTGAAACAACAGTAGCGACAGCCACCACGGCGAGGCCAACCAACAAAACCAAGGCAATCAATACGCCTTGCTTAAGTCTCAAGATCGGTTTCATGGGTACACAAAATCAACAGCGTTGGGTTTAATTTTTCGCAACAGGCTGGAATCTACAAAGTTCAAAAATTCCGGCTCGGGCAAAGCAGCGCCCACATGCCCTTCACGCCGGGCCCACCTTGCCTGGCCTTGCACAGTGCTCAGCAAAGACTGCTGCAACGTCAATTCAAATTGATAGGTTGGCCACGCGGCCTTGACTGTTTCAGAGTCGATGCCCACCTTGCGCGCCATAATCCCTTTGGCCTCATCCGGGTTCTTTTTGATGAACTGAATGGCCTCATCCAGCGCGCTGAGCACAGCAGTTGATTTGCGCATTTGAGTCAAACGGTATTCATTACTGACCAACAGGTTGAAAGTTTGACTGTAGAGCTTCGGCGCATTGAGAACTTCAACATCGGCACCGCCCAGATTCAGTGCAATCTGTCCCCAAGGCTCCCAAACCGAAATTGCATCCACCTCACCTCTCACCAAGGCATTGGCCAAAGCGTCCGCACCCATGGCCAAAGGCACCGTCGTTTTGGGGTCAATGCCGTTGTAGAGCAGGAATAAATCCATGTAATAGTGCGACGACGCTTTCTCAACATAACCAATTCGCTTGCCCGCCAAATCTTTGACACCACCTTTCACGGCGGCTTTTCTGATCAGGAACTTCATATCGTCTTTGTTGGTGTTAAACGTGGTCACCAAACTGATCGGCTTGCCTTGAAACACGGCAAACATGAAAGGCAATTCTGACGAAGTGGCCATGTCGACCCGCCCCTCCGTCAATTCCTTCACGCATCGATTGCCGCCCAGGCATTCAATCAGCACAGGTTCAACTTTGTGCTTGACGAACATGTTCTTTTCCGCAGCCACGAAAAAGGGCAAGGACAAAGGCGACTTGGAAACAGCAATGCGTGGTTCACTGGCCCAACCCAAAGAAGACAAACCCATAAGTGCACAAAACAGGGCAGAAGAAATACGCGCAATGGGCAAACGATTGGACATGAGGGTTTGAAATCCGAGTGATAACTTGCTCACATTGCGCGTTTTACAAACCGGGTATCCAAGAAAAAGGGGGCGTTCGCCCCCTTAATTTGTTACTTTACAATCTTTATCAATTTAACATTTTTAACTCATTCAGTTTGGCGCCCTTGGCACGCGAAGCACCTTGGTTTGACCCACTTTTGCTGCTTGAATTTGCGCCTCCGTGTAGGGCAGACGAGCCCAGTTTTTCTGGGAATAGGCTTTGGTGTAGTCATCAAAGTGTGGGTTGGCCGGGTCAGTCGACAATGAATAAGTCAACATGGCATCCGCCTGGGGTTTGCCATTGTCATCCCAGGTCACGGCCTGAATGTAACTATTGCCGTAAGTCACTTTGTAACCTTCCGAATTCAGGCGACTGGGTTCCGTGCTCACAATGGTGAACGCACCCTCGGGGCTCGTGCTGCCAAAAATTGGCGTGGCGCTGGCCTGCACACCGGACTTCTGAATATTGCCCAGCGGCTCGTCCAGCGCAAAACCTGCCGCCTGAACCGCCAAAATTGCATCCGCCAAGGCCGCTGAAGTGAATGGATTGGCAATATTCAAAGTGTTGGGCGTATTGACTGGATCAGCCGTATTAAAGCCATTTGCCCACAGGTTGGTTGGCAACGACAAAGGCACTGGCACGTCAAACGGCAAATGCAGTTGAGGCACGCCCACGGGCAAGCCACCAGGGTTGGCAATCGCGCGACTCCAGAACTCGCGCCACAGGTGCGCGCCTTTGCTATCCAGATTGGCCTTGCCGTCCCACGCACCCAAAGCAGCACAAGCATCTGCGGTTTGCACCGGCATCAAACTGGTGCTCAACAACACGGGCACCTGGCACAGCGCATCCACCACCGATTGCTTGGCCAAAGTGGCGGAATAAATTTCGCTGTTCAGCGCAATGTCTTTCAGGTTGTCTTGCGTAAAACGGTTGCCTGGCAGGCCATCAGCCCCGCCCAAACGGCGTTCCGCTTGCAGGGTGCACAAGCGGGTGCGCAAGGTACGCTCCGCATTTTCATCACCAATAATCCGGTTAAAACCAGTCAGCGGCTGACGTGGGTTGCTTAGCCAATAGCTGTCGTTGCAGTTGGTCACGTAATCGTCGCGCTGCAAGGTGGGCAAATTGCCCGGGCCAAAAATGCCGGGTGCGGGCGCATCAGGATCACTGCCCCATTCACAGGCTTCCCGTGAGCCATTCAATACTGGCAGGCCCGGTGAAAGCTGTCCCACCACCGTGTTGAAAGGTTCTGCTGCACAATCGGCAATTTTTTCATCGGTCACATGCGGCACCACAGTCACGTCACCATAGTAAGCAGGCTTGCCAGGGCCACTGGCCACCGTGTTTACCCACGGCACGCCGAGCTCACTCGCGTGCAGATCAACAAACTCCTCCAGGGACTTTGCCAGGTTCCATTTGGCAAACTGGTTGATCAATCGGTCATTTTCGAGGTTGGCATCGCGAAGCGTAAACGCCATCAACTGATTCCAGCCCAACACAGGCACTCCGCTGGCCTCCAGCACCAGCATGGGCCCATAGTGACTGCGGTACATGGTGCGCTGCATTTTGGTGATGCTTCCATCGGCCTGCTTCACCTCAATTTCGATTGGCAAGGCAATCATGTCGCGCATCTCACCCTCGTACATGTACTGGGTGGGGTTGGCTGGGTTGATCTGCAACTGATAAAGCGTAAATCGGAAAGCCGTGGAAACCGTGTGGCTCCAGGCCACATGCTCGTTAAAGCCAATCAACACCGCGGGCACGCCGTACAGCCCTACACCCATGATGTCCATGGCCTTTTCGCCATTGAGTTCCAGAATATTGTGGCTCAGGTACAAACGCTCTGTACCCTTCCATGGAAAGTGGGGGTTGCCATATACCAGCGACTGGCCATTGGCGGTTGCGTCTTTGCCAAACGCATACATATTGCTGCCAAAATGATCCTTGTTCTGCATGGCAGTGAACGGGTTCGGGTTGGCTTTCAGCAAGGCCACTTGCTCGGCCACGCTGGGGTTTTTTGCCTTTTTCCCTGCACTGGCCACAGGTAGCGAAGGGGCACCACCGCCGCTGGGCAAACCGGGCAAAACACCAGGAGGTTGGGCATTGCCGATTTCCGTCACAAACACCGAGCTGCTGGCCAATACAGCGAGGCGAACAAAGCGGCGATACATGTCATCCGTGGTAATTGGAGCCAACCATTCAGCATCAGCACACGCGGCATGCGCGGGCACCTTGCTGCCGTCGGCCCGCTCATACTCATGCTCCCCGGCTTTCAGTTCGGCAATGTAGCGGTTCACGCCATCGGCATAACCGGCCACCACATTCTGAAAATCGGGAATGGTTTTGTCACGGGTGCGCTGCCATGCATTGCGGATCACACCATCCGCGCCTTCTTCCTCATAGGCAAACAGGCTTTTCCAGAAAAAGTCGCTGGCCACGTTGTTGGCAGTGGAACCATTGGGTTCAATGGTGTAGGTGCCGTTGGGGCCAAAGAAGCGTGAACGCTCGCCTCGAATGGTCAACAGGTCCTCGAGAAATACACAGAGGTTGTCTTGCGCAAAGGCGTAACCCTGCCCGTAACCCAAGCTGCCGTAATCCTTGGCTCGAATGTGTGGGACGCCGTAAGTCGTGCGGGTAATGCTCACGTCGTACTTCAGGTTGGGGTTCTCATTCGGATTGGTTCGACCATCGGTGCCAGCGATGTCGTTGTTGCTGCTGCCCAGGCAGCCTGCCAACGCCAACAAGGCAACACTGGCTGCCCCCACCCGTAGCCCACGCCGCAACGCGGCCTTGTTCGTCAAGCCTGTAATCACTGCTGTCTCCTCTGCTTTCATTCTGGGCCCACCTTAGTGACAGGCCTTATGTCAGTAATACCTCCGGCAAACACAATTGGATTAAAAATCAGGGCTTTACTGACAAGCTTCGGTAAATTGCCAGTGAATCCGGAATTTTTCCGGAAGCTTGGTGTTAGCACCGATTCAACCCGTGCCCCGCTTGCGCGACAATAAGCAGCTTCAGAAGCAAACAAGCAGGCCCAGTCACATGCAACCCTACAAGAACGATCAAACTGTCACGCACTTCATCAACGGCGATTCCGTGAGTGTGGCTGGCAGCAAAACAGCCAATGTGTTCAACCCGTCGCTGGGTACGGTTGCCCGCCAGGTTGAATTGGCGGATGTCGCCACCGTGAACAAAGCCGTGCAGGCTGCCAAAGCCGCCTTGCCTGCCTGGGCCAACAAGCCGCCGCTTCAGCGCGTGCGCATCATGAACAAATTTTTGGCCTTGATGAACCAGCACCGCGACGAACTGGCCGCCATCATCACGGCCGAGCACGGCAAAGTGTTTACCGATGCGCAGGGCGAAGTTAGCCGTGGTATCGACATCATTGAATTCGCCTGCGGCATCCCGCAGTTGTTGAAAGGCGACTACACCGAACAGGTTTCAACCAACATCGACAACTGGACCCTGCGCCAGCCTGTGGGCGTGGTGGCCGGCATTACCCCGTTCAACTTCCCCTGCATGGTGCCGTGCTGGATGTTTCCCGTGGCGATTGCCTGCGGCAACACCTTTGTACTCAAACCCAGCGAACGCGACCCCAGCGCTGGCAACTTCATGGCCCGATTGCTGAAAGAAGCGGGTCTGCCCGACGGTGTATTCAACGTGGTTCATGGTGACAAACTGGCTGTGGAAACCCTTCTGAATCACCCCGACGTGGCGGCGCTCAGCTTTGTGGGCTCCACGCCGATTGCCAAATTCATTTATGAAACAGGCGCCCGCAACGGCAAGCGCGTGCAAGCCCTGGGTGGCGCGAAAAACCACCTGTTGGTCATGCCCGATGCAGATTTGGATCAGGTCACCGACGCACTCATCGGTGCCGCTTACGGCAGCGCGGGTGAACGTTGCATGGCCATTTCCGTGGCGGTGATGGTGGGCGATGTGGGCGACAAACTGATCCCCAAACTGGCCGCACGCCTGAAAACCCTGAAAGTGACTGACGGCATGGATTTGTCAGCTGAGATGGGACCAATTGTGACCGCCGAGGCTTTGAAACGCATCGAAGACTACGTACAAATTGGCGTGGAAGAAGGCGCCACATTGGTTGTGGATGGTCGCGGCAAAAAACCAGCTGGTTTCGAAAATGGCTTTTATACCGGCGGCACTTTGTTCGACCACGTCAAGCCCAACATGCGCATTTACCTGGAAGAAATTTTCGGGCCTGTGCTCAGCTGCGTGCGTGTGGCCAATTTTGCAGAAGGCCTGGATTTGATCAACAGCCATCAATACGGCAACGGTGTGAGCTGCTACACCCGCGACGGCAACGTAGCGCGTGAATTTGGCCGTCAGGTTCAGGTGGGCATGGTGGGCATCAACGTACCCATTCCAGTGCCCATGGCCTGGCACGGCTTCGGCGGCTGGAAGGCAAGCCTGTTCGGCGACATGCACGCCTACGGCGAAGAGGGTGTTCGCTTCTACACCCGCCAGAAATCCATCATGCAGCGCTGGCCAGACAGCATCGAGAAAGGTGCTGAATTCGTCATGCCCACCTCGAAATAATGCAATTCGCGTAGACTAAGTTCAACTCAACTTCGGCTGCGCGAATTCTTCCTTGAACACCGAATTCAAAGCGGGCGCACTGGTCGCATTCGGTGGATACGCTCAGGCAATTGTGTATGGCATGCTGGCCTTTGCCCCATTGGGTCAGGCCGGCTTGGCTTATGGCATTTACGCAGGCTTGGCTAGCGCACTCATCGGCGGCTTCATGGGCGCCCTGCTCGGGAAAGCGCCTGTTCAATTCGGTGGACCACGTTCTTCAACGGCACTGATTGTCGCGGGCTCCTTGCTCGGTTTTCTGCAAATAACCAGCAACCACACAGAACTTATGCTGTTGTTGGCACTGGAAATAACACTGGCCGGACTGTTGATTGCACTGGCTCAACAACAGGGTGTGGGCAAACTGATGCAGTTTTTGCCAGCCCCGGTACTCATTGGCATGAACACCACACTGGGTCTTTTCTCAGCCTACAAATTGCTGCCCGCCATGCTGGGCTTTGCTGTGTACACCACCGCCCTGCAAGCCCTGAATACAGCATCGCTATTCTCTCCCATGGCACTCAGCGTGTCAGCAATCACGGTGTCAGTATTGCTGTACTTCCGCGCCATACGCCCCAACCCTCTCGGCCTGGTGTACGGCCTGGCCTGCGGCTTTGCGCTGCACGGCGTGCTGCTGTGGGCATGGCCCGGCACATTGCCTGTGCAAACCGTAGCCGCCATGCCCAGCCACCCATTGTGGCAAAACCTGAACCCAGCAAGCTTGATGAACAGTGTTCAACAGGTGTTTGTATTGCTGCTGGGCACACCCGGCCTGCTGCTTCAAGTGTTGGTGGGGGCGGCGGTGCTGGCCTTGCTGGTGGTGCTGGAAAGCATGCAATCGCTGTTGCAGGTCGACCAAACGCTCGGCACCCGGCACAACACCCGTCGAGAATTGAACACCCTGGCACTGGCCAATGTTCTGTGCGGCCTGGCCTTGGCACTGCCTTCTTCGAACTACTTCTCCAGAAGCAACGCTGCCCTGGGTGTAGGCGCCCAGCGCCGCCAAAGCGAGGCCTGGTACGTGGGCCTGCTGGGCCTGCTTTTGCTGTTCAGCTGGCCAATTCTGGCTCAGCTTCCCCTGCACATTCTTGCCACTGCGGTGGCAGTCAGTTCGCTCTTTCTGATTCAAGGCAACACACTGGACTTGATCAGGCGTTTCGCAGCGCGCAGTACACGTCGCGCAATGGCACCCACAGAACGCTTCACCGTCTGGGTCGTTCTAAGCATGGTGTTTGTCACCGGGATCAGCAATTTACTCATCGGCACCTTGGTCGGCGTGCTTTTTGTAGCCGCCTACTTTCTGCAACAACAATCCGGCAGCGGTTTGCGCAGCATTGAATTCAGGCCCGCGGCACGTTCACGCAGCATGCGCCCGCGCGCCCACCGCCAACAACTTGATGACGCCTTTGAACACTTGGCCTGGGTCCGGTTTGAGGGCAATCTGTTTTTTGGAAATGCACCCGCCATCGCCATACGCCTGCAGGATGAACTCGCAGATGTGCACGCTGTGGTGCTCGATTTCACCTACCTGCGCTACATCGACGATACCGCTTGCGATTGCCTGGAGCGTCTTTTCAAACAAGGCGTGCTGCGCACCCAATCAGTGGCTGTAATGCCTGCACTCGACCAAGCCATGAGCGGCGACCCTCTGCTGCGCAATTGCCTGGCCCGTTTGGGCATCGCCATACAAGGCCACATCGACGACGCCTTTTGGCACATTGAGAACCGGTTACTGGGTCAAACAGCGGTCGAGAACATGGCATGCAGCACCGACAACGCGCTGGAGAACAGCCACCTGTGCGACCACATGACCCCCGAACAAAAACAAACCTTTTGTGCACATTGGCAAACCACCGCACTGCCGGCTGGCCAAGCCCTGTTCAGCGAAGGCGCGGTGCCATGCGGCCTGTATGTGCTGCTGCAAGGGCAATTGAGTGCGTGGCACCACACCGGCCACAGCAATGAAAGACTGATGCGATTTTGCCCCGGCAGCATGGTCGGCGAAATGGCACTGATTGACCGAAAACCGCGTTCAGCTACAGTGCGCGCGGACACCGACTGCACACTGCTTTTTCTGCCCACTGCACAATTTGACCACTTGCTTGAACATCAACCCGAATTAAGCCAGATTCTCCAAAACAACCTCGCCCGGGAACTGGCCTTGCGTATTCGCTTGGCCAACCAAAGCCTCGCGCTACTGCATTAAAACGCGCACCACTAGAGGATTTACTCTTTGTGCGCAGCCCCGCCTTGCCGTATTTTCTCGGGTGTGCACAACCTTGTAACACCCCATGAACAAAGCAGAATTCCAGAAACGTTACGGCAATTCAATTGGCAAGCCCAAACTCAGCCTGTTGTTGGGCGAGGCCAAAACACCATTTGAAGCAGCCAAACTCGCCGTGGGCTGGCGTTTTCTTGCCCGAAAAAATGTGGGGCAGGGTCAAACCGTATTGCTGTTGCCCGGCTTCGGAGCCAGTTCCAGCAGCATGACCTTCATCAAACGCTACCTGGACTCACTGGGCTACAAGGCCGTGCACTGGTCTGCCGGTTTCAATCACGGTGAAGTGGGCAAACTGCTTCCACAGGTGATTGCCGACATCAAGGAACATTCCGAGCAGGCTCAGGCACCCATCAAACTGCTGGGCTGGAGTCTGGGTGGCTACCTGGCTCGCGAGGCTGCACGTGAGGTGCAACAAAACGTGAGCCGCATCGTCACCATTGGCAGCCCGGTCATTGGCGGGCCAAAATACACGGCAGTAAAAACGCTCTACGACATTCGAGGGCTGGATGTGGAATCCATTGAAAACAGCACGCTGAAACGGTTCGAGCATCCAATTGTTTGCCCCATCGTCGCGCTGTACTGCAAGAAAGACTCCATCGTAAGTTGGCAAGCCTGTATCGACCGTTTCAGCCCCAATGTTGAGCACATAGAAATCGACACCCCCCACCTGGCCATGGGCGTCAGCAAGGAAGTCATGAACCTGCTGCCTTATGCCTTGGGTACACCGCTGAAATAGACGGGTATTCACCTGTGTCCTCCGGGCTTTTACTGACTTGAAACTTTTTGCCAGCAGCGTAGACTAAATTTCTAGTGGACGGTGCTCGCACTGCCACGACACAAGGCAACAAACCCTTGTGCCTGTACCCCCTTTTGCATGCAGTCCGTCCTGCAAATTCGCCCGCCGGCCCCAAGTCGGCGGATGCATCAAGACTGTGCGTCAAAAAGGGTTTCAACATGATCAGACAACACTACCAAGCACTCGAACACATCAGCGCTGGCGCCACTGACACCATTACGGTCAGCGACCCCAGTCGCCCTTTGAAGCTGACAGCCGATTCGCCAGCCTTCGACGCCATGACAGACCTTCGGCGTGTACACCCCGTGAGCATTTCGGGCTCTGAAACACTTGAGCAAGCCCGCACCACCATGATTGTGTGCGGCGTCAAACTGCTGTTCGTTCGCAATGAACAAGGCCATCTTCAAGGCCTGCTCACCGCCAACGACCTGGCCGGCGAGCGCGCAATCAAGGAGGCGTCATCCAGCAATCGCAATGTGCCCGAGCTAACCGTGAATGATGTGATGGTGAAACTGCCCGACCTGGAGTTTCTGGAGTTTGGCGCAGTGTCGCGCGCCGAGGTGGGCCATATTATTGCCACACTGCGTGAACACAACCGGCAACACGCGCTGGTGGTGGACAACCGCTCCGGCAAAATGCGCGTGGTGGGCCTGTTCTCCTCCACACAAATTGCGCGGCAAATGGGTATCCCAGTGATGGACCCAGTGAAGGCCAGCACCTTCGCGGAAATTGAAGCCGCAGTGGCCGCCGCTTAAGCTTTCAACAATTCGACCACCAAAGGGTGGTCGATTCCCTTCACATTCCACACGCCATGAATTTCCTCGTGCAAATCAGGGCATTGCCCCAGCAGGCGCAAACCGCTTAAGGTACCCGCGTCGTACACACCCAAACGGCTCACTGGAAACACACCCAGACCACGGGCTGCAAACACCGACATCAAGGCACTGTCTTCAAATTCGCCCACCACATGGGGCACAATTCCTTGCTGCTCAAACCAGTAATTCAAGTCTATCCGCAAGCGGGAATGTCCAGTGGGCAGTAACACCGGCAATTCAGCCAGGCATTGTGGAAAATTGTTCACACTGCTTTTTTTCACCCACCTCGAAGCGCCGAACCAATCCACCGTGGTTGTATTCAGCACCCGGCTTTGCATGCGCAAGTTGGGGTTGGCTGGCGGGGGCTGCCCGGCAAACACAAAATCAAGGTGGTGCAAAGCCAACTCCGCCAGCAACTGCTCAGGTTCGCCTTCATGGCAAGTCAGGTGCAGGTCTTCCGTATCCAACACAGGCTTCAACAAGGCATGCACCGCCAGTTTCGAGATGCCATCGCACAAACCCACCCTGAAACGCTTCACCGGTTTGCTGGCCACCGCCCGTACTAACTCCGGCAGGCTTTGGCCCAGTTGAAAAATTTCCTCGGCTTTGGCAAAGGCCACCTGCCCGGCTTCAGTCAATGCCACGCCACGCCCATCCGGCTTTAGCAACTGATGCCCCAAGTCTTTTTCAAGTTCGCGCACCTGCGCGCTGATGGTTTGAATGGCCATGTCCATTCGCTCGGCAGCACGTGCAAAACCACCTTCTTTGGCGACCATCCAGAAGTAATGCAAGTGGCGGTAGTTCATCATCTGCGGCACCTCAACAATTTAACTGCGTAAAAACCGAAGTAATAGTTCATTAAATACTGGTTTTTTCGAAACCACAACTGGTACACCATGGCGCCGTGTTCAATTCAACCCTCATGGAGTATCAAAGTGGACGTTTTAATGGAATTCATGCACACCGATTTTCTCGGCACAGCCGCATGGATTTGGCTGTTGTTTGTCGGTATTGTGGTTGCGCTGCTCGCCTTCGACCTCGGCGTGCTGCACAAAGATGACCACGAAATTGGGGTCAAGGAAAGTTTGCTGCTCTCGGGCGGTTACATCACTGCAGCCTGTCTGTTCGGTGCCTGGGTGTGGTGGTACCTGGGTTCTGAGAGCGGTATGAACTACTTCACCGGTTTCGCGATTGAAAAATCACTGTCGATGGACAACGTGTTTGTCATCGCCATGATCTTCTCGTTCTTCGCCATTCCCCGCCAATATCAGCACCGCGTGTTGTTCTGGGGTATTTTGGGCGTGATCGTGCTGCGCGCCATCATGATTGGCCTGGGTGCTGCACTGGTAAAAGAATTCAGCTGGGTGCTTTACCTGTTCGGTGCCTTCCTGGTGATCACCGGTATCAAAATGTGGTTCATGGCGGACAGCAAACCCGACATCGAGAACAACCCGATCCTGAAGTTTTTGCGCAAACGCATGCGTGTCACCGAAGGCCTGCGCGGCAATGCTTTTGTGGTGAACGAACCCGACCCAAAAACCGGCAAAGTGGTACGTTTTGCAACCCCCCTGTTGTTGGCCTTGGTATTGATCGAGTTTGTGGACCTGATTTTCGCGGTTGATTCCGTGCCCGCAATTTTTGCGATCACCACCGACCCGTTCATTGTGTACACCAGCAATATTTTTGCGATCCTGGGTTTGCGTGCCCTGTACTTTGCACTGGCCGCAATGATCCATCGCTTCCACTACCTGAAGTACGCCTTGGCAATGGTACTGGTGTTCATTGGCAGCAAAATTTTCCTGGTGAACTTCATCGGCAAATTCCCCCCTGCCTTCTCGCTCAGCGTAACCTTGGGCCTGATCGCCGGTGGTGTGTTGTTCTCGCTGTGGAAAACACGCAGCGACAACAAGCCTGAAAAACTGGAACACGCCACAGAAAGCAAGTAAAGTTCGCGGCAAATAAAAAGGCCGGTGATTTTAAAGTCACCGGCCTTTTTTATTCGCTCATCATTTACTTGGGTTGCTTCACAGCTTCAATGGTGATCAGCACTTTCACCTCCGGGAAAAATCCGCGGTCCACGGCGTAACCCAGATCAAAATCCGTGCGCTTGAATTCAGCCACCGCATCCGCACCGCACACCTCGGCTTTTTTCATGGGGTGCATAATGCACTTGAAGGTGTTGATCTTCAAAGGCACAGGCTTGGTAATCCCCTTCAAGGTCAAATCGCCCAGCACTTCAACAGGCTTGTCACCCTCAAAGCGCATTTTGCTGGCTTTGTAGGTAATCGTGGGGTGGGCTTCCACATCAAACATGTCCACGTCTTTGGCGTGCTCGTTCATCTTGCCATGGCCAAAATCAAGGCTGGCCGCATCAATTTCAATGTCCACGGTGCCGGTTTTGTTGGCACGGTCCAAAGTCACCATGCCCTTGGTTTTTTCAAACTGGCCGCGCCACAGCGAAAGCCCGCCCATGTGGTCTGCCTCAAATGACGGGAAAGTGTGGCTTGGATCGATGATGTAAGTGTCCACCGCCGCATTGGCTGCGCTCAAAGCACCGAACATACCCAGTGCAAGCGCACCGCCCAACATTGTTTTTGATACTTGCTTAAACATCCCTAACTCCTTGTTGTTGCTGTATATATCATGGCGTGCCTGCTCACTTGGCAGGCGTCACCAATTTAAAATCGATCACCACTTCATCGGCCACAAGGCTGGTGTCACCCCACTCGCCATCGGCGCCCACTTTGTACTCCAGGCGCTTGATCTGGGTTTTGCCGGTGAAGGTGTGTTTGCCACCCGCTGTCTGAACTTTTACCGGAAACTTCAATGGTTTTTTGATGCCTCGAATGGTCAAATCGCCGGTGGCCTGCAAATTGTTGCCACTGCCGGTTACACCAGTAATCACAAAGGTGGCCTTGGGGTGATTTTTTGAATCAAACCAGTCTTTCCCCGCAACTTCCTTGTTGTACTCGGGGTCACCCAGGTCGTAACTGGCGGTGTCTACGCCAAGGGTGGCTTTGGTGTCAGCTGGCTTGGCTGGGTCATACTGCACGTCGCCTGTAAATTTCTTGAAATTGCCACTCACTGGCACATTGAACTGTTTGAATGTGGCCTTGACTTCACTTTGTGTTACATCAATTGGCGCGGCCAGGGCGGACATGCTACAAACTGAGAATGCCAGGCCTGTCAACGCCTTGGCGAATGAGTAATTCATATGAATCCTGCAGGGCTTTAAAACAATCGGCAATTGATCGAAAAAATTAGTCGGCTCGCATTCCGGGGATCATGCGGCCCAAAATGCCGTCGCGATCCAGAACGTGATGCTTCAAGGCCATCAACACATGGCCCACCACCAACAAGACCAAGCCTTTGCCTGAAAGTTCATGCAAGGTTTTAAACAACTCTTTCAATTCCGCATTTTTTTCAATCAGTACCGGCAGCTCGATTACACCAAACCACACCACCGGATAACCCGAGGCCAAACTGTACAGGTAGCCAAACACCGGCACTCCCAACATGAACAGGTACAAGGCCAAATGCCCCAATTTGGCCAGCAGCACCGTGTTGTGCCCCCAATGTGCCGGATATTTGGGGGTTTTCGACAACATTCGAACCACCATGCGCAACAACACCAGGGCAAACAAGGTAACGCCCAGCCACTTGTGCCAGTTGAACAATTTCAACTTGAACGGCGTAATGCCGGGAATGTCCACCATGTACAAACCCACGCCAAATGCCGTCAAAATGCCTACCGCCATTAACCAGTGAACCACCACCATGGGCAAACCGTAGCGATGGTTTTCGCTCAATGCACTTTTCAAAATCTCATCCCTTTGCAGCACAGGCTTGCATTTTTCAGCAATAAATAGTTGGGTTTAAAGCCTTTTTCAAGATACAATTTACAGTTGTTTTGCAGCTGCGTACATGCCGCAAGGCTTAAACTTCAATCGGGCACGCCCGCAGGCGCGTCCATCGGCGTTTGTCAGCCAGTATTGTGCAGCCCTAATAATTACGTTTCAACCAGCGCTTTCAATCAGGACGTCGTATGAGCGATTCAAACGAACACGAACTTCTAATCAAGACACCCAAGCAACTTATCTATGCAGTGGTTGCCGCGTTTGTCATTCCGATTTTCGTCATTATTTTGCTGGCTTACTACGTCAGCAGCAGCGAAAAGCCCGCCGCTGGCAGCAATGCATTTTCCGAAGAATCCATCGCCGCGCGCCTGGCACCTGTGGGCACGGTTGACTTCGTCGATGCCAATGCACCCAAGGTATTGAAAACTGGCGAACAGGTTTATGCCGCGGCTTGCGCTGCCTGCCACACCGCTGGCGCAGCGGGTGCTCCCAAAACCGGCGATCAAGGCCAGTGGTCAGCCCGCTTGAGCAAAGGCTTCGACACCCTCTGGCAGAATGCGGTGAATGGCATTGGTGCCATGCCTGCCAAAGGCGGCAATTCCGACCTCGACGACATCGAAGTAGCCCGTGCAGTGGCCTACATGGGCAAACAGGTCGGTGCTGATTTCGTAGCACCCGAGCCTGCTGCTCCCGCCGCTGAAGCAGCCACTGAGCCAGCTCCTGAAGCTGCAAAGTAACTCGCGAAACAATTGGCAAGGCAAATAAGCCAGCTATAAAAAACCCGCCTGATGGCGGGTTTTTTTATTCTGTCAGCAGCATGCCAACGCCACGAAATATCAGCATGGCGTTTTCCACCACATCTTCTACAGGTTTTTTGCAGCCGTCCAAGCTCCAACGGGCGGCCATGTAAAGCACGGAGCCCACCAGGCCCGAGGCCAACAAAGTGGAATCCAGGCCTTTCACTGCCCCGTCCTTTCGCTGTTCAATCAGGGGTTTGGCCAGTGTTTCCAGCATTTCCACAAAGCTGTACAAAGTTTTCAAGCTCAATTCTTCCAGGTGCCGGTTTACCGTCAACACCTCGACCAACAAAATTCGGGCGGCCTGCGGGCTTTCCTTGAACTGGCTAAAAAACACCATCAAACCTGTGCGGGTGGCCTGCTCCAGGTTGTCATCTTCCATACCCAACAACACCTTCTGCAGTTTCTCGCGCAAGGTGTCTGTAATGTGCAGGTAGCAGGCGGTGAACAAAGCCTCTGCGTTGCTGAAACTTTCGTAAAAGTATCGCTCAGTCAGCCCGGCCTCCTGGCACAAGCCTTTCACCGTGGCAGCGTGATAACCGGTCGAGCCGAACACCTTGATGCCGGCTTCAATCAACTTGAGCCGTCGCTCGGCCTTGCGGGTCTCATTGGACACCCCACGGTAACGACGCCCTGCGGCTTTGGCAATTTGCTCCGGTGCTTTCGCATTCATAATTGGAAGATATACTCAAAAAATAGGCATTGACAGTATGCAGGCCCAACATTAAATTGACAACCACGATTGTCAAATTACAGCTACAACACAGTACATTGGAGACCGACACATGAAATCATTCAACGGCAAGGTTGCCGCAATCACAGGCGCAGCCTCAGGCATGGGCCGCACTCTGGCACTTCAACTGGCCAAAGAAGGCTGCCACGTGTCCATCTCCGATGTTGACACCAAAGGCCTGGCCGAAACCGTGAAACTGGTCAAAGCCGCGGCACCCAATGTCAAGGTCACCAGCCAGCAACTGGACGTGTCCAACCGTGAGGCGATGTACGCCTGGGCCGACCAAACCGCAAAAGACCATGGCAAAGTGAACCTGATTTTCAACAATGCGGGCGTGGCCTATGCAACCCCGGTTGAACACATCGACTACGACAAGTTTGAATGGATCATGGGCATCAACTTCTGGGGCGTAGTGTACGGCACCAAGGCATTCTTGCCACACCTGAAAGCATCGGGAGAAGGACATATCATCAACACCAGCAGCCTGTTTGGCCTGTGTGCACAGCCTACCCAAAGCACCTACAACTCCACCAAATTTGCTGTGCGCGGTTTCACGGAAAGCCTGCGCCAGGAACTGGACATGATGAACTGCGGCGTGTCTGCCACCAGCGTACACCCTGGCGGCATTAAAACAGCAATTGCCCGCAAAAGCGTTGCCTCCCCTGAAATTGAAGAGTTCACAGGTGCTGACTCTGAACAGGGCAAGGAATTCTTCGAGAAGTTCTTCATTACCAGCGCCGAAAAGGCAGCCGACATTATTTTGAAGGCCGTGAAGGGCAATAAGCGCCGCGTGCTGGTTGGCCCAGACGCAGTCGCCATGGACGCAATGGTGCGTACCCTGCCGGAAACCTATCAAGCCATTATCGTGGGTCAAATGAAGAAAATGCGTGACAAGCAAATTGCCCGCAAAAAACGCAAAGCCGCAGAAAAGCAAACACAGAGCGCCTGACCAGGCCTTTGGACTTTGACAGCGAAACGCGGTTAGTCTTAGGACTGCCGCGTTTTTTTATTGGGGACTTGATTTGAGTTCAACGAACGACCAAAAAACCTTGTTGCTGATCGGCGCCACCGGCGTTGTGGGTCATCATGTCTTGGCACAAGCCCTGGCGCATCCGCAAGTGGGCAAAGTGGTGGCGCTGACGCGCAAACCCCTGACACCTCACCCGAAGTTGCTCAACCAGTTAATCGACTTCAATGCGATTCCCGAAGAGGCGCCTTGGTGGCAAGCCGACGCGGTCATCTGCACCCTGGGCACCACCATCAAGGTAGCCAAAACCGCTGAGCAATTCCGCTTTGTCGATTACACACTAGTGGCTCAGTTTGCGGCACTCGCGGCACAGCATTCAGTGCCTTGTTTCGTGCTCAATTCGGCCATGATGGCGAATCCCAAAGCAAGAGGCCTCTACCTGCGCACCAAAGGTGAGGCCGAACAAACTGTCAAGAATTCCGGCATTCCGAGCGTGATCATTGCACGCCCTGGTTTGCTCGATGGCCAGCGCGAAGAGTTTCGGCTTGGCGAAGAAATCGGCTTGGTGGCCAGCCGTCTGTTCAATCCGTTCTTGCCCAAACGTTTGCGCAGCGTGAAAGTAGAGAAGCTGGCGCATGAGATGTTAAAAGAAGCGTTGCACGCCGAACCCGGCGAGAAGGTGCTGGAGTCTGAGGTTTTCCAGGCTGACGCGGTATGATTGTGGCAACAAATTCACAATTCCAACACATCACGCCATGGCCAACATTCTGTTGATTGACGACGCGAACACCATCCGAAAAGTATGTGCCCACATTTTGACCCAATCCGGCCATGTAGTGCGCACTGCAGCGAGCGCTGAAGAAGGGATCCGAGACATTGTCAACAGCGGTGCGCCAGACTTGATCATCACCGACATTGACATGCCGGGCATGGACGGGCTGGAGCTGTGCAATCGAATCCGAAAAACCGGCGCCACGGTGCCGATTGTGGTGATCACCTCTTACTCCGACAAGGACATGATCCAACGGGCCAAAGCCCTGGGCTTGGCGGGCTGGTTGCTCAAACCGGTGACGCCTGAGGCACTCATACAAAAAGCAAACTCAGCCTTGGGTGTCACTTGATTTCGGTTGAGCTTTAACCTAGGTGACGACCTTGGTCAGCAAACCTTTCAAGGCGCTCAAGCGATCTTTCGGACTCATTTTCGGGGTGTCATCGGGCAGGTCTTTGTCTGTCTCCAGTTGAAGCTCCTTGATGAATCGGGATGGAAAACAGCTCACCAATTCGCGCGCCTTTTTGCGCTTTCTGCACCAGGTGATGTTCAGGCTTCGCTGTGCACGGGTCACTCCTACATACATCAGGCGGCGTTCCTCCTCCAGCCTGTCATCGGTCAACTCCCGCCCCTCTCCATCACCAAAGCTGGGCAAAATGCTTTCCTCGCAGCCAATCAAAAACACATGTGGAAATTCAAGTCCTTTGGCTGCATGCAAGGTACTTAGCTGCACAGCATCGGGGCGTGTGCCGTCGTCCTGGCGATCCAGCATGGTCATCAATGCCACCTTCTGGGTCAGGTCCAACAGGGTTGAACCTTCTTCCTCGCCTTTGTCGCCCATCCACTTGACGAAATCAAGTACGTTTTGCCACTTGGCCTGAGCGCCGCGCTCGTCTTGCTGCTCGTACAGCCACTCCTCGTATTTGATGGTGCTCAACAATTCATTGAGCAAATCACGTGCAGGTTCTCGTTGTGCCCGGTATTCCAGTTTGTTGATGAAGGTTCCAAAAGTGCGCAAGGCATCGACCATGCCTGCATTCAAGTGGCTTTCTGCACCGTTTTCAAACAAGGCCTCAAACAATGAAACACCACGTGTTCCAGCGTAAGTGCCCAAAGCCTCCAGTGTCTTTTGACCAATACCACGCTTGGGCGTAGTCACTGCACGAATAAATGCGGGGTCATCGTCCTGATTCACCAGCAGGCGCAAATAGGCAATCACATCCTTGATTTCAGCGCGTTCGAAAAAGCTTTGTCCGCCACTCAAAATGTACGGGATTTTCTGGCGACGCAAGGCCTGTTCCAAAACACGTGCCTGAAAATTGCTGCGGTACAAAATAGCATAGTCACCGTACTTGGCTCGCCGCTCGAACCGGTGACCGCTCAGCATCATGGCCACTTGCTCGGCCTCATGCTCATCGTCGGCCATCGGTGTAATCACGATAGGCTCGCCTGGGCCATGATCACTCCACAGTGTTTTAGGAAACAGCTTGGGGTTGTTCTCAATCAAGCGGTTGGCAGCCTGCAAAATGCGCAAGGTAGACCGGTAATTCTGCTCCAGCTTGATGACTTTCAGCTGCGGGTAATCCTCCGTCAGTTGACGAAGGTTTTCAATCGTGGCGCCCCGCCAGGCGTAAATGGCCTGATCGTCATCGCCCACCGCGGTGAACATCGCACGAGGCCCGGCAATCAGACGCAACAAATCGTACTGACAGGCGTTGGTGTCTTGCACCTCATCGACCAACAAGTACCTCAATCGGTTTTGCCAACGGTTACGCACATCATCATTGCTGGCCAAGAGGCGGGTGGGCTTTAAAATCAGATCGTCAAAATCCACGGCCTGGTACGCGGCCAATGTGGCCTCGTAACTCTTGTACAGGCGCGCAATTTGCCCTTCATCCTCGCTGGTGGCTTGCGCCAAGGCAGCGTCGGGGTCCACGAGACCGTTCTTCCACAGCGAAATCACGCTTTGCGCCTTGCGTATCAACTGCTTGTCGGTGGTGCCATAGAGCTGTTGCACCAGGCCGTAGGTGTCGGTGGCATCCAGAATCGAGAAGCGGCTTTTTAAGCCCGCGTGCTGGTGCTCCTCACGCAAAATGCGAATGCCCAGGCTGTGGAAAGTACACACCAACAAACCCTTGCCCTCACCATCGCGAAGCAATTTGGCTGCCCGCTCCTCCATTTCCTTGGCGGCTTTGTTGGTGAAAGTCACCGCCGCAATGTTCTTGGCACTTACACCTTTGTTCTGAATCAAGTGTGCAATTTTCTGGGTAATCACCCGGGTTTTACCCGAGCCAGCACCGGCCAGCACCAGGCAGGGGCCATCCACATAATTCACAGCTTCGCTTTGGGCTTTGTTCAGGCCAACAGACATACAGGGGGGAAACTCCAGGGGAAGGCATTACTGTACCAGAGGGCACTTACAAATCGACCGGGTCCACTTCCAAAAACCAGCGCACACTGCCGGGCAGCTCGTGCAATTGGGCCAGCCACTGGGTTAGAAACCGGTGCAAGGCAGGCCGCGATTCGCTTTCAATCAACATTTGCGCCCGTTCAATCCCACCTACCCTCACCACAGTCAGCGGCACTGGGTCGCACATAAAAACAGGATTGTCAGCATCGACCAAGGGTTCACCCAGCTCCCTAGCGGCGCTTAAAAACTGCAGGCAATTGGCCAGTTTTTTGTGGTCTGCCCGAATGGTGGCCTGGTGGGAAAAGGGTGGCATGCGTGCATCCTTGCGAGCCTGCATTTCGTGACTGGCAAAGCTTTCATAATCATGCGCTTTCAATGCGTCGAACAAAGGGTGCTGGGGGTACCGGGTTTGCACCACCATGCGGGCATCGCCGGCGCGGCGCCCGGCCCGGCCGGCCACTTGCATCAACTGCGCAAAAAGGCGTTCAGGGGCACGGTAGGCATGCGAGTACAGCGAGGCGTCCACATTCAAGGCCAACACCAGCGTCACATTGGCAAAATCGTGCCCTTTGGCAATCATCTGCGTACCCACCAGTACATCGGCCGCCCCGCTGTGCGCCTGTTGCAACAGGGCTTCCATTTGCCCTTTGTTGCGGGTGCTGTCGGCATCAATGCGCAGAATATTCGCAGTGGGCAACAAGCCGGCCAAGGTTTCCTCAATGCGCTGGGTTCCGCGGCCAAAACCGGTCAGGTCCTGGTTGCCGCAGGTGGGGCAATGCGTGGGTACGCGCTGCCCTGCCCCACAGTGGTGGCACCGAAGCATGCGTTCACTTTTGTGCCACACCATGTGCGCCGTGCAATGGTCGCAATTGGCCACCCAACCGCAGGCATTGCACACCATTTGTGGGGCGTACCCCCGGCGGTTCAAAAATACAATGCTTTGTTTGCCTGCCTCGAAGTTCTGTACAAGCGCCTGCACGGCCGGTTCGCTCAAACCCTCCCTGGCAGGAAAATTGGCGGTGTTGATTAATTCCACTTTCGGCAAACTTGCACCCAGTACCGCACGGCTTTTCAAAACCAAACGCTTATAAGCCCCTTGATCTGCTTTCAGCCAGCTTTCGAGAGCAGGAGTGGCCGAGCCCAGTACGATGGGCACCTTGCGCTGTTTGGCCAGCATCAGGGCCAAGTCGCGGGCATGGTAACGCATGCCGTCTTGCTGTTTGTAGGAAGGGTCATGTTCTTCGTCCACCACAATCATGCCCAACCGGGGGAGCGGAGTCAGCACACCCAGCCGAGTTGCAATAATTACATCGGCGACACCTGTGGCGGCTTCGAACCACGCTTTGGTTCTGGTCAGTTCAGCGAGATTGCTGTGCATCACTACTACACGGTGAGGAGCAAGCCGTTCTTTGTACAGGGCCTGTGCCGCCGGGGTCAGGTTGATTTCCGGCAACAGCACCAACACCTGCTCGCCACACTTCAAGCGTTCTTCCACGGTGTGCAGGTACACCTCGGTTTTGCCGCTACCTGTTACCCCATAGAGCAAAAAAGGATTAAAGCCTTTGGCGTTGACCAGCTGCCCCACTGCTTCCAGTTGCTCTGCGTTCAGTACCGGTCTGTCGCGTTGATCAACCTTTGCTTTGGCTGCTTTGGCTGCGGCAAGCGGTTCACTGCGCTCGACCAGTAACTTCTGCGCATGCTCCCGGGATTTGGCCACCATCACTGGCTCTTCTCCACGGGCGTTTAAAACCCGCAAAGCCTTGGGCAAGGCCTCCAGAGCGATCATGCCCAAAGGATGGTGATAATACTTGGCTGCAAATTCAATCAAGGCTTGCCACTGCGCGCTCAGGCATTCACCTTGGTCCAACACCGAGTGCACGGGTTTGATGTTCTCGGTCAATTGCTGATCGGGAGCAACACCCTGCACCAGACCAATCCGATATTGACGGCCCCATGGCACGATCACCCGCATCCCAAATTGGGGCGCATGCTCACTGTGCCATTGATAAGTGAAAGCCTTGGGAAGCGGTGCAGCAACCAACACATTCACCAGCAAAGTGTCCCCCTTGATCGGGTTAGATGACGTGTTTTGGTTTGGGTCTGTCTTCACAGCTTACTTTAAGTTCATGGACTAGCTGGCTTGAATTAAACGGAATACAAAATTTTTAACAGTCAATGTGGATAACTTTGTGGACATCCGTGGAAATAATCCACGGATGCGCTACAGGATGTGGGCATCCATGTAAAGTACAAATTTTGTAAAACGTATTTTTATTGTTTTAAAACAATGGGTTAACTGACAACTCTGCTTTTCCATTCGTCGTGCAATGCAAAATAATGTTTCTTCCGCCTTGCGCCAAAAATGTGCATAAGTCCAAGTTTTTACTGCCTTTGTTTGCGGCTATAGGCATGAACGGCATTCACCATCACCTCCACACTGTCCGGGTTGGTGAACTGCGAAATGCCGTGCCCAAGGTTAAAGACATGGCCAGCACCAGCCTGCGGCACGCCGAAACTTTCCAAAGCCTTGGCCACCTCGGCTTCAATCTGGGCTGGCTCTGCAAACAACACATTGGGGTCCAGGTTGCCCTGGATCGCACAACGCTCACCAATTCGTGCGCGGGCCTGGCCCAGGTTGACCGTCCAGTCCACACCCACAGCACTGGCGCCACTGGATGCAATGTCTTCAAGCCACAAACCACCACCCTTCGTGAACACGATCGAGGGTATGTCTTCCGCAAAACTGCCCCGGTTGACCTGCAAGGGCAAACTGCCCACGATTTTCTTGATGTAATTCAAGCTGAACTTCTGGAATGCGCCGTCGGCCAGAGCACCGCCCCAGCTGTCAAAAATCATGACGGCCTGGGCACCCGCATCGATTTGCGCGCGCAAGTATTGGCTAACCGCTTCCGTGGTCACTTCAAGAATGCGGTGCATCAGGTCTGGTCGTTTGTACAGCATGGTTTTGACCTTGCGAAAATCGCTGCTGCCTCCACCTTCAACCATGTAACAGGCCAAAGTCCACGGGCTACCCGAAAAACCAATCAGTGGCACTCGTCCGCCCAAGGCACCTCGAATGGTGCTGACTGCGTCTGTGACGTAACGCAGACTGGTGCCAATGTCAGGCACAGCCAATTTGGCGACATCGGCCTCTGTGACCAAGGGCCGCTCAAATTTGGGGCCTTCGCCTTCTTCAAAATAAAGACCCAGCCCCATCGCGTCGGGTACAGTCAAGATGTCTGAGAACAAGATGGCAGCATCCAGCTTGTAGCGCTCCAGCGGCTGCAGGGTGACTTCGCAGGCAGCCTCAGGATTGGTGCACAAACCCATGAAGTTGCCTGCTTTCGCGCGTGTTGCACGGTATTCAGGCAAATAGCGGCCCGCTTGGCGCATCAGCCAGACAGGGGTGTACTCAGTGGCTTCGCGACGCAGGGCACGCAGGAAGGTGTCGTTCTTGACAGGCTGAAAACTGCTCATGTTCGTAAGTGCTTCTTGTATAAAATCAAACTAAAAACAGACGTTGATGTTCGGTTTTCAAACAACGGTCCATCACAAAGGGCAAACCGGCCGCTCGGGCCTTGGCCTCCACCAGGTCATTGCGAATGCCCTGCTGCAACCACACGGCACCAGCGCCCACATTCATCGCCTGGGCCAAAACATCGGGGGTGTGTTCAGCACGGCGAAACACATCCACCAAATCAATCTTCAAACCGGTTTCAGCAACCGCTGTTTTTAAATCGGGGTAACAGGTTTCGCCCATCAAACCACTGGGCCGTCCCTGCAAAGCCGGGTTGATCGGCAAAATTCGATAACCCTGCGACTGCAGATACTTGGCCACAAAAAAACTCGGTTTGTGGGCTTGCGAGGAAAAACCCACCACAGCGATCGTCTTGGTGTTTTCGAGCAGTTGCTTCAGTTCAGCGTCTTGCATGCGCACTCTTCCAGCGGTTGCCCGCCTGGGCTCAAGTTTCGGAGGACTCCATTGTGCCTGAAAAACCGGTGCTTCGGATCCAGCCCAGGCCATCGCGGGTGCCCGCCTTGGGCCGATACTCGCAACCAATGTGTCCACTGTAGCCCAACACTGTCAAACGGTCATACACGGCTACGTATTCATTCACACCCGGCTCATCGCGATGCGGCACACCTGCAAGCTGCATGTGTTTCACGCGGCCGGAGGGCAGGTATCGGTCGAGCGCTTTTAACACTTCACCCTCGGTTCGCAGGCAATGATACAAGTCCATTTGCACACCCAGGTTAGGCTGATTCAAACGAATCAACAGTTCGTGCGCATCAGCCTGGCGGTTTAACAGGTAACCAGGCACATCAAACCGGTTAATCGGTTCAATTAACCAGTCAATTGGCTCGTTCTTCATGGTGCTGGCCAGCCACAACAGGTTTTCTTCGTAGCAATCCCACGCAGCCCGCATGCCACGGTCATCGCTCAAATCGACCGCCCCTGCCAGCACATGCACCTTCCGTACACCCAACACCTTGGCGTAATTCACTGCTACTTCGATAGACCGCTTGAACTCGTTGCGCCTCGCAGGTGAGCTGGCCAGCCCCCGATCGCCCTGACCCCAATCACCGGCGGGCGCATTAATCAGCACCCATTGCACGCCTGCCTCAAGCGCTCGGTCGCGCAGCAGTTCAGCGCAATGTTCATAGGGAAACATGCATTCGGCGTACTTGAAACCATCGTGGGCACACTCACGCATTCGGTCAAGAAAATCGAATTCTGTGTAAAGCCAACTCAGGTTGGCCGCCAACTTCATACTTCAAATACCAAGTGCGGGTTGAAGAATGGATTCTCAAAAGCCTGCGGTGTCACCTGCACCTGTCCACGCTCCATTTTTCGAGCTTTGCCTTTTTTGCGAACATAGCCCCGCGGATTCACCAAAACACGGGTTTGGCCACCGTTGTTGTGAACGGTGTAATCGAAGGAATCATGCATATGGCCATGTACCCACACATCGGCTTTGCCCATCAAACGACTCAGATCAGATACAAACGCAGCGTTGATCGGGCTTAAATTAAAGCGAGGGTGAATACTTTGCGGGTGTGGTGCATGGTGAGTAATCACCACCGTCTTTCCATCAAACGGCGTAGCGAGTGCAGACTCCAGCCAGTCAATATTCTGGTAGTGCAAGTCGATGCCCATGCTGGGCGAAAACTGTTTGCCCCGCATCCGGATCAACTTGTAATCCGGCAAAAACGCCTTGGCTACCAATTCAGCACCAAACCGCCAACCAGGCTGAATGTTGAAATCGGTCCAAAGGGTGCAACCCAGAAAACGCACGCCCTGAATCACCACGCTGGTGCGCTGCAAATAATTCAAATGCTTCTTCGCGGCCAATTCAAACAAATGGTCGTCCAGAATTTCAATGTCGTGATGGTAATACTCGTGGTTTCCTGCCACGTAAATGTGCTGCTTGTCTCCCAGGTCGGCCAAGGCCTGCAAGCCTTGCGTGCCCTGGTGAATATCGCCGGCGAGAATCATCAAGTCCACATTCTCTGCCGGTTGTGGAACAGCCGCCAAAGCGGGAAAGTGGCGCATCGTTTCTAGATGCAAATCAGAATACAGGGCGATTTTCATTCCCTTATTCTAACCCGTAGAACATTCAACGCGGATTACACACCCTCACTGGTCAACGCACTTCCCATTTGTTCAATGCACCGCAGAATATGGTCTTCCAGAATTTTGCAGGTGAGGTGTCGCCAGTCGAGTCTGTTGATGAAGACCAGACAATCATTCTTCACATTGATTGCAAACCAGGAGGGAATGGGTGTTGAGTTGCCCATCTCACAATTGGCTTGCAGCACCTTTTTCGCAGCGCTCAAGTTCTCGATGTGAAAACGTTTCAACTCAATGTGAATATCAACCCAGGTGATGCCCTCCAGTTCACCATGTTGCAACAATACGGACTGGTCGTTAAAGAAAAAGACTCGACCCTGAGGGGTGAGGTTGCTTGGGCGATTCTGTTGAAGATCTTTCAACAGGTCATCGAATTTTTGATACATAAACGACTCCTTAATTGCCATTTATGTTGCGAATTCAAATGCCGTGGTTCCACAGTGCATTGTTTCGCTTCCGCTCAAGAAAAAAGCCACGGTTTTCACCGTGGCTTTTTGCTGGTTGATCCAACCTTTTACTGCTTAGCGTACTTTCCTCAAGCGCTTGATGGCCTGCAACTGTGCAATCGCGGAAGCCAATTCAGCTTGTGCTTGAGCATAGTCAATGTCCGCACTGCGATTGGCCAAGGCTTCTTCGGCCAAACGTTTGGCTTCTGTTGCTTTGGCTTCATCCAGGTCGCTGCCGCGAAGTGCAGTGTCTGCAAGAACAGTCACGGCATTGGGTTGTACTTCCAACACGCCACCGTTTACAAACACCACTTCCTCTTCAGCTTGACCCGCAATCTTGATGCGAACTGTACCGGGCTTGATGCGTGTAATCAGCGGGGTGTGACGTGGATAAATACCCAGTTCACCCTGCTCTCCGGGCAAAGCTACAAACTCTGCTTCACCTTCGAAGATTGATTCTTCTGCACTCACCACGTCCACGCGGATTGTCGACATACTCATTTCCTTTGTGATGGGCACCGGCTTGGGTTTTCACTTTGGCCGGTGCACTACACACCAATCGGATTACTGAATTTTCTTGGCTTTCTCGAAGGCTTCGTCAATGGTACCTACCATGTAGAAAGCCTGCTCGGGCAAGTGGTCACACTCACCGTTCACAATCATCTTGAAGCCGCGAATGGTTTCCTTCAGTGACACGTACTTGCCGGGAGAACCGGTAAACACTTCAGCCACTGTGAAAGGCTGTGACAGGAAACGCTGGATTTTACGCGCACGGGCCACGGCCAGCTTGTCTTCTGGAGACAATTCGTCCATACCCAAAATCGCGATAATGTCGCGCAGTTCCTTGTAGCGCTGCAGTGTTTGCTGCACGCCACGCGCCACGTTGTAGTGCTCTTCACCGATGATGTTGGGGTCAACCTGGCGTGATGTGGAATCCAGTGGGTCCACCGCTGGGTAAATACCCAAGGAAGCGATGTCACGAGACAACACCACAGTCGCGTCCAAGTGCGCAAACGTGGTCGCTGGTGACGGGTCGGTCAAGTCATCCGCAGGAACGTAAACCGCTTGCACGGAAGTAATGGAGCCCTTCTTGGTTGAAGTAATACGCTCTTGCAAGCGGCCCATTTCTTCAGCCAGTGTCGGCTGGTAACCCACCGCAGAAGGCATACGACCCAGCAACGCAGACACTTCAGTACCGGCCAATGTAAAGCGGTAAATGTTGTCTACGAACAGCAGAACGTCACGACCTTCGTCACGGAAGTATTCCGCCATGGTCAAACCAGTCAGCGCAACACGCAGACGGTTGCCGGGAGGCTCGTTCATCTGGCCGTACACCAGCGCCACTTTGTCCAACACGTTGGAATCTTTCATCTCGTGGTAGAAGTCGTTACCCTCACGAGTACGCTCACCCACACCGGCAAACACGGAGTAACCACCGTGCTGCTTGGCGATGTTGTTGATCAATTCCATCATGTTCACGGTCTTGCCCACACCGGCACCACCGAACAAGCCTACCTTACCGCCTTTGGCGAATGGGCAGATCAAGTCGATCACCTTGATGCCTGTTTCGAGCAACTCTGTCGAGGGTGACAGTTCGTCGAACGCGGGTGCATTCTGGTGAATGGCACGTGTAGCGTCAGTTTTCACGGGACCGGCTTCATCGATTGGGCGACCCAATACGTCCATGATGCGGCCCAGTGTGCCTTGGCCCACGGGAACTGAAATTGGCTTGCCTGTGTTTTTCACAGCCATGCCACGGCGCAAGCCGTCTGATGCACCCAAACAGATGGTACGAACCACACCGTCACCCAGCTGCTGCTGAACTTCCAGTGTCAGTTCGGAACCTTCCATGGTTAGCGCGTCGTACACTTTCGGCATGTTGTTGCGTGAAAACTCAACGTCAATCACCGCGCCGATACACTGTACGATTTTTCCTTCGTTTGTCGCAGTACTCATCGTTATTTCCTTAATTCAAAATCGTTCCGAACATCCGCTTACACAGCCGCTGCGCCGCCGACGATCTCTGCCAATTCTTTGGTAATGGCAGCCTGACGGGCTTTGTTGTAGGTAAGTTGCAGTTCACTGATCACATTCTTGGCGTTGTCTGACGCTGCCTTCATCGCAACCATACGTGCTGATTGTTCTGAAGCCATGTTCTCTGCCACTGCCTGATACACCAATGCTTCGATGTAGCGCAGCAACAAATCGTCAATCACGGCCTTCGCATCCGGCTCATAGATGTAGTCCCACGATGTGGAACCCTCATCGGCTTGCAGCCTGTCGCCACCCAAGGGCAGCAATTGCTCGAACACGGCTTCTTGCTTCATGGTGTTGACAAAGCGGGTGTATGCCAAATAAACAGCATCCACTTCGCCCGCAACATACGCGTCAAGTTGAACCTTGATCGCGCCGATGAGTGCCTCCAGATGGGGCTTGTCACCAAGACCCGTCACTTTGGAAGTCACATCAACACCAATGCGGTTAAAGAAGCCAGCGCCCTTTGTACCGATTGCGGTTGCTCGTACCTTTGCGCCCTTGGCACCAAACTCCTGAAACTTGCTGGTCACCAGACGCAGAATGTTGGTGTTCAAACCACCACACAGACCTTTGTCCGTTGTCACAACAATCGCAGCCACGTTTTTGATCTCGTCGCGCGCCACCATGTATTCATGGCGGTATTCAGGGTTTGCCTTGGCCAGGTTGGCGCAAATGTTCCGAACTTTGTCCGCATAGGGACGAGCCGAACGCATACGGTCCTGGGCTTTGCGCATTTTGGACGCAGCCACCATTTCCATCGCCTTCGTGATCTTTCGCGTGTTTTGCACGCTCTTGATCTTGGTCCGGATTTCCTTCATTCCTGACATCGTATTTCCTCCAATGACTGGGAAGGCACTAGACCTTCCGAGTTATGCGGTGGGTACAATCAGATCGCTCTGATTAATACGCGCCAGTTTTCTTGAATGATTTCACGGCCTCGTGCAGCTTTGGCTCATCATCTTTCGACAACTCGTAAGTCTGCTCGATACGATCGATCAAGTCCTTGTGGCTTGTCTGCATGTATTGACGCAGAGAAACCTCGAAAGGAAGAACGTTCGATACCTCGACATCATCCAAATAACCATTGTTGATTGCGAACAGGGCCAGTGCCATTTCCCATGTTTTCAATGGGGCATACTGGGGCTGCTTCAACAATTCAACCACACGGCGACCACGTTCCAGCTGGCGGCGGGTCGCTTCGTCCAAGTCTGAAGCGAACTGCGCAAACGCAGCCAATTCACGGTACTGGGCCAAGTCGGTACGAATACCGCCCGACAGCTTCTTGACCACCTTGGTCTGCGCTGCACCACCCACGCGAGACACGGAAATACCCGCGTTAATCGCTGGACGAATACCGGCGTTGAACAAGTCTGTTTCCAAGAAGATTTGACCGTCAGTAATCGAAATTACGTTGGTGGGAACGAATGCTGTTACGTCACCAGCTTGAGTTTCAATCACTGGCAAAGCGGTCAGAGAACCGGTTTTGCCTTTGACTTCACCTTTGGTGAAACGCTCAACATATTCCGCATTCACGCGTGATGCGCGCTCGAGCAAACGGCTGTGCAGGTAGAACACGTCACCTGGGTAAGCTTCGCGGCCAGGTGGGCGACGCAGCAACAGGGAAATTTGACGGTAAGCCACAGCTTGCTTGGACAGGTCATCGTACACAATCAGGGCATCTTCACCGCGATCGCGGAAGTACTCGCCCATGGTGCAACCAGAGTAAGGAGCCAGGTACTGCATGGCTGCTGATTCTGATGCAGAAGCCACCACAACAATGGTGTATTCCATTGCGCCGTGTTCTTCCAGCTTGCGCAACACGTTCACGATGGAGGAGGCTTTCTGGCCCACAGCCACGTACACGCAAGTTACGCCAGTGCCTTTCTGGTTGATGATCGCGTCGATCGCCACAGCTGTTTTACCAGTCTGGCGGTCACCAATGATCAATTCACGCTGGCCGCGGCCAACGGGAACCATGGCATCAATCGCCTTCACGCCGGTTTGCAGTGGCTGGTCAACTGACTTACGGTCAATCACGCCAGGCGCCACTTTTTCGATCACGTCGGTCAGCTTTGCGTTGACTGGGCCCTTGCCATCGATGGGCACGCCCAATGCATTCACCACGCGACCGCGCAGCTCGGGACCAACAGGCACTTCCAGAATACGACCGGTACACTTGACCATGTCACCTTCAGAAATGTGCTCGTAAGAACCCAAAATAACGACACCCACGGAATCACGTTCCAGGTTGAGCGCCAAACCAAAGGTGTTGCCTGGGAATTCCAGCATTTCACCTTGCATAACATCTGACAAACCATGAACGCGGCAAATGCCGTCGCTCACGGACACTACAGTACCTTGTGTCCGGATGTCGGCCGATGATCCGAGGCCTTCGATCCGGCTCTTGATCAGTTCACTGATCTCAGAGGGATTAATCTGCATATTGATTGCTCCAATTACGTTTGAGGGCCAAGTTAGGCTGTTAAAGCCGCCTTCATCGCGTTAAGTTTGCCGCGCACCGAACTATCCAAAATTTGATCGCCCACGGTGACGCAAACGCCACCAATCAGCGATTCATCCACCTGAACAGTCACGTTCAGTTTGGAGCCAAATTTCTTTTCCAATGCACCACGTACGTTTTGAACTTCAGCGTCAGTCATGGGGAATGCCGAAGCGATGATCGCGTCTGCAGAACCTTCATGACTGTTCTTCAATTCTTCGAACTGTCGAGCGATTTCTGGCAAGGCCAGCAAACGGCCATTTTCCACAAGCGCACTCAAAAAATTCGTTGCTTGCGCTTCCGCCGGTGTCTTGGTCAGTTCAACAAACACGCTCAGCACTTGCTCGTCAGTCAACTTTGGGTTGCTGACCAGCAATTTGATGTCTGCGTTGCTTGCGACTGCCGACCACGACTGTAGCCAATCACTCCACTGGTTCAGGTTTGAGGTTTTAGCAACATCAAACGCTGCCTCAGCGTAAGGACGGGCGATGGTGGATAGTTCGACCATTTTGTGTTTCCTTAAGCTTTAGGCTTACAGTTCCGCTTTCAGTTGATTCAGCAAGTCTGCGTGGGCCTGGGCGTTCACTTCCTTTTTCAGGATTTGTTCAGCGCCTTTCACCACGAGAGTTGCCAACTGATCGCGCAACTGGTCACGGGCACGTTGTGCTTCGTTCGCAGCTTCCGCTTCAGCCTGCGCAAGAATTCGCTTGCGTTCAACTTCGGCTTGTTGTTTTGCCTCTTCGATAATCTGCTGGGCACGCTTTTCTGCTTCGGCCAGGCGCTGCTGATTTTCAGAACGGCTAGCAGCCAGTTCCTGTTCAGCTTTACGACCGGCTTCTGCCAAAGCCTGCTTACCACGTTCTGCAGCGGCCAAGCCGTCTGCGATTTTCTTTGCACGCTCATCGATGCTCTTGATCAGTGGAGGCCACACATATTTCATTGTGAAGACCGCCAAGATGAAGAAAACGACGAGCTGAGCAAACAGCGTTGCGTTTAAGTTCACGGCATGTTTCCTCTAAAACGCACGAATTGGACTTAAAACATTCGTGCGGTGTTGTTCGAAGGAAGTGGCTGTAAATTAACCAACAAATGGGTTAGCAAACGCGAACATCATCGCGATACCAACACCGATCAGGAACGCAGCGTCGATCAGACCGGCCAAAACGAACATCTTTGTTTGCAGTTCGTTCATCAGTTCTGGCTGGCGAGCAGAAGCTTCCAGGTACTTACCACCCATGATCGCGATACCGATACAGGCACCAATCGCACCCAAACCAATGATAATGCCGCAAGCAAGAGCTACGAAAGCAACGTTAGTCATGACAACTCCTTAAATTGAAAAATGAAAAATTAAAAAAACCAAAAACTAAAAATCGATCAGTGGCCCTGATGTGCCTGGCCAATGTAGATCAAGGTCAACATCATGAAAATGAAGCCCTGGAGCAACACGATCAGAATGTGGAAAATCGCCCAAATTGTTCCGGCCAACACGTGGCCCAAGAAGGCAAACGCACCACCCAAGGACAACGCAGCAGCGCCACCCAGCAAAGCGATCAGCATGAACACCAATTCGCCTGCATACATGTTGCCGAACAATCGCATGCCCAAGGACACGGTTTTCGCGGCAAACTCAATGAGGTTCAATACAAAGTTGGGGATCCACAGCAATGGATTGGCACCGAAGGGTGCGCAGAACAATTCATGGACAAAACCACCGGCACCCTTGATTTTGACGGAGTAGTACAGCATGAGTACCAGCACACCGAGAGACATGCCCAAGGCGCCGTTCAGGTCGGCAGTGGCTACCACACGCATGTAGGGATCGCCTGGGCTTGCTGCAAAGCCCAGGTTGTACAACAGGTGGCCCCAGGCCATGGGAATCAGGTCAACAGGCACCAAGTCGAAGGCATTCATGACCACAATCCACAGAAACACAGTCAAAGCCAAGGGGGCAATGAAACTGCGATCACCATGAACAATAGCTTTGGATTGGTTTTCAACCATTTCCACCATCATTTCGACGAAGCCCTGGAAACGACCGGGTACGCCAGAGGTGGCTTTGGAGGCTGCCTTACGCAGCATGAAGATCACTACAAGACCAGACAGGATGGAGAAAAACATCGTGTCGAGATTGATCACTGAGAAATCGACGATAAATTTTTGCTTATCGGTAGCGAAATGCTGCAAGTGATGGACGATGTACTCTGAGGGGGTAAGCCCATTCGGTGAAGATGCCATACTTATCTCAAGAAAAATGCCAAAAAATAGCTTTTGAGGGTGACGACCGCTGTGAGGATCAAGGACCACCAAACAATGTTCGGATCAACTTGACTCGCTACAAACATGATTGCGATTGTTGCGCCAACCTTCAGGAATTCTCCGGTCAAAAACACAAAAGTTCCGCCCATGGGCGTTTTGCTACCCAAGGCCAGGCGTGCGGCGAACAATGTGCTCGGCAACGCGACGGCGACGAAACCCCATGCGGCAGACTGCGCGTGATTTGGGGACACCAACAACATGAGGAGGCAAACTGCCACCCCGACGACCCATTGGAGTCCGACTATTTTCCACATATTTGCTGCGCTGCCACATTTGACCTTGATCGGATACGTGTTTTCCGCAAGGCTCACGTGTTTTTGACAAACCGCCAGATTATAGGGGTTTGTACGCCCCCTCGTCAAACGAAAACGGCTTATTTTTCACACCGATTTGGTGCAAAAGTTAAAGCTCTTCTTTGGGAAAGCCGATGCGCTCCAGCACACCGTCCAGCTCATCCAAATTATTGAATTTAATAGTAACACTGCCTTTGCCATTTGCATTGGCTTTTAACTGCACAGCGCTGGCCAACCAGTCGGCCAAACCTTCCTCGAGACGACGTACATCCGCTGTTTGCCTGGGCTTGCTGGCTTGGCGATCACCATCACTGGCCCAGTCATTGACCAACTTTTCCGTTTCCCGAACCGACAAACGCTTGTTAACTACTTCGTTGGCGCAGGCAATTTGCTCGGCTGTGGTCAGCGCCAACAAAGCACGGGCATGGCCCATCTCGATGTCGCCAGCCAGCAACATGGTTTGAACCGGCTCAGCCAGGTTGAGCAGCCGCAACATGTTGCTTGTTGCACTGCGGGATCGACCGATCGCACGGGCAGCATCTTCATGGGTCAAACTGAATTCACGAATGAGCCGCTGCACACCCAAAGCTTCTTCCAACGGATTGAGGTCTTCACGTTGAATGTTTTCGATCAGAGCCATGGCCAAGGCGGATTCGTCGGGTACTGCACGGACCAGAACGGGCACTTCCTGCAGTCCTGCCAATTTGGAGGCGCGGAATCGGCGCTCACCTGCGATAATTTCGTATTTTCCAGAGCCAATCGGACGAACCAGAATGGGTTGCATGATGCCCTGACTTTTAATGGACTCCGCCAACTCCATGAGCGAGGATTCATCCATTCGGGAGCGAGGTTGATACTTGCCCGCCTGCAGCTTTCCCAAAGCCAAGGTCATGACTTGTTCACCCATGTCCTTGTTGGCATCGTCACCTGAAGGGCCCAATAGGGCCTCCAAGCCGCGGCCCAGGCCTTTGCTACGTTTAATTGCGTTCATATGTTCTTCTGCTGAATATAGTTATGCCGCGGCTCAGGCGGCAATCGGCAAGCCCAAGCGATCGACCATTTCATTGGCAAAGTCCAGATAAGCCTTTGCACCTTTGCTGGTTTTGTCGAACAACACACCGGGAACCCCGTAGCTGGGCGCTTCGGCCAAACGCACATTGCGAGGAATGATTGTTTTAAACACTTTGTTACCAAAATGCTTTTCCAGCTGGGCCGAAACCTGCTGCGCCAATGTCATCCGGGGATCGTACATCACGCGAAGCAAACCGATGATCGTGAGATTGGGGTTCAGGTTCTTACAAACTTGCTTGATGGTATTGACCAAATCACTCAGACCTTCCAGCGCATAGTATTCACATTGCATCGGAATGACTACGCCGTTGGCACAGCACAGGGCGTTCAAAGTCAGCAACGACAAAGCTGGTGGGCAATCGATCAGAATGAAATCATACTGATCATCCACTTCCAGAATGGCTTCCCGCAATTTGATTTCACGGTTTTCAAACTCGACCATTTCGACTTCTGCACCGGCCAATTCGCGGTTTGCCGCCAACACATCAAATTCGCCTTCTGCGCGAACTGTGGCCTCGGCCACACCCACCATGCCTACCAACACCTGATAGACCGTGTGCTTTACACTGCGTTTGTCAATGCCGCAACCCATCGTGGCATTGCCCTGGGGATCCAGATCCACCAGCAACACCCGCTGTTTGGCCATGGCCAAACCCGCAGCCAGATTCACCGCCGTGGTGGTTTTTCCCACGCCACCTTTCTGGTTGGCTATGCAGAAAACTTTCGCCATCTTCTTGTCCTGTGAATGAATGCTTTGATTTTAGCGTTTAATCATGAACAAGTGCCTTGCTTCGTCCAAGAATGGCACTTCAATTGGATGAAGCGCATCAATTCGCCAATTCTCCGGAACATCACTGTCCACTTCCACCTTGCCTTTGAGGGCCGCAAATTGCCCCTCCTCGGCCAAAAGGTGTTGACTGAGAGCGATGAAATTGTCGATGCTGGAAAATGCACGTGAACAAATCAGGTCGAATGGCACCCCGGGCTGGTACTCCTCGACCCGACCATGTACAGCATGCGCATTTTTCAAACCCAAGCTGGCAATGGCCTGCTGCATGAATGCGGCTTTTTTCTGAACGGTATCGATCAATGTCACTTGCCAGTTTGGCTGAGCAATTGCCAACACCAAACCAGGCAGCCCTGCGCCCGCACCCACATCCAGTATTCTGGGCTGTCGGTTTGATTGAAGCGCAACTGAAACTGCTGGCAGCACAGCGAGCGAATCGAGCAAGTGGTGTGTGACCAGCTCTCGATTGTTACGGATGGCGGTTAAGTTATAAACCCGGTTCCATTTCTGGATCAGCTGACCATATTTAAACAGCTGTGCATGTTGATCGACGCTCAAACCCAAACGAAGTTGTGCAATCCCATCGTTCAGCAGCAATTGGTCCGAAGACTCGAGGGTTTCAGACTTTGGTTTTCGGTGTACTGAACTCAAGCCACTTGCTCCGGAGCATCGTCACTGGAATGAGTCGCGCTCTTTGCCTTGTTCAACAAATCACGTTTCTTTAAATGAACCAGCAACAAGGAAATGGCTGCAGGTGTAATACCTTGAATTCGACCGGCCTGACCAATCGTTTCAGGCTTGTGGGTATTCAGCTTTTGCTGCACCTCTTTGCTCAATCCGTTTACACCTGAATAATCGAAGTCCTCAGGCAAGCGGATGGATTCGTTGCCCGCACCACGCTCCACTTCTGCCTGCTGGCGTAGCACATAACCCGCGTACTTCACCTCGATTTCCAACTGAGAAACCAAATCATTCTGTTGCAAAGGATTGCTCAGGGCCCTTTCGCCATTCTCCTTGCTCAAAGTGCTGAGATCTTGATAACTGACGTCCGGGCGTTTTAGCAGATCATACAAGTTGTACTCGCGATCAATTCCTTTGTGCAGCACTCGCTCTGCTTCGGCCTGCGCGACAATTTTCGGATTGATCCACGTGGAACGCAAACGTTGCTTTTCCTGCTCCACAGCCTCCCGCTTTTCCGAAAAAGCCTTCCAGCGGATGTCATCGACCAAACCGAGCTTGCGACCGATTGGCGTGAGGCGCTGATCCGCATTGTCCTCGCGCAGGCTTAAACGGTACTCTGCGCGACTCGTGAACATGCGGTAAGGCTCTGCCACACCCTTGCTGGTTAAATCATCCACAAGCACACCCAGATAGGCTTCATCACGGCGGGGCGTCCATTGCTCTCTGCCCTGCACCATCAACGCGGCATTCACACCCGCCAACAAACCTTGAGCCGCCGCCTCTTCGTAACCCGTGGTGCCATTGATTTGACCGGCGAAGAACAAACCCTCAATGGCTTTGGTTTCAAGAGTGGTTTTCAATGCGCGCGGATCGAAATAATCGTATTCGATCGCATACCCTGGCCGCATGATGTAAGCATTTTCCAAACCCTTGATGGAATGCAAAAGATTCAACTGAACATCGAATGGCAAGGAAGTGGACACACCGTTGGGATAATACTCATTGGTGGTTAAACCCTCGGGCTCCAGGAAAATTTGATGCGACTCCTTGTCCGCAAAGCGATGGATCTTGTCCTCGATCGATGGGCAGTAACGGGGCCCAACGCCTTCGATCACACCGGTGTACATTGGGCTTCTGTCCAATCCTCCACGAATAATGTCGTGGGTTTTCTGGTTGGTGTGCGTGATCCAGCAGGGAAGTTGCTTCGGATGCATGGCCGCATTACCCAGGTAGGAAAACACGGGCACGGGATCCAAATCACCTGGCTGCTCTTGCATGACTGAGAAATCGATGCTGCGACCATCAATTCGGGGTGGGGTACCAGTTTTTAATCGACCCTGCGGCAATTTCATTTCCTGCAAACGCATACCCAACCCAATGGCGGGAGGATCCCCTGCCCGACCAGCGGAGTAATTTTGCAAACCCACATGGATCTTGCCATTCAAAAAAGTACCAGCGGTCAAGACCACGGCTCTGGCCTTAAACTTCAGGCCAACCTGGGTGACTGCCCCACACACCCTGTCGCCATCCAATAAAAGGTCCTCGACGGACTGCTGGAAAATGCTCAAATTGGCTTGATTCTCCAGACGTGTTCGGATGGCCTGACGGTACAGAACACGATCTGCTTGCGCTCGCGTTGCACGCACAGCTGGGCCTTTGGAACTGTTCAGGATACGGAACTGAATACCAGCCTCGTCGGTAGCGATCGCCATTGCGCCACCCAAAGCATCCACCTCTTTGACCAAGTGGCCTTTGCCGATACCACCAATCGACGGGTTACACGACATTTGCCCAAGTGTTTCGATGTTGTGTGTCAGCAGCAGGGTTTTACTTCCAGCACGTGCAGACGCGAGCGCAGCCTCGGTACCTGCATGACCTCCGCCCACCACAATGACATCAAACTCTTCGGGATAAAACATGATTCACTCCTGGCACTGGGTGCCGGAATCCTACATCGGATTCAACATACAAATGCCGAAATCAAAAACGCTTGATTCGGCGACAATGGCGCAATTATATGCTTCGGCATGATTTTGCCCAAGCGAACATGTTTCACGTGGAACAGAAAACAGACAAGGTTAATCAATGGCATGCTTTCCTGATTGACCGGCTGCTTTGGTACAAACCTGCTCGCGCGCCTATTTGCCTCGCTCAACTCCTTACGTCGCTTACCTCGCTTACCTCGCTTACCTCGCTTACCTCGCTTACCTCGCTTACGTCGCTTACCTCGCTTACCTCGCTTACCTCGCTTACCTCGCTTACCTCGCTTGCGTCGCTTGCGTCGGTTGCGTCGGTTGCGTCGGTTGCGTCGGTTGCGTCGGTTGCGTCGGTTGCTCAGGCGCATACCCTCTTTCGCCAGAAAACCTGATAACCCCCTTGTTGTTGATTAACCGCCCTAAGCGCACCCGCTAAACAGCGGGCGGGCTGCGCTTTCGGCCTTGCCGAACGGACTGTGAATTCAACACCAAGGGCAGGTTTTCTTGATCGGCGCTGCGAGGGCATTGCAGCCTGAGTGCGCCGGCAACGGTGCATGCGACAGCGACGGAAACTGCGTTCGTTAGCTCGGGCAAGGCTTGGGTGCTGTGTCGTCTTGCCGGTTTTGCGAGGCTTCCCGGCGGATTCGCAGCGCGGGGCGGTTCCGGCAGGAACCGATGCGAAGACGCCAAAGCGTTTCGCACGCCCCAAGCCGGATCAGAAGACTTGCTTAGGCAAGGTGGCCAGCACCGGAGCCTCACCCACGCCAAAAAAGCCGACCAAACCCATCATGTTCCACGTGGAACAATCACGCAAGCCACGCTTTCAAGTATGGCCAATAACTGTCGTAACTGGTCCGCAGTATTAATAAAAACACAACCGCCAACAACGCCTTGCGCACAAACCCGGCACCCTTGCGAATGGCCAAACTCGCACCCACCCTCGCACCGGCCAAATTAAAGACCGCCATCAGCAAACCCAAAGCCACAATCACATGCCCTGCTGGTGCAAACCAGGCAAGCGACGCCAAGTTGCAGGCGATGTTCACCATTTTTGCACCCGCAGTAGCAGCCAAAAAATCAAAGCCGAAAAACACCACGAAAGCGACCATCAAGAACGAACCTGTGCCCGGACCGAAAAACCCGTCATAAAAACCAATCGCCAACCCGACGCAAGCTCCGAAGAAACGTTCACGGTTCTTGTCTAACTTGGGCGCATGCACACTACCCAGGTCCTTGCGCAAAAAGGTGTAAACCGCCACCGCAATCAACAGCAAGGGCAACATCAAACGCAGCACCTCTGTCGAAATTTGCGTGACGATGTACGCACCACAATAAGCACCCAGCAATGCCATGACGGTCGCAGGAAGCACTGCGTTCCAGGGAACCTGAATGGCCTTGGCATATTTATAAGCGGCAAAGCTCGTACCGACCACACTGGATATTTTGTTGGTGCCCAGCAAGGTGGCATGCCCGTGGGAAGGCATCAAGCCGAACAAGGCCGGAATCTGGATTAATCCTCCACCCCCGACCATGGCATCGATCAGACCCGCACCAAAAGCCGCCGCACACAAAGCCAGCAACACCCACAACTCAATGTTTTCAAACATGAAAAAATTCCGCTGAAAAGAAAACGGGCGCCTTGTGGGCGCCCGCCATAGGACTAATTCCGGAGTATCAGAATAAAGTCAAAACGTTCAAGCCAAATCAGGCCGCCAAACGGCTGGCGATTTGCGCTTTGGTTTCTTCCAGCTGTGCTGGCAAGTTGTGTTTCAGTTTTTCGAACAACTCAGCATGCAGGTTCAACTCTTCAAGCCAGGCTGCTTTGTCAATCGCGGTGATGGAATCGAACTGCTCTTTGCTGAACTCCAGACCATCCCAGGAAATATCGTCGTAGCTCGGTGAGGTGCCAAATACATGGTCAACACCCTTGCCTTTGCCCTCTACTCGCTCCAAGGCCCATGCCAAAACCCGCATGTTTTCGCCAAAACCAGGCCAAATGAATTTACCTTCGGCATCGGTACGGAACCAGTTTACGCAGAAAATACTGGGCAATTTCGCGCCGGAAGATTCCAGCTTCTTGCCCAAATCCAGCCAGTGCTGGAAGTAATCAGACATGTTGTAACCGCAGAATGGCAACATGGCAAACGGATCACGGCGAACTACACCTTGCTGGCCAAAAGCCGCAGCAGTGGTTTCCGAGCCCATAGTGGCTGCCATGTATACGCCTTCCACCCAATTGCGAGCTTCAGTAACCAGCGGCACAGTGGTTGAACGGCGCCCACCGAAAATGAAGGCGTCAATTTCAACACCAGCTGGATTGTCCCAGTTGTTGTCGATCACGGGGTTCTGCTCTGCAGCCACGGTAAAGCGGGCGTTGGGGTGAGAGGCCTTGCGACCACAATCCGGGGTCCAGTCCTGACCAGTCCAGTCAACCAAGTGCGCAGGCGCTTCTTTCGACAGGCCTTCCCACCACACATCGCCATCGTCTGTCAGGGCCACGTTGGTGAAAATCACATTGGCATTCAAAGAGGCCATGCAATTGGAGTTGGTCTTTGTATTGGTGCCGGGGGCGACGCCAAAATAACCTGCCTCGGGATTGATCGCGCGCAATTTGCCATTGGCATCAGGTTTGATCCAGGCAATGTCATCACCAATGGTGGTTACCTTCCAGCCCTTCATTGAGGCAGGTGGAATCAACATGGCAAAGTTGGTTTTGCCGCAGGCCGATGGGAACGCGGCCGCCACATGGTACTTCTTCCCTTGAGGATTTGTAACACCCAGAATCAGCATGTGCTCAGCCAGCCAGCCTTGGTCACGACCCATGGTAGACGCAATGCGCAAAGCCAGACATTTTTTGCCCAACAAGGCGTTACCACCATACCCGGAACCATAAGACCAGATTTCACGGGTTTCAGGGTAGTGAACAATGTACTTGGTGGTTGGGTTGCAAGGCCATGCAACATCCTTCTGGCCTGCTTCCAAAGGTGCGCCCACAGTGTGCACGCAAGGTACAAACTCGCCGTTTTCGCCCAACACGTCGTAAACGGCTTTGCCCATGCGCGTCATCATGCGCATGTTCACAACCACGTAGGCGGAATCAGACAACTCAACGCCGATGTGGGCAATCGGGCTACCCAGTGGGCCCATGGAAAACGGCACCACATACAAGGTGCGACCGCGCATGGAACCTTTGAACAAACCGTTCAAGGTGGCGCGCATTTTGGCGGGGTCTTCCCAGTTGTTGGTGGGGCCAGCATCTTCTTTCTTTTCAGAACAGATGTAGGTTCGATCTTCCACTCGGGCAACGTCTGAGGGATCAGACCAAGCCAGGTAAGAATTGGGGCGCTTCTCAGGGTTGAGTTTGCGAAGCGTACCTGCTTCAACCATTTCTGCGCAAAGGCGATCGTACTCTTCTTGTGAACCGTCGCACCACACAATGTTCTTGGGCTCGGTCAGGGCAGCAATTTCTTGCACCCAAGCCACAAGCTTCTTGTGCTTGACATACGATGGCACGGTCTGGCTGACCATAGACAGCACTGCACTCATGCTAAAACCTCCAGATAGACAAATGTAATTCTTTTGTGCGGGGGCTTTGGCGTTGCTCTACAGTGTGACCGGAACATGACACCAAGCACACGGGCGATCGACTTGTCGCTTATCCGCAAACTTAGCCCTCGAGTTTAACATGTTGTAAGCAAACGGAAATAAGTTTTTCCTATAGGCATTATCACCTAATCGCATACGGTGTTTGCTTTCCGACACAGGCCATGTAAAGTGGCGAAACTGCACGACTATGGAAGCCCTATGAAGCTGATTGCAATTTGTACCGGACTGGTTGCCCCACTGGTTTATCGAACGGCGTCAGGTGACATCAAAACCGAAGCAAGCGGAATCAAAAAACAGGCTGTCAGCACCGAACAAAACCCGATGTCCATTGAAATCAAAAAGCTGGGACTGGAAGGCGACGAACAATGCAATTTATCGGTGCATGGCGGGCTGGACAAGGCGGTGTACATGATGCCGGCTGAGCATTATGAATTCTGGAAAGCTCGTCGCCAGGAAAAGAATCTGGACACGGATCTGCCTTGGGGGTTTTTGGGCGAAAACCTGGTGGTGAAAGGCCTGGATGAAAACCAGGTTCGGATCGGGGATGAATTTGAATTGGGCGAGGTAAGACTTCGTGTAACCGACCCTCGCGAGCCATGCCACAAATTTGCCATTCGGATGGGTTACGGCGCGGCCCCGAAACAAATGATCCAGCAAGGCAACTGCGGCTGGTACTTGCGTGTGATCCAAGCAGGGCATTTGAAGGCGGGAATCGAGTTAAAGCATTTCGCCAACCCACAGGGCAAAACAGTGCTTGAATCTTTTCGATACAAAACCCGAAAGGGACAAATGGACCTGTTGTAACAAGCCTAGGTGTTTTGCTGCTTTCTCCACACCCTGGCCTGCTGTGAAGCAGCAGGCAACGCCAGGCGGTCCAATCGCTCGATCCACACGGGGTTGGGGTCGTAACCGTAATGGGTCACCGCCAGAGCCAAGGCTTCTTCATCCCAACCGTCTTCGCAATACAAGTCGAACAAGGCTTCAGCCAACACCGGGCTTCTGGGCAAGGCACGCAACCATTGCTCGGCTTGCACAATTGCATCGCGTGAACGACGCGCCTCACGCAACATACGAACAGCCAACACGGCCTCAAAGTCATCCACTGCAGATTTCCGAAGCAACTCAGCCAGCAAACGCTTTTCACCCAGATGATCTAAAAGCGCACGAACGCGCAACCTTCTCCACCGCTTGTCGAAAGAGCGCCAACTCACATTGCTGGTGGGCTGCATTTCATTCATCTCATTAATCTCGAGCTCAATCAGGCCTAACACGGTGTGACGATCACACAGGGCGATTTGCTTCCACCACCAGGAAGGGTCTACCAGACCAGCCTGATCCAACATGGCCACCGGATAGACCAGGTGGGCTCGCTCAATCGGATTCTCAATCCGGGCCGAAACAATGTTCAACCAATCGCGTGTGAACTCTCGCACCGCCTTGAGCAACAGACCATGTTTGTCATCAGCCCCTTCACAAATGGCCAGTAACTTTTGAAGCCCGTGTGCGCCCAGCTCAACCAACAAATTTGGATCTTGCTGGCGCTGTAACTCTGACTGCAACCAGCCATCGAGAACTTGCGTGCGAATCGCGATTCGCTCACACGATGACGCCGAGGGGCAACGCGCCTGTCCGATAAATCGGTTGATCAATTGTTTGAGTTTGCGCGGCCTGACCTTCTGGTCGGCATCATCTTTGGAATCGAGAAGCTCACAACTGCTTTCCAAAAACTGAAATGCCCGATGAAGATCGGGTAGATGCTGCGAAGCCCGCCCGAACCAGAGCATCCATTCCTGTCCACTGCGCGTGGCCAATGGGGAGTTTTGCTGCTCTTTTAGCATTCCAGACCTCCCTTTTGGAACAGCGGCTGAATCACTCACTGAACAAATATCATCAGCGGATTTTGTAATGGCCGGGCGCATACGCCTTGGTGCGAACAAAGCCACGCAACTTCAGGTGTTTCGTTTTGCGGCCCGTAACACGTTCGCGCCACATCTTGAAACTGCTGGCTTTCATGCTGGTGCGCATCAGTTCAATGGTCTGAGACTCGTTCAAACCAAACTGGAGTTCTATGGCTTCAAATGGGGTCCTGTCTTCCCACGCCATCTCGACAATGCGGGAAACATCCTCTTCGGACAACTTAAACTTCAAAGATTTGGACATCTGATCTCACTGACCGCTACACTGGAGAAAATTCAACATTCAGTATATGACAGAAGGGGCTTACAGGTGAAAAGAGCATTGCTCAGCTTGATCGTCTTGATCACATTGGTAATCGTTGTCTTCTTTGGCTTGGGCCTATACTCCGAAACCGGTGCCCCCCCGGGACTGGCCAATGGTCAATTGGCACCGTGCCCAAACAAACCGAACTGCGTGAGTAGCGAAAGTTCACCCTCCGACGATCACTCAATTGCCGCTTTACCGATTACACCCAGCATGGGAGAGGAACCTTTGCTGAAAGTGAAAGAGGCCATTGAACTGTTGGGTGGTGATGTCAACTTCTCCAACGATCAATACATGGCCAGTACTTTCACCAGTGACCTTTTCGGCTTTGTCGACGATGTGGAATTTCGTGTCGATCAGGGCAGTGGTTTGCTTCATGTTCGGTCTGCATCCCGGGTTGGTTACAGTGATCTGGATGCCAACCGCAAACGTGTGGAGCAATTACGACTGCTTTTAAACACGAACTAGGGTAATTACTCACGAAACTTTCCTATTTTTTATTGGGTAGTTCAAAAGTGTAGTCCCTCGTACGGGTGACAAAGTGTAAAGTGAGTACCGAGAGGAAAAAGGGACGGAGACACTTCCACAATGAGCAGTCCAAAGGAAATCGACGAGGCGGTGAGGCTTACGGAGCTTTACCAACTCGATATTCTGGACACGGAAAAAGAAGAGTACTTTGAAGCGCTAGTGGACCTGGGTTTGTCAGCGTTCAATTGCGCATTCTGTTTTATTGCATTTGTTGATTCTGATCGACTTTGGTTCAAAGCCAAACGCGGATTTGAGGTCAAGGAAGTCCCACGCGATCTCTCCATTTGTTCTCACACCATTCAACACGATCAACCGCATGTCATCAACGATTGCCTTGAACACCCTGTGTTCAAGACCAACCCCTTGGTGCTTGGCAGCCCCTGGATTCGTGCCTATTTGGGCATCCCGATCCGCTCGGTGAGTGGCAATAATATTGGTACGTTTTGCCTGCTCGACAACGCCGCGCGAACCTGGACCAAATCAGAGACGACCGTTGCAACAGCCCTGGCCAAACTGGTTGAACACAGCCTTGTTGAGCGTGCCCTGAAAGCCAAAGAATCAAACGAATTGAATTCCAAACAACAACACAACTACAACAATCAAGGTTTGGGGAGCTGGAAGAACACCGACCATGGCGACTTGATTGAGCTGTCGCCTTCCATGGAAAAATGGTTGAACCTGTCGCAAACCCGTGTGGTGCTGGCCAGCTGGTTCAACAACTTACCGATCGACGAAGACCGCGAGATGGTCGAGAAAGCGAGACTTGAGCGCGATGGAAATGCCTTCGTCTATCGTGTTCGCTTGCCCAGCGGCGACATTGTGCGTTTTGAAGAACAGGTCTACGACAGCGGCAATGCAGGTGATACCCGTTTGTTTGGTTTGGTGAAAAAGATCAGCGAACCTGCTCTGGAAAATATTCACATAGAAGCACCAAGCGATCGCGAAAACATGCCCCGCCTGGAGCCCAACCAAGACTTGAAAAAGTTTCCCAAAGCTTTTTTAAGAGAGACGGTGAAAGGCCGACTCGCACTCGACCATCAGGGCTTGATCACTGGATTGTCCAACTCCGGTGACGAAGAGTTTACGAAGATAAAACACAAGGAAAGTTTTGTAGATCTGCTTCATGGTGAAGATCAGGAAACATTCTCGAAGATTCTGAATCAATGCCTGAAAAGCAATTTGCCTTCAGAGGCGTGGGTGCGTCTGAATTTTCAGGGGGAAAACGGGACTTGGCTACGCATGGAGCTTTGCCCGAAAAAAGGATTCACTGCGTTCAAAAAACCATCGGTGATCGCGAACTTTACGGCGATGATCAACAAGTCATCTTCGGTCCAGAAATCAATTTTTGATGAAAGTCTTTTGAGTTTGACAGGCACATTGGCCAAAGTAGGTGGCTGGTACTATCACCTCGAAAGCGGTTCGCTCAAAACCACGGAAATACTTCGCGAAGTACTGGGCGCCAGCAAAGACTCACTCAATTCAATCTTTCATCTCAGCTCAATACTCTCCCGATTGTCAGGTCGCAACATCGCGGTGCTTTTCATCGAATGCATCAATAACCGCAAACCCGCCAGCCTTGAATTTGAAGCACTTGGAACGCAGGAGAAGAAGAAGTGGTTTCGCATGATGATCCGCCCATCCATCAGCGATGAGGGTGTACCCATGGGCCTTTACGGCTCAATCGCCGACATCTCCGAGACTCGACGGGTTGAACAGGCGCTGGAAAAAAATCTTCTGACCTACAACCTGATTGTCGACAACCTCACCGACGGTTTGGTTGAAATCGATTCCAGCCTGAACGTCAGCTTTGTAAACCGAAACGCAAAAACCTTGCTGCAAAAAGACAAAGAACTTTTTGTACACGCAACGCCTTTGACTGAATTGATTCCTGATCTCGACAAAAACCAGTTTGCAACATTGCTGGAAGGTGTCAATCAGGTGGGTTTCTCGAAGTCAGTCGAACAGTTTGTAGGGTTCATCAAGCGCTGGATCTCGCTGCGTGTTTTCAAATCAGGCACGGGGTATACCATCCTGATCAAAGACATCACCAAACGAAAAAACCAAAGCAGCGATTTGTACATGTTGAACTCAGCGATTGAGCAAATTCGCGAAGTCATCATGGTCACGAATGACATTCGCAACACCAAAGATCCCTTTGGCCTGTTGTACGTGAACTCTGCATTCGAGACCTTCGTCGGCCAGGCACGGGACAAATGGTTAGGACGCAACCCCTACCATTTGATTCATGGCCGCATACCAACCAGACACTATCGTCAGTTGCTTGTCGGGTTCTTAAGCCATCAAAAAATTCTCGTGAAAACCGAATATGAGATCAGCCCTGACAACAAGGTGCCTTGCGACATTTTGATTTCACCGTTTCTGGACACTGCACGCAACGCGCCCTGTTTTCTGATTGTATTTCGGGTTTTTGAAAACTGATCTAGAAATGAAGTCAGGCCAGTGTGGCGCCGAGACGGGAATGCTGAGTGCGAGGTGCGAACACCATGGCATGAATGGTTTTTACCAGATTGGTCATGGTTTCGGCAGTGTCTTTGCGCAAAAACCGGGCTGGTTGCAAAGCGTCTGAGCGATGCTCCGCGAGGCTTTCTGCCAGCTCCAGGCTTTCCAGATTACAAGACATGTAAGACACTGGCACCGCATGCACATACCTGCTGTAAAACACCAGAATGTCTTGCAAATCGTCGTGTGCATTGTCGGGAAAATGGAGATCGGACAACACGGCAGAAGGCAAAGGCCGCAAGCCCCGTTCAGCTTGATTGAACGCTGCACGGATATCACCGAAGCGCTCAAACACCGTCAGCGAAATGGACAGATAAGTCACCTTGGCAATTTCTTCAATGGCCTCTTCCACCACAAGCCGGTAGAACGGTGAATCTTCAGCGACCCAGACTTCCAGTGGTTTTGATTCCGACTCACTCACAACATTCACCCGGCCAAACGGCATTTAGACTCAATGCCATAAGGTTAGTGGATCGCCGGGATGCCGCTATCAACACAAAGAGACCCCCCCCTATTTGAGGGAGAAATCATTTCGTACCCGCACGCTTCAAATGAAGCCATCCTCCAAATGAAGGGGCATCGCTTCGAGGGTTCACACGTAACATGATTTGAGCATATCGGTAATACCGGTTTTTATTTCTGGCAAACGAATTGGGAGGTTGCCGAATGAACCCCAACGCTGTACTTTTGATTGAAGATCATCCACTGGTGTCCATGATGCTGGCTGACATGCTGACCGAGCATGCACCAGACCTGAGCGTGCTCAAAGTGCCCACGATCCAAGCGAGTGAGCAACACATCCATGAGAACCCACGTCTTGTCATATTTGATCTGAACCTGCCTGACTGCGAAGGGGTAAATTCTGCCCAGCGCGTGCGCGATCTGTTTCCGTTCTCGCAACTGCTGGCATTTACGGGTACGACACACAATGACATCCTCCAGGAACTGGACGAGATGGAAATTCCCTGTGTTCGCAAATCTGCTGACTACCATGAACTGCTGGACGCGGTCATGAAAGGTCTGATGGCCACTGGCGTAAGCTGCCAGGAAGGAATGAATGCGGACAAAATGAAGTCCAAAAACGAGTTTCAGTCCAACATTATTGCGCCGGGTTCAAAAAAGCCGCTGACCTGGCGACAGGTTGAGATCATGCGCCGCATTGCTGTCGGCATGACTGCAAAAGAAGCTGCCCGCGACATGAACTTGAGTCCTGAGACAGTTCGCGCCCACATGCGTGAAGTCCTTGTTAGACTAGGCGCACAGAATCGCGCCCATGCCGTGTCAATTTTTACCAAGGCAGAGCGACAATCGCGTTTACTTGAAGAATCGCAAAGTCACTGAACCAGGGCCGAACAATTCCAATAACAAGGCTGGCCCATGAAACTGACCCTGCTGATTCGAATATTTGGTCTACTCATTCTGGTGTTCTCGGTATTCGGCATCGGTGTGAAAAGTATTTCAATTCACCAGCAGACAGTTCAAGAAGATTATTACCAAGCCTGGGCCTCTGACGAAGCCATTCTGACCCGCACGCTTGCCGAGTTCGAAGCTATGCGAAAGCTGGTATTGCTGTACGCAGCCAGTCGCAACCCGGAATACATCAACCACTACCTTGACATTGTGGGTCTGCACAACGGTAGCCGCATTTACACCACCGATGTGGACGCAGACTACTGGGTCGATGTAATTACGGGTCAAAACAAAGATTCTGCCGTGTCTTGGGGTATCGGGCAAAACCTCAGTGAAAGACTTTACTCACTGAGATTTATCGCTGAAAACGAGCCGGCGATTGAACGAATCCTCGACTTGCGCCATCAACTCGAGAAAAACGAACTCAGCGCCTTCGCCAGTGGTATTACCCGCTTTGTTGACAAACGCGAGGGCGAGTACCTGTCGCCACCCGAAGTCAAGGAAACGTTCGGTGTGTTGTTTGACCGCGAACACATTGAACTGACCAATGCATTGTCTGCGGAATTGTCCTCATTCATTGCACGCGAAAAAAGCCGCTACCTCGGTCTGATCGACGCCTCCCGCAAAGAACTGACTTACAGCGTTTATCTTGATGTGGTGTTCACCCTGTTGTTCCTGCTGGGTCTGTTCGTCGGTTTGGTGTCCATCAAGAAAAAAGTGATCGACCCGATCAATTCGCTTTACAACGCCAGTGAAGAAATCATGAAGGGCGATTACACCGTGCGCGTCAACAACCGCACGGGTTCCCATGAAATCAACTTGTTGATTCGCGCATTCAACCGAATGATTCGTTCATTCCAGCGTGACCTCGAGAAAAGCGAACGTGTGAAACAAGCGCTTGAAGAAGTCAGCTTGGCCAACGTCGAGAAAGAACGGGCGAAAAACGAGTCGAGAATCAAGAGCTCGTTCCTGGCCAACATGAGCCACGAAATTCGCACGCCCATGAATGCGATTCTCGGCATGACCGCACTGACACTGAAAACTGATCTGAACGAGAAACAGAAAGACTACCTCACCAAAATTCAACTGTCGGGCGACAACCTGCTTCACTTGCTCAACAGCATTCTGGACCTGTCAAAAATCGAATCCGACATGTTCAAGCTGGAGCAGCGCCCATTCCGCCTTGATGATGTGCTGGAGGAAGTCTTTGGCACCTTGGGCAACTCGGCGCTGGACAAGAACATTCGCCTGCTATACACACTGCAAGGAAAAGGACTGCAATCCACCCTGAACAGACTGGTTGGCGATTCTTTGCGCGTCGGTCAAATTCTGAAGAACCTGATTGGCAACGCCATCAAGTTCACCAGCGAAGGACACATCAACCTCACGGTGAAAGTACTCAAGCAACTTGACGACCAGGTCACCCTGCAGTTCAGTGTCAGCGACACGGGCATTGGTATGAGCAAAGACCAGTTGCAACGCGTGTTTGACAAGTTCACACAGGCTGATTCAAGCACCACTCGAATGTTCGGTGGCAGCGGCTTGGGGCTAAGCATCGCCAAAGAACTGGTACACCTGATGGAGGGTGATATTCATGCCCATTCCACACCAGGACGCGGCTCGGTGTTTTATTTCACATTAAACCTGAAGACCCAGGAAGCGGAAGCACCTGCACGCAATCCGAATTTACTGCATGGACCCGACATTAAACGAGCCTACATCTGCTCGCTGGACCAGAAGCTGCACCGTTCAATCTCCAGTATTCTTGACCAATTCTACGTGCCGCTGGCAGCGCTGTCCGCCGAAGAACTGATTACCGATCAGCGCCCATTTGAAGCCAAAGACATTGTATTCATCGACAGCGACATTGCCTCTACCTCGCCCGAACTGTTGTCTTTGCTCAAGGCCAATCACCTGAACCAAAACAACAACCTGATTTGGCTGTCGAACCGCAACGCAAGCGAACTTCAACGCGTTCACGGCGCAGACCCCAACAACCGGGTGTTGACTACACCCATACTGCCAGTGCACCTGATGAAGCTGGCAGAACGCCAGGTTCAACAGGCTGCGCCGGTGGTGACATCGCCACAAGACCATACGCTGCGCAAGCGTTCCAAGAGCAACGAGGTTCCTGTCCATGATTCAACAGAGGCGCGCACTGCCAAGCTGCTGATTGTGGAAGATCACCCTTTGAACATGGAGTTGCTGCTGGATTTTCTGAGTCCCAGAAACTACCAGATTCGCTGTGCCAAAGACGGTCGCGAAGCCATTCAGATTCTGAAAAACACGCCAGAGCCTTTTGACTTGATGATTTCAGATCTTGAAATGCCATTTGTTGATGGCTATCAGCTGGCCACCTGGGTTCGTGAAAATGCGGTGCATTGCGTCACTCCGATCATGGCTTTGACAGCGCACGCCTTCGAGCAAACTCGCGTACGCTGTGAAGAACATGGCATCAACGATGTACTCACCAAACCCTTTCACGAGAAAAACCTGTTCGATGCCATCAAGCGCTGCCTGCGCAACAAAGAAGGTGTATTGACCGGATTTGAAACCAGGTCCGAAACACCTCGCCTGCCGTTGTCAGAACACACAGCCACGGCTACAGAACCTGCCAACAGCCCTCGCCATTCTTCAATTTTCAAGGTAGACAGCTTCGAGCCAGAGCGGATGGCCAAGTACCTGGGCAAGTTCTTACAAACCAGCGAAAACTTAATTGAACGTCTCGAGGATTGCGCAAAAGCCAACGACACTCAAACCTTCAAACGGGAAATTCACTCATTGGCTGGCGTCCTCGGCATGTTGGGCACGGAAAGCGTCAAACAGCAGTTTTCCAGAATGGACAAATCACTGGAGGACCCAGCCGCCCAACCCATGGTCATGACTGAAATCAAGGAAGTTTGGCCCACCATCGTGGATGAGGCCGAGAAGATTCTGGTGTTGATTAATCGTTTTGGAAAACATTGAGCAAAGCTGCTCGCAAACAATTGTGTTCGCTTACAGCATGTCTTACACTGGGTCCACAAGATTTAACAAAATAAAAAGTTCCTAGTATTTGTAGTGTCAAGAACTTACCCAAAGTAGTCAAAGTATTTTCAAGGGTTTGACGTGAAACATTTTTTGCATTCAGTAATTACCAGCCTCGCGTTGTTAACGATGGTCGGAGCCCCCGGCGTGGTCCAAGCTGAAGTCGTGTTGGTGGGCTCCAGCAATATCCATTTCAGCGAAATTTCGAAAACAAAACTGCGCGATTTGTACACCGGTCAAAGCCAGGCCGTTGGAGATTCAACAGTGTTGGTCATCGACCGCGACGATGAATTCGGTGAGCGCAGCCGCTTCATTTCGGGCACCCTTGGTTTCACCACCGAGGAATTCCGCACGGTGCAGCGACTTCTGGAATGCATTGGCATCAGCAAAGCGCCCACCGTGGCGCGTGACAGCCAACACATGGTTGAACTGTTGGCCAACAATCCAAATGCATTGGGCTACCTCACCCGAAAAGAGTTGCAGGGTAATCCCACGAGGTCTAAATTAAAACTCATCAAGGTTTTGGCCGAGTAAGCGGTCAAAGAAGCAGAAAATGGGAAAGCCCAGTCTACAGTTCGAATGCAAGGGGCCTTTTGCATGCTTAGGCCTCTTGTTCATGGCCTTGTTTTTCGCGAGCACCAACGCCTATGCATTTTGTGCTGGAACATTGATCAAAGAAATCAAGTCCATCGCGTCCAAGCCTGAGGTCATTGAAGCCGTCAAGGCATCGAACGAACGCCAACTGGCCAAAGAACAGGTCATTGCGCTTGACGAAAAATGGATCAGACTCAAAGGCCGCTTGCCAGAAGCTGATCAAATCAAAAGCTCCAAGGTTTCCGCTTTTCTCGCCGCAGAAATGAATAAACAAAGCTATTTCAAGGAAGCAATTTTGACCGGCAACCAAGGTGAAACCGTCGCGATGAATATTGTGACCACCGATTATTGGCAAGGTGATGAAGAAAAATTCACCGCGATTTTCGACACCAACCTGCCATCACGGAAGCCCGATTCACACATATCAAGAGCCCGCTGGGACGACAGCACGAAAGCCATGATTGCCCAGGTGAGCGTGCCCGTGTATGACGGAGATTACATGATAGGCACCCTGACAGTGGGCGTCGACTTGAAACGTGTACCCCACCCGAACCATTGACACGGATTAGTCGTTCAACTTCATTTTTACGCTGCGCTCGGCCTTCAGGAATACGTTTACCGCCTGCGCCTTATTGGAGACTTCCAGCCGCTTGAAAATCTCCCGAATGTGTCCGCGCACGGTCTCGGGACTAAGCCCAATGCGCTGAGCGACCATTTTTGCTGACAAACCTTCCGCCGTCATTCGCATGATTTCAACCTGCCGCCACGTCAACGGCTTTGCGCCGGGGTAGGCCACGATATTTGATTGATGTTCATTCGCTGGCACACTGTCGGATGAGCTGCCGTTCAAGATACCGGATTTAAACAGCACAGCTTCTATTTCATGGGCCAAAGCCGATTGGCTGCAGGTTTTCTCCACAACAGAATAGCCAGACTGCGCGGCACGGGCCCGGATACCTTCACTCACAAAACCCGTATAAATTAATCCGCAAACTTTGGGAAACATGGAATCAAGCCATTCAATCGTTTCCTGTCCTTTGGAATCCACCAGGGTCAGATCAAAAATAATCAGGTCCGGTTTTTCAAACAGGTGTTCACGGGCTTGAACCAGACTGGTCGCCACATGAATTTGGGCGTGGGGAGCCATGTCTTTGCAGACGTCCTCAATCACCATTGAAATCAGGGGGTGATCTTCGAGCACCAAGATTTTTTGATTTTTCATTGTTCGCAGGCTAAGTCAGGCACACAGGACCTTTGGGTCTCTTCTTCCACCCAAAGAGTACATGAATTCACGGTAACAATTAAGCCTGCATTTTGCCTTTTTTTACAAAGGGTTCCGCTTTTCGGGGGGGCATCAGAAACAAGCATCCTCATTTCACGGAATGGGCAAGAAAATTCAAGTCAGTAAGATGGATTCATACCGAATTCTTTGCGGAGCAAGCCATCATGACAATCGCACTGGTCCAACATCATCAACACGACTGCGAACCGCTTTATTTTCGCCAGTCCGAAGCCAGAGTCACCATGGAGCTGGACAACGTGGCACACGGGCTAAAACATTTTGCTCAACAACTGCGTAAAACTGCTTCAGCACAGGCACGCTTTGCCTTGGTGGTTCAGCTGAAAACCTGGACGCTGAACAAACCCACCCTGCAAACCCTGATGACGCAATACCTGGATGAGGTTGAGCGCACCCAACAAGTCGTGCACCTGGACCCTGAAAGTCATAACGAATCCATTGAATCGCTGTGCGAGCAGCTGGTGTTTTTAAGTGCTGTGTTTGAGCAGGAATCTGAACTGATCGATCAAATGGCATTTGCCGATCCCCAACTGATGTTGTGCGACTAGAAATTACTTGCCGATACAAAACCGACTGAAAATCAAGCCCAGCAAATCATCGGGCAACATACGCCCGGTGATTTCGCCCAAAGCATCGTGCGCCAAGCGCAACTCTTCTGCAAACAAATCCAGGATTCGATCATCCTGTTGTGCGAACTCATGTGCGGCCGCAAGATGCTGACCGCACACCATCAAAGCATCAACGTGGCGCTGTCGCGCCATGAAACCATGGTCGGGCGTGTGGGCGATCCCCACCTTGGCCAATATGGCGTCTTTTAACAGCTCCAAGCCCTGACCATTTTTTGCGGACACTGGCAGTATGTCGAGCGGTAATTGTGGCATCTCAGGCAGCAAATCGACCTTGTTCATCACGGTAATGGTAGGCAAATGCACCGGCAGTTCAAGGTGGGTGTTCAACGCACTCGGTGAGTCCTGAGTTGCATCTTTCAGGATCAGCAACAGATCGGCCTCCTCCACTGATTTTCGAGTCCGCTCAATGCCAATTCTTTCCACCTCATCCGCTGTTTCACGCAAACCGGCCGTGTCAACCAACACCAACGGAATGCCACGAATATTCAGCTCCTGTTTGATTCGATCCCGCGTGGTGCCCGCAATGGACGATACGATCGCAATTTCCTCGCCGGCAAGCGCGTTTAACAAACTCGACTTACCCACATTGGGCTCGCCCACCAGCACAATTTGCAAGCCATCGCGAAACTTCACTCCTTCCTGCGCTGCACCGAGCAACTGTCGATGTGCATTCAAGATATCCGCAAGTTGACCTTTGGCATCTGCCTTCTCGAGAAATTCGATTTCCTCTTCAGGGAAATCAAGTGTGGCTTCGAGCAGCAAACGCAAATGTACAATCCGGTCGGCCAGATCATTGACCTGCTTCGAAAACACACCACTGAGCGACGCCGCGGCGGCTTTGGCTGTCGCTATAGAGCCAGCATCGATCAAATCGGCCACCGCTTCAGCCTGCGCCAGATCAAGTTTGTCATTCAAGAACGCACGCTGCGTAAACTCACCTGGCATGGCATGGCGCAACGGAATATTCAACTGCCGGGCAAGGGAAAGGGCATGCGCCACAACACCTTGCAACACTGCCTGACCACCATGGCCCTGGAACTCAAGCACATTTTCGCCGGTGAATGATGCAGGCGCGTTAAACAACAGGGCAATGCCCTCATCAATGGCGTGCTTATCAAAATCGCGAAGCGTTAAAAGAGTTGCCAGGCGCGGTTTGGGCAACTTGCCACAAAACGCCATGCAAAAGGTCTGAAAACTGGACGAAGAAGGAAAAGAAAACCGCACCACCCCCACCCCGCCCTTACCGGGCGCGGTGGCGATGGCGACGATGGGATCACCGTGCAGTGGCTGGTGCAGACTCAATTTGACGTGTAATTACCCACTGTTGGGCAATCGACAAAATATTGTTAACAACCCAGTACAGCACCAAACCAGCCGGGAAGAAAATGAACATGACCGAGAACACCAACGGCATGATCATCATGATTTTGGCCTGAACAGGATCGGGGGGCGTTGGATTCAACTTGGTCTGGATGAACATGGTTACCGCCATGATCACAGGCAAAATGTAGAAAGGATCCGGCGCAGCCAAATCGGTTACCCAACCCAACCAAGGTGCGTTGCGCATTTCAACACTGGCCAGCAACACCCAGTACAAAGCAATGAACACTGGGATCTGAATCAGAATGGGCATACAACCGCCCAAGGGGTTGATTTTCTCGCGCTTGTACATTTCCATCATGGCGCGCTGGAAACCCATTTTGTCATCGCCATATTGTTCTTTCAGCTTTTGCATGCGCGGGCCAACCTTGCGCATTTTTGCCATCGATTTGTAACTGGCGGCTGACAGCGGAAAAAACACCAGCTTGATCAAAATGGTCAGTACCACAATGGCCCAACCCCAATTGCCGATGTAGCTGTGAATTTTCTCAAGCAACCAATAAATAGGCTGGGCAATCACGGTAAGCCAACCGTAGTCCACGACCAAATCCAGTCCGGGGGACAAGGCTTCCAGCACACTTTGATCTTGCGGGCCTGTGTACAGTTTGGCCGTATAGGTGCCAGTCTGCTCAGGCGCCAAAGTACCCAGGCTACTCACGAGGCCAATGGAGTACAAGTTGGAATCTACCTGGCGGGTGTAATTCTCGCGAGGACCATCCTGACCAATAATGGCTGACACAAAGTAATGCTGAATCATCGCCAACCATCCGGAATCAGCGGTTTTTACATAGTCTGCACTGCGATCGGCGATGTCTTCAAAGTCGATCTTCTGGTACTTCTTCTCAGGTGTATAAACAGCCGGCCCTGTGAATGTTGCATACAGGGAAGAGTCACTTTCAAGCGGGTTGCCGTCACGCGTAATTTGCACATATGCACTGGGTGATACGGGCTCTGTACTTGTGTTGCGTGCATTGATCACGAGGTCAATGTCGTAGCGATTCTTGAAAATTGTGTAGGTGGTTGTGTTTTCAACACCACCGCTTGTGGCTTTAAACACGAGCTTCAGCTCATCCTGACCAGGTGCAAATTCAGTAGAACCCGACACCAGCTCAAACAAGGTACGATGATTGGGTGCATCAGGCACACCCACCAAGCCAGCCTGGCCAACATAAGTACGGTTGGCTGTTTGCTCAAACAACTGAACCGGCAATTCCGGATTCTCGGCAGCAGGGTGATTGAGCAATTTTGAAGTAATCAGCTGTGCGCCTTGGCTTGAAAACTGTAGTTCAAGTACATCGGTTTTGACAGTAATGGTTTGCGCTGCAGGCGCTGCTTCAGCAACGCTCGATGCAATCGCGTTCGGATCTGCAGGCACATCACCGGCAGTCGGGGCCACTGGCTGAGGCAAGTCATTCGCTGCATTGGCAGCAGTTGAACCACCAGCCTTGGCGACATCGCCTTGGTCGCTGGTTTGAGCGCCAGTGCTAAGGCCAAACAAGGTGGGCTTGCCAATAGAAGCCTGATAATTGTCCCAAAGCATGATGAGAGACAAGCTGAATATCATCAAAAGGACTAGCCTGCGCGTTTCCATTTAAATCCTTAATTACTGAGCTTAATGACTAAGAGTCGTGACTGGTGTGGCGAGCTTCAGGAACAGGGTCCAAACCGCCAGCATTCCAGGGATTGCATCGACAAATGCGGCCAAAAGACAAAGCCGCTCCTTTCCATGCGCCATGAATTTTAACTGCTTCAAGGGCGTATTCCGAGCAACTGGGGTAAAAACGGCAAGAAGGCGGGAAAAGAGGGCTAACAGCAAGCTGATAGCCTCGGATCAGTGCTGTGATGGCACGCGCCGTGAGAGATCGTTGAAAAGTTGTTGGAGTTCTATCCACCACGCTGCTCGATCTGAATGACCTACTGCACACACTGGCTTGCTCAAGCGAACCAGAAATCTGCCTTGGTAGTTACCCAGCGAGTCTTGGCAGGCATGGCGGATTAAACGTTTTAGCGTATTGCGATCCACGGCCCGTTTGGCCAAGCGCTTGGGAATCAGTATTCCGAATTGCGGCGGGGTGTCTTCGAAGAGTGCGTGAAGCATCAACCGATCTGTTTTGGCCACTGGCCTGGTTTTTAACAGACCACCAAATGTTTCAGATCGAGTGATTTTTGTCGCATGCGACCCGGAACCCACCCTGTGCAATTCAGAATGTTCAAAGCGCCAGGCTTATACGGACAAACGTGCACGGCCCTTGGAGCGACGTGCGCGCAGCACGGCACGACCACCACGGGTGCGTGAACGTACCAAAAAGCCGTGTGTTCTTTGACGGCGAACTTTAGAAGGTTGATAAGTGCGTTTCATGGCAAGCCTCTGGCCCACATGGGCTTAAAATTTGGCGAAAAATTAATTAAAACTGGTTTGGCCCCTGGGTTAGCCTGTTACTAACCGGTACTTATCGGTCAGGCAGAGACGACATTGATCGACGCTCAGACCAAGGGAACCCAAAATTATAGAGGCAAATTCGGGAAAAACCTAGAAAAATCTGCAAGTTCGCGTGAAGGCAGCCAATCACTCACTCAATCCGTGGGGGTTTGGATACAATGGAGCGCTGAGTTTTAATTCCTGCAAAGCAGTTCATCCGAATAATAAGGCTGTTCATAACGTGATTGATCAATTCTGGAACCACTGTGTTGAAGCGCTTCGGAAGGAAATTCCAGCCCAACAAATCAAACTGTGGATCGAACCACTGACTGTGGTTGAATTTGATGAAAACACCGCGAGCCTGAGCATGGCCGCCCCAAACCGCTTCAAGCTTGATTGGGTGCTGAATAATTATGGTGGCCGTTTCAATGAACTGGCCACCGAGTTTTTTGGCTGCGATATGGCCATTCAGTGGCAAGTAGCCGCGAAACAGGCGAGTCCCCTCGTAGCGCCCCCCGCAGCGCCAGCCAAGAACAACAGTGATGCCGCCGCGCAAGGTGCCCCCAAAGTTGCCGCCGTGAAGCGCGACGAAATTGCGGCCACGGTCTATGAACGTAGCCGTTTGAACCGAGACCTTTGTTTTTCCAATTTTGTGTCGGGTCGTGCCAACCAGCTGGCCCGAGCTGCCGCAGAACAAGTGGCATCCAACCCGGGTGTGAGCTATAACCCGCTGTTTTTATACGGCGGTGTTGGTTTGGGCAAAACCCACTTGATTCATTCCATCGGCAACCGCCTGCTGGAACAAAACCCAAACACTCAAATTCGTTACATTCACGCCGAACAGTATGTAAGCGATGTGGTCAAGGCCTACCAAAAAAAGGCATTCGAAGAATTCAAGCGCTCTTATTACTCACTCGACTTGCTCTTGATTGACGATATTCAGTTTTTCGGGGGCAAAAGCCGCACCCAGGAAGAATTTTTCTACGCATTCGAGCAGTTAATTGCTGCCAAAAAGCAAATTATCATCACCAGTGACACCTATCCCAAAGACATTCAGGGCATGGACGACCGGCTGATCTCCCGTTTCAATAGCGGTTTGACCGTGGCCATTGAGCCTCCCGAGCTTGAAATGCGGGTTGCCATTTTGCTGAAAAAAGCTGAACAGCAAAAAATCCTGTTTTCAGAAGACGTGGCCTTTTTCGTGGCCAAGCACATGCGAAGCAATATTCGTGAACTGGAAGGTGCCTTGCGCCGAATCATGGCTTTTGCCAGCTTTCACAACAAACCAGTAACAATGGATCTGGTGCGGGAAGCTTTGCGCGACATGATCTCGGTACACCATGGTCAGGTGTCCGTGGAGAGCATTCAAAAAACAGTGGCCGATTACTACAAAATCAAGGTCGCAGACATGTTCTCCAAGCGCAGGCAAGCGCAAATTGTGTTGCCACGCCAGGTGGCCATGTATTTGGCCAAGGAATTGACTGAAAAAAGCTATGTGGAAATTGGTGAGTTGTTTGGTGGAAGAGACCACACTACGGTGCTGCACGCTGTGAACAAAATATCGGAATTGCGAAATCAATCCTCAGAGTTGAACCATGCGCTGCATGTGCTGGACCAAACCTTGAAGGGTTGATTTAGAATTGTGGATAACTGTGTAACAAACGTGCACAACAATACGAGTTATCCACAGAAAAAAAAGAACCTGAAAAATTCGAAAAAAGTTATCCACAGTATGCAGATCGAGTCCCGGAAGTTCTACACCAATTTTGAAAGAACCTAAGAAGCTCAATTCAAAGGAAAAAATAGAGTTGTCCACAGAATTGAATCAACTCTATTAACTAATCCTATAAGGAAATATTAAATGGAATTAATTCATAGCTCGCGCGATGCATTGGTTCGAAAACTGCAAATCGTCAGCAACATCGTCGAACGTCGAAACACCTTGCCGGTGTTGGCCAACATTCTGTTGAAGAAACAGGGAGGCCTGCTGACTCTGCTGTCTTCAGACATTGAGATGCAGATTCAAACCAGTGCGGAAGTGGGTGCTGGTGGCGAAGATACTGCAACCACTGTGGCTGCTAGAAAATTCCTGGATATTTTGAGATCACTGCCTGAAGACTCGGATGTGATGGTGAAACTGGACGGCAAGAAGATGTCCGTGCAGGCCAAGAAAAGCCGTTTTGCATTGCAAACCTTGCCAGCAGAAGACTTTCCACTGGTTCAGGAACCCAAAGAATGGGTCACTCAGATCAGTTTGCCCCAAAAAATGTTAAAGAATTTGTTGGGCATGGTTCACTTTTCCATGGCTCAGCAAGATTTGCGTTATTACCTGAATGGCGTGTTGCTGGTCATTGAAAGTGCTTGCGTTCGAGCTGTCGCCACCGACGGACACCGTTTGGCCTACGCTGACGCGCCTGGCCAAGGCGGTACCGCCAAGCATGAGGTGATTATTCCGCGTAAAACCGTGCTTGAACTGTCGCGTTTGTTGAATGATACGGATGACACCGTGACTATTGATTTGGCCAGCAACCAGGCCAAGTTCACTTTCTCGGACATTACCCTGATCACCAAGCTGGTTGAAGGCAAGTTTCCTGATTATCAACGGGTGATTCCGAAAACCCACCAGCACCATGTGGTCATTTCCCGTGATGCCTTGTTGCATTCGCTGCAGCGGGCCTCGATTTTGACCAGCGACAAATTCCGCGGCATTCGCTGGGTGTTAAGCGCCAATGGTTTGACCATTGTGGCCAACAACTCGGATCAGGAAGAAGCCCGGGATGAAATGGAAGTCGAATACCAAGGTCCCGAGATTGACGTGGGTTTTAACGTAAACTACTTGTTGGATGTGTTGAACAACCTCAAGTCGGAAACCGTGCAGTTTACGTTGCAAGACGGGAACAGCAGTGCATTGGTGACCACCCCTGGCAAAGACGATTTCAAGTATGTCGTGATGCCCATGCGTATTTAAAACGACAATAAAACGAAAACAACAACACTCTTATGACTTCAGAAACACAGAATGGCGGTGATTTGCCCGTACAAGGCAACAACGCAGATTATGGCGAAGGTTCAATCCAGATTCTCGAAGGTCTGGAAGCGGTCCGAAAGCGTCCTGGCATGTACATCGGTGACACATCCGATGGCACCGGTTTGCATCACCTTGTGTTCGAAGTCGTCGACAACTCGATCGACGAAGCCTTGGCTGGCCATTGCGATGACATCGTGGTGACTATTCATGCTGACAACTCAATCAGCGTGACCGACAACGGCCGGGGTATTCCGACCGGTGTAAAAATGGATGACAAAAACGAGCCCAAGCGCTCGGCGTCTGAAATTGCGCTGACCGAGTTGCACGCCGGCGGTAAATTCAACCAGAACAGTTACAAGGTTTCTGGTGGTTTGCACGGTGTTGGTGTGAGTTGCGTCAATGCCTTGTCGAGTTGGTTGCGCCTGACGGTACGCCGTGAAGGCAAAGTACATCAGCTTGAATTCGCGCGTGGCTTTGTTCAAAACCGGATTATCGAGCAAGTAGACGGTGTTGATGTATCGCCCATGAGAATTGTGGGCACCACGGACAAGCGTGGTACTGAAGTACATTTCCTGCCTGACACTGAAATTTTTCAGCAGAACAATGATTTCCACTATGAAATACTGGCCAAGCGACTGCGCGAACTCAGCTTCCTGAACAATGGTGTGCGCATTCGCTTGAAAGATGAGCGCACAGGCAAGGAAGATGATTTCGCTGGCAGTGGCGGTGTGATGGGTTTTGTTGAATTCATCAATGCCAACAAGAAAATTTTGCACCCCAATACATTTTACGCGGCGGGTGAACGCCCAGCCGAAACTTACGGTGGTATTCCCGGCACCAGCATTGGCGTTGAAGTGTCGATGCAATGGAATGACGGCTTTAATGAATCGGTGTTGTGTTTCACCAATAACATCCCGCAACGCGATGGGGGTACGCACCTGACTGGATTGCGTGCCGCCATGACCCGCGTAATTGGCAAATACATTGAAGTCAATGAAATAGCCAAGAAGCAAAAAGTGGAAGTGACTGGCGATGACATGCGCGAGGGCCTGTGCTGCGTGCTGTCTGTAAAAGTGCCTGAACCCAAGTTTTCAAGCCAAACCAAAGACAAACTGGTGTCCAGCGAGGTGCGTGCACCCGTAGAGGACATTGTGGCCAAGGTGCTCAGTGAGTTTTTGGAAGAGCGTCCAAATGACGCCAAGCTGATTTGCAGCAAGATTGTTGAAGCAGCGCGTGCGCGTGAAGCCGCTCGCAAAGCGCGTGACATGACGCGACGCAAGGGCGTGCTGGACGGTGTTGGTTTGCCGGGCAAACTTGCCGATTGTCAGGAACGCGACCCTGCCAAATGCGAAATCTACATTGTCGAGGGTGACTCTGCGGGTGGCTCGGCCAAACAGGGTCGAGACCGCAAGTTCCAAGCCATTCTGCCGCTGCGCGGCAAGGTACTCAACGTTGAGAAAGCCCGATTCGACAAATTGCTGACTTCGGAGCAAATTACCACGCTGATTACTGCCTTGGGTACCAGCATTGGCAAGGACGATTTCAATCTGGCGAAATTGCGCTATCACCGCATCATCATCATGACCGACGCGGACGTGGATGGCGCACACATTCGAACCCTGTTGTTGACTCTGCTTTATCGCCAAATGCCGGAACTGGTTGAACATGGCCATGTGTACATTGCGCAACCGCCACTGTACAAAGTCAAGCACGGTAAAGATGAGCGTTACCTGAAAGATGATCAGGAAGAGGCGCAGTACATGCTGACCATTGCCTTGGAAAAAGCGGCGCTGATTCCTGGTGAAGGCAAAGACCCAATCAAGGGTGAAGCACTGGAAGAATTGGCCCGACAGTTTGTGACCGTGGAGGCTGTGGTACGCCGTTTGAGCCGTTTGATCGATCCCGATGTACTGAACGCGATTGTGGAAGGTGTTGAACTGGATCTGGATTCGGAAGAAGCATCCAAGGCAAGCGCAGCCCGCTTGCAGGAAGTACTCGATCCAACAATCATGACTGTCTTTTCACAGTTCGATGAGCAAAGCGACAAGCATCGTGTCTTGATTCACCGCCGCCACCACGGCAATGTGCGTGTCACCACAATTGATCCGGATTTCGTTCACGGCGCTGATTATCCACTGTTGGCCCACGCCGCGAAAACCTTCAAAGGCTTGATTTCCGAAGGCGCCGAAATTCAACGTGGCGAAGGTGAAAAACAAAAGGTACAGCCGGTGCAAAGTTTCCGCGAAGCCATGCAGTGGTTGCGTGAACAAGCAGAAAAAGCAATTACCAAACAGCGCTACAAAGGCCTGGGTGAAATGAACCCACAACAGTTGTGGGAAACCACCATGGACCCCACCGTGCGCCGTTTGCTGCGCGTTCAAATTGAAGACGCCATTGCGGCAGATCAAATTTTCACGACCCTGATGGGCGATGAAGTTGAGCCCCGTCGTGCGTTCATCGAGAGCAACGCTTTGAAAGCAGGCAATATTGACGTTTAAGAACATGTGGAGCGAAGAAATAGTTGGCCAGTTTTGTTAAATAGTTGGCCAAGTTTTTTCGAACATTAGGGTATAGTCCATATTCTGGCCAAACTGGACAGCGATTCTGGCTGAAACTGGACACGGTTTCTGG
>VFQO010000205.1_pt1 | contig 74098 bp, 71 predicted proteins | sample 3512331 | NCBI WGS metagenome assembly VFQO01 (sample SAMN10412371, study PRJNA504923) | tailings metagenome | isolation source: Replicate 3 from Balatoc abandoned mine | place: Philippines: Itogon, Benguet | collected 2017-08-28 | reverse complement strand
TCCAGAAGCACGTCGTCGCGGCCGACGTGATCGTGATGCCGCGCTCCTGCTCCTGCGCCATCCAGTCCATCGTCGAGGCGCCGTCGTGGGTCTCACCGATCTTGTGGTTCACACCCGTGTAGAACAGGATGCGCTCGGTCGTGGTGGTCTTGCCGGCATCGATGTGGGCCATGATGCCGATGTTGCGGACCTTCTTCAGGTCGGTGAGCACGTCAAGTGCCACGGGGGGTTCCTCCGGTCGTGTCGAGAGAATCGGGGCGGCGGGGGCGGCCGTCGTGCGGCCCGCCCCCGCCTCACCGTGCTGTTACCAGCGGTAGTGCGCGAAGGCCTTGTTCGACTCAGCCATCTTGTGCGTGTCCTCGCGGCGCTTCACCGCGGCGCCGAGGCCGTTCGAAGCGTCGAGGATCTCGTTCATGAGGCGCTCGGTCATCGTCTTCTCGCGACGAGCCTTCGCGTAGCTCGTGAGCCAGCGCAGCGCGAGCGTGTTCGCGCGGTGCGGCTTGACCTCGACGGGCACCTGGTAGGTCGAGCCGCCGACGCGGCGCGAGCGGACCTCGAGGGTGGGGCGCACGTTGTCGAGCGCCTTCTTGAGCACGGCCACGGCATCCTGACCCGACTTGGCGGCCACGCCCTCGAGCGCACCGTAGACGATGCGCTCGGCGAGGCCCTTCTTGCCGTCGAGGAGGATCTTGTTGACGAGCTGGCTGACGATCGGCGCCCCGTAGACGGGGTCGGCGACGACGGGGCGCTTCGGAGCGGGACCCTTGCGAGGCATTACTTCTTCTCCATCTTCGCGCCGTAGCGGCTGCGCGCCTGCTTGCGGTTCTTCACGGCCTGGGTGTCGAGCGCGCCGCGCACGATCTTGTAGCGAACGCCGGGGAGGTCCTTCACACGACCGCCGCGGACGAGCACCATCGAGTGCTCCTGCAGGTTGTGGCCCTCACCGGGGATGTAGGCGGTGACCTCGGTGCCGTTCGAGAGCTTCACGCGCGCGACCTTGCGGAGCGCCGAGTTCGGCTTCTTGGGCGTGGTCGTGTACACACGGGTGCACACGCCGCGCTGCTGCGGGTTGGCCTTGAGCGCCGGCGCCTTGGTCTTGACGACCTTCGGCGTGCGGCCCTTGCGGACCAGCTGCTGAATAGTGGGCAAAGTTGCTCCTTGGGAGTGCTGCACGGTGACAGCGGTTGCGGTTGGTTGTTCCCCGACTCGCCGTGGCGATGACGGGCTCACGCGGAATCCGACGATGATCGATGAGGATCGGTGGCGGACATGCCGTGGGGGTGTGGCTCGACGGCTCTCGAGGCTTCGCGGGCGATGCTGCGAGAGGCGCGGTCGTCAGTGACCCTTCATGCGGATGCTCCGCCTCGCGCCGCCCGCACCGCTCTCACGGCACAGCACAAGCGCGTGCGAATGCACACACGCAGTCAAGAATAGGCGCAGGGCCGTGCGGGGTCAAACGGCTGGAGCCGCGCCGCCGCCCGCCGCGCTCGGCGCCTGCGCGCTCCGCGCCTCGGCGAGCTCGCGCTCGTAGGCCGCGCGCGCCTCCGCATTGCGCGCCTTCGCTCGACGCCCGTGGCGGGCGACGAGCCCGCCCACCCAGATCGGCACCTCGCGCGCCGCGATCGTGGCCGCCCAGCCGAGCGGGTTGGTGACCTGCAGCAGCAGGAACTGCTGCAGCTGCGCGGGGCTCGCCCCCGTCGCCTCGGCGCTCAGCACCGTGGAGGCCAGGAAGACGACGTAGACGAGGGCCGCCACGAGGAAGCCACCGAGCACGTGCGCCCACCAGCCGGCGCGATTGGTGATCAGCACGAGCACGACGTAGGCGACGGTGAAGGCGATGACGGGCATCCAGAAGCTCGGCGTGGTGGCGAAGACCTGCACGCGCTCGGCGAGGGCGGTCGGGCCGCCGATGCCGATGAAGAGCGCCGCGAGCGCGCCGTACAGGATCGTGAACACGAGGCTCGAGGCGAGCGCGACGCCGACGCCGAACCCGCGCGAGCCGCGCTTGCGCGGCGGCTGCGGGGCGGGCACGTAGACGACGCGCTCGGGAGCCGGCGTCGACGCCGTCACCGGTGCGGCCGGCGTCGCGGCCGTCGCCGGGGCGGCCGGCTCGGCCGCGCGCTCCTCGGCGGCCGCGGCCTCCCGCTGCACCGCGACGGGTCGCTCGGTCTCGGGCTGCGGCGCGGGCGCCGGGTCGGGCGCCGCCTCGGTCGAGGGCTCGGCGGGGCGGTCGTGCTCGGTCATCAGCGGCCTTTCGTCGTCAGCGCGATCCCTCCACGCTACGGCGACGGGCTGGCGCTCGGCTCGGAGCTCGGCTGCTCGCTGGGCTCGGCGCTGGGCTCGGTCGCGGGCTGCTCGCCCTCGACCGCGCCGGCGTCGACCGCGGGCAGCGCCGCACCCTCCTCAGGCAGCACGAAGATGTAGCCCTCGAGCGTGACACGACCCGTGTCTGCGTCGTCACCGGTCGAGAAGCGACCGACCCACATGAGTCGCGGGCCGAACTGCGCGGCATTCATGAACTCCGCGAGGCCCTCGGGGGCGCCGAGCGCACTCACGCGCACAGGGATGCCGACGAGGTCGGTGATGCCGAGGGGCTCGAGCTGCTCAGCCGCGATGAGCACCGGAGGGTCGGCGTTGACCTCGTTGAGGGCGACACCCGACGCCTCGGCAAGCTGGTTGAGCTGACCGAGCAACGTCGAGAGTTCCGGCGCCTGGGGGATCTCGACGCGCAGATCCTCCAGCTCGCGCTCGAGCTGCGGCAGGTTCTCGGAGAGCTCGCGGAGCTCGACGAGCACGGCCTCGTACTCCGCGTTGACGGTCGCGACGCCCTGTCGCTCGGTGTTCGCCGCGGCGGCCTCGGCGAGCCGCGGCTGCACGCCTAGGAACCAGCCGCCCAGCAGCAGCAGCGCGGCGACGAAGGCGGCGCCGATGACCCACAGTCTCAGGATCGACATGGCTACTCCCCCTCCTCGCTCGAATCGGTCGACTCGTCCGTCGACTCGTCGGTCTCGGGCGCGTACCGCCCGAGGTAGGCCTCCTCGTTGAGGAGGAACTCGATCGTGACGGTGTAGCTCGCACCCTCGCTGCCGACGACGGAGGTCGGAGGCGCGATGCCGGCGAAGCCGGTCACAGTCTCGAGGTCGCGCAGCCACGCCTGGACGTCGGGCACGGTCGGGCTTGTGGCGTTGATGCGGATGCTCGCCACCGAGTCCTGGCGGAGCGGCTCGGGCTCTCCCTCCGCACCTCCGTCAGTCTCGCCGCCGGGGCCGACCGCGTCAGGCGCCGTCAGCTCGCCGTCCACCGAGACGAGCAGCACGCCCGCGGGCAGGGTGCCGCGGATCTGGGCCATGAGGTTCTCCCAGTCGATCTCGGCGGCGGTCGCCACGATGCGCGAGTTGGTCGTCTCCGTGAGGGCGGCGTCGATCGCGCGGGCCTCGGCGAACTCGGCCTGCTGCGCGAGCAGCAGGTTCGAGCGGTCGCGCTCCGCTTGGAGCGACGCCTGGGCCGTGAACGCGTAGACGGTGACGGCGGCGACGGCCAGCGCCACGACGAGCGCGACCCCGATCACGCCGATCACGAGACGTCGCACGATCGGGCGGCGGCGGATCGCCTCGCGCGCGGACGCGGGCAGCAGGTCGGCGCGGGGAACCCCGCCGAGCTGCAGCTCCTGCACCTGCTGCTTGCTCATGCCTGCACCCCCATCGCGAGACCCATGGCCGTGCCGGCCCGCAGCGCTTCGGAGACGCCGAACCCGGCGAGCGACTTCGGCAGCTTGACGCGCGTGAACGGCGCGGGCGCGACGAGCGTGATGCCGGTCGACTGCGCGAGCGCCGCGGGCAGACCGCGCAGGCGAGCCCCGTTGCCGGTCAGCACGAGCTGCTCGACGCGCGCGTTCTCGTGCGTGGTCGAGTAGTAGCGCAACGTGTTGATGATGCTCGTCATGAGCTCGCGCGTGACGTCGAGGATGATGCCGGCGCTCTTGGCGTCGTTCGGCGCCACGATCTCGGGGTGGAGTCCCTGCGCGACCTTGAGCTTCTCCGCCTGGTCGCGCGGCACCTCGAGCTGCGTGACGAGCGCGCGCGTGGCGTCGTCACTGCCAGCGGGGATGATGCGCACGAAGTCGGGCACGCCGTTGTGGGCGACGACGACGTTCGTGGTTGTGGCGCCGACGTCGACGATCGCGCTCACGCCCTCGGTGCCGAGGCCGACCGAGCGCTGCAGCGCGAACGGCACGAAGTCGACACCGACGACCTGGAGCCCGGCTCGCTTGACGGCGTTGACGTTGGTGGTGACGGCGTCGGCGTAGGCGGCGATCAGCAGGCCCCGCACGGCGGGGCCCTCGTCGGTGGGCGGGGCATCCGCCACGGGGTAGAAATCGATGATGGCCTCGGCGACGGGCATCGGGATCAGCTCCTGCACCCGCAGCGGCAGCAGGTCGCGGATCTCCTTCTGCGACAGCTTCGGCATCACGAGGTCGCGGGCGACGACCTTCTGGTCGCCCATGCCCAGCAGCACGTCCTTCGTGCCGAACTTCGCGTCGACCCACATCTTCTTCAGGATCGTCGCGACGGCGGTCGGCTCGACGACCTCGCCGTTGCGCACCGCACCCTCCGGCAGGGCGGCCTCGTGATAGGCGCGCACCTCCACCGGGCCGTTCTTCGACGCCTTCGCCTCGACGGCACGGATCGCGGTCTGGCCGATATCGACCCCCACGACATGACTGCTCATGCTCAAGCCCCCCTTAGCTGAGTTCAATTCCGAACAATGACAGATAGAGGACGGCGATCGATGCCCCCAAAACTAGGCCCACCCACGCGCCCGCGATCATCCACGGCCCAAAGGGGATGCCCCCCTTGCGCGACACGCGCTTCGTCACGAGCAGCAGGATGCTGACGACGCCGCCGAGCACGAAGGCCGCGAAGGCTCCGACGGCGAGCGCCGCCCAGCCGGCGAAGCCGAGGAACGCACCGAGCACGCCGGCGAGCTTGACGTCGCCCATGCCCATGCCGCCCGGCCAGGCGATCGCCATGGCGGCGTACGCGGCGAAGAGGATGCCCGCGCCGGCCGCCGTGATCGCGAGCCGCTCGAGATCACCGGCGAGCAGGGCAGGAACGCCGAGCCCGAACGCGGCGACGGCGTAGCCGGGCAGCACGATGACGTTCGGCAGCCGATGCGTCTCGAGGTCGATCGCGGTCAGCGCGATGCTCACGGCGGCGAGCCAGAGGTGCGCGACGAGCAGCAGGGCACCAGCGAGCAGACTCCACGAGCCCGCGGCCGCCACGACGTCGCCGGCGGCGCTCAGCGGGCTGAGCATCCACCAGGCGACGAGGCCGAATGCGAGCGCCGTGCCCGCCTCGACGAGCGGGTACCGCACGGGGATGCGCGTGCCGCAGTCGCGACACCGCGCCCGCAGCAGCAGCCACGAGAGCACCGGGATGTTGTCGTAGGGCCGGATGCGGGTGCCGCAGTGCGGGCACGCGCTCGGCGGATGCACCACCGACTGCCCTGCAGGCACCCGGTGGATGACGACGTTGAGGAAGGAACCGATGAGGGCGCCGAACGCTGCTGACCCCCCTATCAGCAGCGTCGTCGCCGCATCACCCACCGGACGCGACCTCGCGGATGCTGATCCGGTCGCCGAGGTACGCCCCGACGAGCTGCAGGACGGGCGGCAAACTCGCGCTGAAGTCGATGCCCGGAGGGGAGGTCGGCACGAACGTCATCTGAGCCTGCTGGTTGAAGTCGATGACACCACCGTAAAGCTGCCCACGAAGCCCGTTGCGATCGGAGAGGATCTCGCAGGGCGAGTAGAAGAACGCCGACACGGTTGGCCTGATGTCGGCCTCGTTCGTCAGGTAGATGTCCCCGGCCTCGCCCTCGCACGAAGGAATGGGGTTGGGATTGTTGTCGGGAACCACGAAGTAGAGCTTGCGGTTGACCGTCGGGAGCGATGAGCCAAAGTAGAGCTTGTTGAAGGTGAACTTATCGGCGATGAAGACGATGTTGGTCGACAGCAGCACGTCGGGCTTGAGGTTGTTGTTGGTTGTGACTCCGCCGACGCACGCCGTGGCATCGATCACCGTCGGCGTCACGTACGTCGTGAGCGCCACCCACCGTGGGTCGAGGCTACCCATCGTGCAGTTGCCCGACCACACCACGCGGTTCGTGAAGCCCTGCTGATACCAGGTCGTCGCCTGGAACTGCGTCTGGTTAGCCACCGACCACGGGAGGTTTGTCCAGTCGGGAACCTGCGGGGCGATCGGTGACTGCAACCCGACAACAGCGGTCGATTGCGTGCCACTGATGGTCCCGCTGCGTTGGATGGTGCCGGAGGTCAGAACGTTGCCGCTCACCGTCGAGCCGCTTCCGACGACGACGCGCGTGCTCGTGTCGCGCGTCGCCGTCACGTTGCCCGTCACCCGCGAACCGTTGACGGTCACGTTACCGCCGGCGAAGACGCTTCCATTGACCCGTGAGTTCGCCTCGAGACGCACGGAGGGGTTGGTTCCGGTCACACCACTGCCTCCGGCGATCACGTCGCCGGTGATGAGGCTGCCCCCGTCGATCCCAGCGCCCTTCGTCACATGGAGGGTGCCGTTGATGGTGCACGACGTCAGGTCGGCCGCCCCGTCGGCGAGGATCACGTCGCCGGCCACCGACGCGTTGTTGGTGCACTCGAAGTCACCCGTCTTGATCTGTACATCCGCCGAGATCGAGAGATCGGCCGAATCGAGCACGAACTTCTTGAGCACGCCGTCGATGGAGTAGGCGTACACGGCAGGGTCGATGACGGGCACCTCGACGTACTCGGGGATGTACTGGTAGACCGCTTCAACGACGCGGCCGTCCTCGACGCGCGAGCCCTCGAACACCGCGCGGTTGGCGAAGCCTGTCGAGAGGAAACGCACCTGCGTGGCGTCGTTCGTGGGGCATCCGTCGACCCAGCCTGCACCTCGGTCGTAGGAGACCTCGACCCGGTACTTCGGCGTCGTGGCCGAGGTGAACACCCCCGACGCCGCGGAGCATCCCGTCGAGGTGCGCAGCGCGAGCTCGGCACGTGCGACCCCAGCCTCTGCGGCGGCGCGCGCCTCGACCGTGGCGGCGGAGTCGTTGGTGAATCGCAGGCTGTTGACCGAGGCACTGCCGACGGTGACGGCGATCACGGCGGTCACGCCGGCGAGAGCCAGCACGGCGATGAGCGCGCTGCCCCGATCGTCGTCGCGGAGACGGTTGATTCTGCTCAGAAACATGGTGCTGTCACCTTTCCGGTGGCGGGTATGGGTTGCTGGGCAACCATCACCGAGTCGATGAGGACGGGCACGCCGTCGCCGATGCCGACCGAGAAGGTGACATCGAGAGAGCGGTCGTCGAGGCCGAGGGCGAAGACTGGAGCGGAGGAGACCTGCTCGACATCAGTCGCGAGGAGAGTCCACGTGGCGGCCGTGGCCGCGTCCGGAGCGGGAATGGCCGCGGTGGAGCGCGTCGTGCGCAGCTCGCCGCCAGACCAGTACCAAGCGCGGCAGTACCAGGTGCCGGGGTCGCCGCCGTCGATCGAACGGGTGCGCAGGAGGGCGGTGTCGGTCGTCGGCGCCGAGACCTCGATCGCGCTCGCATTGCGCACACCCTGCCCGAGCGACTCGGCGACGAGCTGGGCCGTGCTGGTGGATTGCGCGGCGTCGCGCACCTGATCCTCGGCTCGGAAGGAGTTGATCAGAATGGCGCTCACGATCGTGAGCACAACGACGCCGAGCAGCATGTAGATCAGCAGCTCGACGAGCGTGATGCCGTCGTCGGTGTTCTGCTTCAATTCGACGTCGCGCATCAGTTGAGGCTCTCGACGATCGCGGTCGTGACCGCGCGGCTGTTGATGCTCGCGTCGCCGACGATCGACACGGTGAGAGTGACGGTGACGGGCGCTGGGTAGCTCGCCGGCGTGCAGCCGACCACGTCGCGGTCGGCCTGGTAGACCGTGCCGCGGTTGTCGGTCACGGTCGGGATGGCGACGCTCTCGAAGGCATCGAAGGCGGCGCACGTGCGCGGCACGAGCGCGATGGCGTCGAGCTGCTCACTGAGGATCTGGTTCGCGGTCGCGACCTTCGAGTTCGTGACGCTCACGCGGAGCGACTCGATCAGCAGCGGCAGGAACGCCACCGCCAGAAGTGCGAGCAGGAACATCGAGACGACGATCTCGACGAGCCCGAAGCCCGCGTCGTCGGCATCTGCCGCAGTTCTGCGTCGATCGATCACGATGGCCCCCTCTCTGCCGGATCGTGTGCCTGGTCCGTTCGGGCGGAGTCAGACGGGTGGAGCTTTCGGGTGTGGTGCTGGTGAATCAGGTGTGGGGCACCGGGTCGCCCCGGTGCCCCACGATTTCGGGCGGTACCCGAAAGGCTCGCGGCTACCCGCCGCAGGCAACGTCCTTTACTCCGCCGACGTCCGAAACCGAACGCGCCTTGCCGGCTGCACCGTCGTGTGCGCCGTTGATGCAGAAGGAGGTCGCGGTCAGGGTGCCAGCCGTGAGCTTGACTCCGTCCGTCGAGTACTTGGTAAGGATCGGCGCGACGTCGGTGGTCGCATCGAGCTTGCCATCGGCGTCGGCCACGAGCAGCGCGACGATCTCGGTCTTGGCGTTGGTGAGCGCCGACTCGACCGCGCTGAGGCGGGCCTGCTCCTGCTGCCCGAGGAACACCGGGATGGCGATCGCGGCGAGGATGCCGATGATGATGACGACGACGAGGAGCTCGATGAGCGTGAATCCGCGCTCGCCCTCCTCGCGCGCCGCGCGAATCTCGGCGAGCTTGTCATGAAGCTTGATCATGGTTTCTTCCATTCCTGTTCAGGTGAACTGATTGAGCAGGTGGGCCCCCAGAGAAACTGCCCCCCCTTGGTCAAACTCTCGTCTTTCGCGCCCTCGGTGCCCATTCCCCAGTAGGGGGGTAACCCGAGCGGGGGTCGGCAATGTGGGGGACAGACTCGGCGATCTATCCGATCAGCGTGAAGATGTTGAAGACGGGCAGGTAGAGCGCCACGATCATGCCACCGAGAAGAACGCCCATGAACGCGATCATGAGCGGCTCGATGAGCGCCGTCAGCTGCTCCGTAGTCGACTCGACTTCGGCGTCGTAAAAGTCACTGACCTTTTCGAGCATCGACTCGAGCGAGCCAGAATCTTCGCCTACCGCGATCATCTGAGTGACCATCGTCGGAAAGACCGGCTCATCCATGAGCGGTGCCGCAATGCTCTTCCCCTGGCGTACGCTCTCTTGCACGTTGACGAGAGCCTTCTCGATGACGTAGTTGCCTGACGTCGCGCCGACGATTGAGAGAGCCTGCAGGATCGGAACTCCCGACCGCATCATCGTGCCGAAATTGCGCGTGAATCGTGCGATCGCGATCTTCTTCGCAAGACTGCCGAACACGGGCGCCTTGAGCTTCAAGGGGTCGACCACATTACGCACTTCGGGTCGGTGCTTGTTTCGCCCCCACCAGGCTAGGAAGACGACGATCGCGATAACGAGAATGGGCAGCCAGAACACGGCTGTCTCCGATAGAACGACGAGGAACTGCGTCGGCAAAGGCAGCTCCCCCCCGAGCCCTTCGAACATGTTCTTGAACACCGGCACGATGAACACGATCATGCCGATCATGCCGAGGATCGCCATGATGAGCACGACGACCGGGTAGGTGAGTGCCGACTTGATGGTGCCGCGCAGCTTCACCTCCTTCTCGTAGTTCTCGGCGACCGACTTCAGCGAGTCCTCCAGGAAGCCGCCCGTCTCACCGGCCCGCACGAGGTTGATGAAGAGCGGCGGGAAGATGAGCTCATGCTTCGCGATCGCGTCGCTGAGCGACAGGCCGCTCTCGACGTCCTTCCGCACCTGGTCGATCGTCTCGCGCAGCTTGGGGTTCTCGCTCTGCTCGGCGAGGATCGACAGCGCCCGCATGAGCGCGAGGCCGGACGAGATCATGGTCGCGAGCTGCCGGCTCATGACGGCGAGATCCTTCAGGCCGACCTTCTTCTGGAAGAGGCCTCCGAGGTTGATCTCTTTGTTGAGGCCGGTGCCGGCCGCGCGCACGGTCTCCGGCTGGATGCCCATCGAGCGCAGGCGCATCGTGGCAGCCGCCTCCGAGGCGCCGTCGACGGTGCCGCTGACCTTCTTGCCCGCGGCGTCCTTGCCTCGGTAGGTGTAGGTGAGCACGGTCGACATCAGTGGCCTCCTGCCTGCATCGGGTCGAACTCGGCGGCCGGGTCGAAGGCCGCGCCGTCCTGCCGGGTGACGAGGCGCTGCAGCGTGTCAAGGTCGTGCGCCTTCTCGCGCGCAGCCGTCATCGTGATGGTGCCCGCGTTGACCAGCTCGGCGAGGTGCTGATCCATCGTGTGCATGCCCTGACCGCGGCCGGCCTGCATGGCCGAGCCGATCTGGTAGGTCTTGCCCTCGCGGATGAGGTTCGCGATGGCAGGCGTCGCGACGAGCACCTCCGTCGCGACGGCTCGCCCCTGCCCGCTAGCCCGCTTCACGAGGGTCTGGCAGACGACGCCCTGGAGGGTTGCGGCGAGCTGCTGCCGCACCTGCCCCTGCTGGTGGGGCGGGAAGACGTCGATGACGCGGTCGATCGTCTGCCCGGCATCCTGCGTATGGAGCGTCGCGAAGACGAGGTGACCGGTCTCGGCGGCGGTCAGTGCGGTTGAGATGGTCTCCAGGTCGCGCAGCTCGCCGATGAGGATGACGTCAGGGTCTTGCCGCAACACGTGCTTGAGGGCGTTCTGGAACGAGTGCGTGTCGGCGCCGACCTCGCGCTGGTTCACGAGCGACTTCTTGTTCTTGTGCACGAACTCGATGGGATCCTCGACCGTCATGATGTGGTCGGCCCGGGTCTCGTTGACGAGGTCGATGAGCGCGGCGAGCGTCGTCGACTTGCCCGAGCCGGTCGGTCCGGTCACGAGCACGAGGCCGCGCGGCAGGGTCGAGAACCGGCCGACCACCTCGGGTACGCCCAGCTGCTCGAGCTTCTTGATCTCGGTCGGGATGAGTCGGAATGCCGCGCCGATCGTGCCGCGCTGCCGATAGAAGTTGACGCGGAAGCGCGACTGCTCGGTGAGCGGGAAGGCGAAGTCGAGCTCCTGCTTCTCCTCGAACTGCGCGAGCTGGGCAGGCGTCACGATCGAGTACAGGGCGCGGGCGACGCGGTCGGCATCCCAGACGCCGGTGGCCTGCACCGGCCGCAGCGTGCCGTCGATGCGCACCATGGGCGGCGCGTTCTTCGACACGTGCAGGTCGGAGCCGCGCGTCGCGATGAGCTCGTGCAGGCACGCCAGCAGCTCGGGGTCGCCCTTCGTGTCGTGGTGGCGCACCGTAGTCGGCTGCTCCCACTCGACGGCGCTGCGATCGCTGCGCGACGAGGTCGGCGGCAGTGGCACAACCGGCTCGACGGGCGCGACGGCGGATGTTGCGCCCGAGAACGGCGGGGGCGCGACCACCGGCGCCCCGGCCGGCGGGGCCGCGCTGAGCGGGGCCGCGCCGACAGGCGGCGGAGCCGAGAGCGGCGCGGCACCCACGGGAGGCGGAACAGGCAGGCTCGAGGCGGCGGCCGGCGGCGGGGCGTCGAACGCAGCACCCGCGACGGGCGGCCCGGGCGGCGGCATCGTCGGCGGAGCCGACGCGGGCACGTTGAGCGGCAGGGCGCTGGCGGAGGCGACGATGTCGGCGGCGCTCGGCGCGGCGACCGGGGCCGGGGAGGGCGCGGCGCCCGCGGCGGCGGCCAGGGCATCCCAGTCAGGGGCGGCGGCCGGCGGCGGCGCCGGCGGGGCGGCGGCCGGGGCGGCCGGCTGCACCGGCATCGACGCGGCCACGCGGCGCAGGAAGGCCAGGTCGTCCTCGCCCGGCTCCATCGGGATCTCGTGCATCGGATTGTCGGTCATGGGGTGCTCCTCACGGCGCGTCGGGTCGTCGGGCGGTCATCACGCGACGACGCGCATGATCTCGTCGACGGAGGTGAGGCCGAGCTTGGCCTTCTCCCATCCGTCCTGGCGGAGGGTGCGCATGCCCTGCGACAGCGCCACCTTCTGAATCTCGGCGGCAGAGGCGCGCGCGACGGCGAGCCGCTCGATCTCCTCGGTGACGGCCATGACCTCGTGCAGGGCGAGGCGGCCGCGGTAGCCGGTGTTCGAGCAGGCCGAGCAGCCGACCGGCTTGTAGAGCGTGGGCCCGGAGGCGAAGGCGAGGTCGGTGCCCGGCACGCGCTCCTCGGCACCGGGGGCGGACATCCCCGTCTCGCCGAAGGCCTGCGCGAGGCTCACGCCGAACGCCATCTGCTCGGTGTCGCCCTGGTAGGGCGCCTTGCAGCGGTCGCAGAGGCGGCGGGCGAGTCGCTGGGCGACGACGCAGTCGAGCGCCGAGCCGACGAGGAACGGCTCGATGTCCATCTCGATGAGTCGCGTGATCGCGCTCGGAGCGTCGTTCGTGTGCAGCGTCGAGAGCACGAGGTGACCCGTGAGCGAGGCCTCGATCGCGATCTGCGCGGTCTCCTTGTCGCGGATCTCACCGAGCAGCACCACGTCGGGGTCGGAGCGCAGGATGCTGCGCAGCGCGCTCGCGAAGGTCAGGCCCGCCTTCGGGTTCACCTGCACCTGGTTGATGCCGGCCATCCGATACTCGACCGGGTCCTCGACCGTGATGACGTTGATCTCGGGCTTCGCGACGGCGTGCAGGGTCGTGTAGAGGGTCGTCGACTTGCCCGAGCCGGTCGGGCCCGTGACGAGGATCATGCCGTACGGCTTCGTGTACGAGTTCTTGAACACCTCGAAGTTGTGGTCGAGCAGCTGCAGCTCGCTCATGTCGCGGCGCGTGGCGTTGTTGTCGAGGATGCGCATGACGACCTTCTCGCCGTACACCGTCGGCAGGGTCGCGACGCGGAGGTCGATCTGGCGGCCGCCGTGGCTGACCGACATGCGGCCGTCCTGCGGCTTGCGGCGCTCGGCGATGTCGATGTCGCTCATGATCTTCAGGCGCGAGATGACGCCGTTGGTGACCGACCGGGGTGCGGCCTGCATCTCGTGCAGCACGCCGTCGATGCGGTACCGCACGCGCAGCTCGTGCTCGCCCGGTTCGATGTGGATGTCCGAGGCGCTGTCCTGAATGGCCTGGCCGATGATGAGGTTCACGAAGCGCACGATCGGCGCATCGTCGGCGTCGGCGTCGCGCATCGCGACCGCCGTGAGGTCCTCCGGCTTGTTCTCCTCCTCGAGCACGGTCGACAACTCGTTGAGCTCGCTGTCGGCGCGGTGGAACTTCTCCACCGCCTCCATGAGGTCGGTCTCCTCCGCCACGATCGGCACGATGCGCATGCGGGTGGCGGCGCGCACGTCGTCGAGGGCGAAGACGTCGTCGGGGTTGACCATCGCGAGGGTGAGCATCTCGCCGGCGATGTGGATGGGCAGCACCTTGTGGCGGCGACAGAGGGTGGCCGGCACGAGCGCGACGGCCGTGCGGTCGATGGGGTACTCGCTGAGCTCGACGAACGACAGGCCCATGACCTCGGCGCGCGCGGAGGCGATCTGGCCGGGGGTGACGCGCCCCTCGTCCATGAACATCTGGATGATGTGCGCCTCGGCCAGCGGATCCTCGCTCATGACGTCGAGCGTCTCGATGGGCATGATGCCGCGGATGATCAGCACCTCGGTCAATGACGGCACCGTCGGCTCCCCCTCCTGCACGATCGTGGGGACGCCAATGACGCTGCCGCCCCCCGCAGTGACGGTACGTCAGCGGGGCACGGGGCCAGTAGTCCCCCGTTCGGGAGGAGCACTCCCGTCACTCCATCCCCACGAGTCACAGGGGATGCTCGGGGCGGTCAGGCGGGTGGGATCAGGGCACCCGCGGGCGAGGTCCTCCGAGTGAAGCGCATTCACTGGGCGTCCAGCAGTCCCCGGACGGGGGTGGGCCCCGAGAGGCGTTCGCTCGTCGAACACCGCCCGGTCCGCTCAGACGCGGTCGTCGTAGCGCAGGAAGCCGAACGGCGCCTCCCGCAGGGCGCTCGCGACGTCGTGGGGCACGTCGTCGCGTCGCTGCAGCCGCCGCGTCGCGTCGGCCAGATCCTTCAGTAGCGCGTCGCGCACCGGCACCGACAGCTCATCGACGCACGCGAGCGCGGCGGCGCGCGCGGCCGCCGCGAGCTCGGCGGCCTCGGCGTCGAGGTCGGCGCGCCACGAGGCCTCGGCCTGCCGGTACCGCGCCAGTCGAGCACGCGCCGGGGCCCCGCGGCGTCGCGCGTCGATCCAGAGCGCGACGAGCACGAGGCCGCAGAGCACCGCCGCACCGAGCGGCACGGCCACCTCCGCCAGCGCCGCCCCACCGCGCGGCAGCGATGCGCGCCAGGCGATGAGGCCGGCGCCCGCGAGCGCCGCCACGGCGTCAAAGCCGATGATCGAGCTCGCTCGTGCGTTGGAGACGGAGCCTCGGCGCGCCCGCAGCGCGTTCACCCCGTGCAGCGCCACGGTCAGGCCGAGCAGGGCGGCGCCGAGCGCGGCCGCGCTGCGGGCATCCCACTGGGCGCCGAAGCGGGCGCTCGCGATGATGACGGCGAGGGCGACGGCGGTGACGACAAGGGCGAGCGCATCGAGGGCCCAGGAGTCGCGCGGCGGGTCGGGCCACTCCTCGTCGTGGGCGGCCTCGCGGCCCTGGTAGGTCGCCCGCAGCGCCGACATCGCACGGTCGTGCTCGCGGTCGATCGCGCGCAGGCGCGCTGCCACGGCGGGCGCGTGGGCGGCGACGGCGGCATCCTCGAGCGCGCGCGCCGTCGACAGGTGCTCGCCGACCGCGACGGGGATGCTCGCCGCGAGCTCGACCGCGCTCACCCCTCCTGCCACCGGAAGCTCGCGAGCAGCTCGTCGAGCGCCGCCGCCATGAGGGCCGCGTCGCGCACCGAGCGCGCGAGCGCGGAGACCAGCAGCACCGCCGGGCCGCCCGTGAAGAGGTACTCGACGCGCGCCGAGGGCAGCTCGTCGCCTCCCGGCGCGACCGTCAGCACCCGGTGGCCACGGCCCAGCCCCGCGACGTCGACCTGGGTGAGCGTGGGCGGCAGCAGCGCATCGGTCGCGGCGGCGACGACATCGCTCGCGTCGTAGACCTCGTCGGCGCCAGGCACCACGACGCTGAGGTGCGCGATGCCGATGCCGCCGACGTCGACCGGCAGGAAGAGGAACGACTCGGAGGCGTCACGCGGTCGCGAGGCGGCGGCCCGCTCGGCGGTCTTGCGCAGGGCGGCGAGCTCGACCTCGGTGAGGTCGGGGCGCTCGCGGCGCAGCTCCTCGTCGAGGTCGAGCGCGAAGGCGGCGGCGCGATCGGCGGTGGGGAGGGCCCGCCACACCGCGGCGTCGTACTCGAGCGCGTAACCGCTCACGACTGCTCCCAGGCGAAGGTGCTGACGACGACGTCGCTCAGCGCCATGAGCTCGTCGACCATCCGCATGGTCTCCTCGTCCTCGGTCGCCGGGTAGGGGATCGCGGTCGTGAACTGCAGCGCCAGGGTGCGCCCGGTCCCCGGCACGGCGATGAGGTACGCCACCTGGCGCGCGCGGGTGCCGGCGTCGAGCCCGTCGACGACGCGGTCGGTCTCGAGCCGCACGATCGCACGATCGTCGCGGAGGAACTGCGCTTTCCCGGAGCGGAACATCGCCGTCACCTCGTCGTCGAGTGTGCCGCCCGCGGGCGCCTTCCGGAGCGAGACGACGAGCGACATCGGCAGCACCTGCTCGGCCGGGACGTCGTCCTGCAGGTACACGGCGATCGCGTTCTGCGCGCTCAGCTGCGCGAAGGCGCGCCGCACCAGGGTGCGGAACTCGGCGTCGAGCTCGGGGCGGTGGGCGGCGCGCATCACGCCGCTGCCGCGCTCGATCAATCGCTGGGCGGTGTCGACGGTCGCGGGCGCCTCCCGCCAGCCGGCCGGCAGCAGCAGACGGTAGGGCGGCACGGCCCGCGCGAGCTCCTCGAGGGCGAGGGTCATCGCGCCAGCTCAGCCGACCAGGCGTCGACGGGTCGCTCCTGCATCGTTGTCATGACGTCGGCGCTGCTGCCCATGATCATGCGGGTGCGCTTCACGCCGAACTCGACGACGTTGATCGCCATCTCCGGCATCGACACGGCGGGGGCCCCGCTCACGACGTCGCCGAGCACGCCGAGGTGCGGCCGCACGAGGCTCTGGTGGTGCGGGCTGAGCGACGCGAAGGAGTCAGCCATGCCGGTGACCCACGCCCGGCTGGAGCCTTGCGTGATGCGCGTCACGATCGCGGCGGGCCCCGCACCGGTGAAGAGTGAGAAGTCGCTGCGGATCCGCGTGGCCAGGCCCTGCGCGGCGCGAGCACCCATGCCGCCGCCCTGGCGGATGGTCTCGGCGCTCGGCAGGCGGCGCAGCGCGACGATGCGGCGCACGGGGGTGACGATGTCCATGACGGGCGCCGTCGCGAACTCCCGGAGCCCCGTCAGGCGCTTGCCCGACTGGAAGAGTTTGCCGAGCTTGCCGAAGGGCAGCACGCCGACCACGGCCCAGGCGATGTCGGCGCCTCCGCGGCGGCCCTTCCAGGCCAGGTAGAGGGTTCCGAGCAGGGCGAGCACGCCGGCGATCGCGGCGATGGCGGCGAACAGGGGCCCTCCGATCACGAGGGCCGCGATGGCGAGGATGACGCCGGCGACCTGCAGCACGACGAGCACCACCTCGACGACGCCCGCGAGGTCGTCGGTCCAGTCGTCGGTCACGTTGCCCTTGGTCGCCTCGCCGATGCCGCGCAGGGCATCCTCGTACGCGGACTCCCACGTGTCGAACTCGCGGTCGTAGGCGGTCAGAGCGGCGTCGAGCTCGTCGCGGGCGCCGTCGACGAGCAGCCAGGCGTCGCGAGCGTCGTCGGCGAGCCGGTCAGCGGTGCCGGCCGACGAGGAGTCGTCGTCAGCGGGTTCGAAGTCGGCGACCGCGGCCCGGGCGGCGATGAGCTCCGACTGCCGGCGCTCGAGCTGGAGTCTGGCTTGCTCGGCCTGGTCGACGATGCGGCGCATCGCGACCTGCGCGTCGTCGAGGGCGCGGCCGTAGGTGCGGAGCACCCGCCCGGTCGGGCCGTAGCGGTCGGCGGCTCGCGCCAGCTCCTCGTGGACGTCGCCGACCTCCTGCCGAACGCGCTCGATGGAGCGGCCCTTCTGCTCCTCGGCGCCGCTCGCGAGGTCGCTCAGCACGATCGCCGCGCCCTCCATCTGGGCGGCCAGCTGCTCGATCGCCTCGGCGCGGTCGAGGATGTCGCCCGGGTCACCGGCGAGCACCTCGACGCGGTGCCCGGCATGGGATCGCAGTTCGGTCATCGGTCGTCCTTCGTTCAGAGCTCGTCGATCGGCGTCGCGGTGCCGTGAGCGTCGAGGGTGAGGTTGCCGGCGAGCTCGGTGTCGAAGTCGACCCATCCGCCGCAGGTCGATTCGAGGGCGGACTGCACGCCGGCGAGCTTCTCGACGAGCGCCGACCGGCGGTCGTCCCAGCCCGACTCGAACTCGCGCGTGCGCTCGCGCAGCTCGGAACGGCCGGCGGGTCGGTCGATGGCCTCCTGGAGGCGCCCGGTGCTCGGGCCGACCGAGTCGAACTCGACGAGGATCCGCTTGAGCGCCACGTTGAGCGCCTCGAGCGTGGAGACGCTGATGAGGATGTCGGACATGCGGGGCTCCTCCTCGGGCCTGACGGTTCGGGCAGGGATCGGCCGGTCGGGGAACGAGCCCCGACCGGCCGAGCGGGTCAGTTGCCGGCGAGCGCGGCGTCCGTGTCCTGGATGGCGCGCATCATCTTGCTCAGCGACTCGCCCATGTCGCGGATGCCCTCGATGGCCGACTCGAGGCCGTTCGTGAGCTCGCGGTAGCCGTCGTTGAACTTGCCCGAGGCCTGCTGCGTGCGGAACTCGTCGCTCGTGAGCGCCTCGACCTCGCTCTGGAGGCGGCGGAGGATCTCGGCGATGTCTTCGCGGCCGGCCTCCAGGCGGCTCGACATGCGCTCCATCTCGCTGTAGGTGGCCTTGAAGTCAGCCATGGTCGTCCTTCTCTCTGTCGGTCATCCGCCCCGTGGGCGCCTGTGGTGCGTTCACGCTAACGTCGCAGTTTTCCTCACGTCGATGGGGAGCCCTCCCCACTCGCTCCCCACCGCGCATCGATCTCAGCCGACGCTCGGTCGCGCTGTGCCGGGCTCAGCCGGCCGAGCGCGACGAGCGCGAGCAGCGCCTGGATCTCCGCGTCGCGCAGCCGCTGCGCTCGGTCGGGGTCGGTCTCGCGCAGCCGCCGACAGTCGTCCGCGTCGAGCCCACGGCGCTGCGCCCCCGATCGACGGGATGCCCGGGGCTCGCGCAGGGCGAGCGCGCCGAGCAGCACGGCGCACGCGACCTGCACGGCGGAGGCCGCGAGCATGATGCCCCCCTCGTCCGACTCACCGAGCGAGAGCCGCACGACGCCGAGCACCGCGCCCACGAGCGCCGCGATGGAGGCCGTGACGAGGATCGGTCGGAGGATGCGCCGCACCTCGCCGGGCATCCGATCGCGGACGCGACGAGCACTCAGCGCGAGCGCAGCGGCGACCACGGCCGCGCCCGCTCCGATCGCGGCGCCGAGCTCCGGTTCGAGTCGACCGCCCCGGCCGCCGAGGTGCGTGGCGCCGGAGACGAGGCCCGCCGCGAGCAGAGCGCCCGCGAGCACGAGCCACCGGGCCGGCGTCGTCGCGAAGTCGGTGCGGGCGCCGGGACGCTCGAGAGTGTCGTCGTCCGTCAGCACCGTGCGGGCGGCGATGGCGCGGCCCAGTCGGAGGGCGCGCTCGCCGCGCGCGCCGGGCGGCAGCGCGGCGACGCGAGCGCGGACGAGCGCCAGGTCGCGCTCGCTCACGCCTCGACCATCGCCGCGAGGGCGTGACCGTCGAGACCGGCGAGCAGCGCGTCGCCGTCGACCACGAGGCGCGAGAGCCGCGCCGGGTCCGTGTCGGCGGCGAGCATGTCGACGACGACGCCGTCGACCCGCGCGGCCCATTCGACGACGGCGAGCACGGGGCCATCCGGTTGATCACCCGTGGCGAGCAGGCTGCGGCGACGCGCGGCGTCGTCGAACCCCGGCAGCTCGAGCGGCAGCTCCATCGGCTCCACGACGGCGCGCGGCGGCACGGGGCGGAGCAGGCGCACCGGATCGGGGCGCGAGACGGCGACGTCGAGCGCCGGGCCGGGCTCGCCGTCGCAGGGGTAGTGCCAGTAGCGCGCACTGACGCCGGCGCTCGGCAGCGAGGCCAAGGCGAGGGCGAGCCGCTCGATGCGCTCGCGGCGCTCGGGCGCCTCCGGCTGCGTCTCGATCGCCAACCAGCGGGCCCACGCCAGCTGGTCTGGCCACGGTTCGTCGGTGAAGTCGAGCGGGACGCGGAGCGACCGGTCGCCGTCGACGGTGATCGGGGCGTGCAGCATCACGACCTCCAGGTGAAGCTCGAGAGCATGACCTCGCCGAGCGCGAGCAGGGCTTCCGCGCCGGAGCCATCGTGCAGCGCGGTGAAGGTGGCGAGCAGTCCGTCGGCGGAGCCCGGCCTCGGCAGCACGCAGAGCAGGTGGCTGCCGTGCACGCCCTGGTCAGCGCCGCGCGAGGACTCCGCGCGGAAGCGGAACTGCAGCGCCCCGGCGTCGTCGACCTCCTCGACCGGACGGGATTTCGCCATGCGCTCGGCGGCGGCGCGCGGCTGCACCCCCTCCGCCGAGCGGTAGCGCGAGAGGGTGAGCGAGGCGGGCGCGAGCTCCGCCGCCTCCGCGGTGGCGGGCAGGTAGAGTTCGACGAGCGCACTCGCGCTCGCTTGCGAGCGCAGCTCGGCGACGAGCGAGCGCGCCTGCAGCACGAGGTCGGCGCGACCGGCCTCGCGAGCGGCACGCACGAACTCCCCGAGCGGGTCGCCCTGCCGCAGCTCATCCGCGCGCATCCGGCGCCACCCGGGCGGAGCGAGGATCGACCAGGCGGTCGGCGCGACCTGCCCCGTCACCGGCCGGTCACCGCGTCGGCGACACCGTCGAGAACGTCACGACCGTCTCCGAGCGTGGCGGAGTCAAGCGCCCCCATGCCGAAGTTCCAGACGTTGACGCCTTGGTCCAGCAGGCCGGGCATGGCGTTGTCCGCGGCCCAGGCGAGGCTTCGCGGCCCCGCTTGACCGCCAGCCGCCCAGCCCTCGTCGAGCAGGCTCGCGATGCGGAACGCGTCGGTGTCGAATCCGGTGCCCCCCGTCCGCATGCCGGTGAGCAGTCGCTGGGTCCAGACGGGCATCGGCGAGCGGAGGAAGTCGTCGGCCAGTCCCCCGGCCGCCGCGGCACGAGCCGCGCGGTTGCCGACGCCGGCCAGGACGTCGGCGTGCCGAGTGCCGTGCGCCTGCCATCGCGCGAGATCGTCGACGATCGCCGTGCGGCCGGCCACCGCGGTCGCCGCGGTGCGACTGGATGCGGTCGTGAGCCCCAGCGCGCCGCGGAACCCCTGGCCGGTCGCGAGCGCCTTGCCGAAGGGCAGCACACCGACGACCGCGAGCGCGACGTCGACGCCGTCCTTCCGGCGCCCGCCGATCGCCATCACGAGCGTCGCGACGAGGACAAGCAGGCCGGCGATGGTCGCGATCGTCGCGAGGATCGCCGCGAAGGGCGCCGCGACGATCATCGCGAGCACGGCCGCCACGAAGCCGACGACGGAGGCGATCGTGATGACGACGTCGAGCGCGTCCTCCCACCAGCTGTCGTCGATGTCGGAGAGGTCGATGGCGTCGTCGATCGCGGCGACGGCGTCGTCGTAGGCGCTCTCCCACGTGGAGAGCGCGCTGTCGAAGTTCTCCCACAGGCCCTCGAGGAGCGACTCGGCTCCCGACGCGGCCCGGTCAGCCGCCTCGACGGCGTCCTCCGCGCGTCCGAGCTGGCCCTCCGACGGCTCGCTCGCCGACAGCGGTGATTCGAGCAGGTTCAGCGAGCTGCGCGCGGCCGCGGCCTCGTCGCGTCGCGCCTCGAGCGCCTCGTGCGAGGAGCGGATGGCCTCGACGTGGCCCTCGCTGGCGAGGAACTGGACGACGCGCAGCGCGGAGGCGTAGTCGCACAGCGCCTTCGCGGTGCCCCCGGTGCCGTCCTCGCCGACGTAGCGGCGCGCGGTGCGCTCGAGGTCGGTCTCCGCCTGACCCGCCTCGTCGCGGATGGCGGCGAAGCCCTGAGCGACGTAGCGCTCCTCCCGGCTGAGGGCTCCCAGCTCGCGCGCGGCTCGACGCATCGCGGCGCCGACGGCGCGGAAGGCCTCGCCGGCCTCCTCGATCGCGTCGGCGTCGCCCTCCACGGTCAGACAGGGGCGTCCGCTCACGGGCGAGCGCAGCCAGGCCGTGCCGGTCTCGGGCTTGAACGTCATGGTCGCCTCACTCCCCCGTCGCGGCGAGCGCCGCATCCGTCTCGCGGAACCCGTCGATGAGCCCCTGCAGGTGGTCGAGCACGCCCTGCAGGTTCTCCTGGATCACCTCTCGATTGCCGTTCCAGCCGCTCTCGAAGCACTCCCCTATGCCCGCTCACGGCACGAGCGGCAGCTGCACGGTGACCGCCCGCCCGTTCTCGACGAAGATGCCGCGCCCCGGCGGGAACTCGTGCCGCTGCACGCGCGGGAACGGCACCTTGAAGATCGCGTCGCCGTCGTAGGTCTCGGGCTTCAGCACGATGCCGCGCCGACCCGCCTTGAGCTCGCCGACGAGCCCGTAGCCGCTCTGCATGAGGCTCACCTCGCCCTCGCCGATGAGCAGGTGCTCGCTGCGGTTGATGGCCTGCATGAGCTCCTTGAGGGGCCGTTCGGCGTCGGTGTCGCCGAACTCCGGCAGGTTCTCGATCACGACGACGATGCGGGCGGATGCCCCCTCCTCGGCGACGATCGGTGCGAGCTGCTTGGCCAGGGTGCGCACGTCGTCGATGCTCGACGCGGCGCCCGCCCACGTGCGCTCGTCGCGCAGCGCCGCGCGCCGCCCGCCGATGTGGAACAGCTCGACGTCGGGCTCGGCCCGCTCGACGGCGGCGAGCAGCGCGCGCAGCGCGGACGTGCGGCCGCTGCGCGGGGGCCCGGCGACGACGAAGGTGCCGATCGGCTCGAAGCCCGTGGGGCCGAGCTCGTCGTCGGCGATGCCGATGACGGGCAGCCCTCCGACCTGCGCGGGCAGGTCGGCGGCGCGCAGCTCGGTGGGCAGCGCGCCGATGGCGGGAGCATCCGTCGCCCCCCGTCGGCGCAGGTCGGCGGCGAGCGCCTCGGTCGCCGCGGACTGCTCGGCGACGTTGACGGTACCGCCCATGGTGGCCAGCTGCGTCTCGAAGCCGTCGACGATGGCGCGGCCGGGAGCGCTGCGCTCGTCGAGCACGTCTTTCGGCACGCCGAGCATGCCGTACGCGGCCTCGTCGCTGAGGCGCAGCACGATGCGCTTGCTGACGTTCGCACTCACCGCGGTGGGCACGGCGCCGTAGCGGTCGGCGGAGGCGACGACGTGGATGCCCAGCGGCCGCCCCTCGCCGAGCGCCCGCAGCAGGATGCCGTAGAACGGGGCGCGCGCGGTCGTGGCCTTCCACTCCTGCTTGAACGCGCCGAAGCCGTCGATGAGCACGAGGATGCGCGGCTCGTGCGTGCGCCCGGTGAGGCGTCGGTACTCGCTGAGGCTCGCGGCGTTGACCTCCGAGAAGCGGCGCGCGCGGTCATCCAGCATCGAGCGCAGGGTGCGCAGCAGGCGCTGCACGCGCTCGGCGTCGTCGCCGGCCACGATCGAGCCGACGTGCGGCAGCGACTCGAGCGAGCGCAGCGAGCCGGTGCCGAAGTCGGCGCCGTAGACGATCGTCGCGCCGGATTCCGGGCGCGCACCGGCGGCGATCGCGATCGAGCGCAGCGCCGTCGACTTGCCGGAGCCGGAGGTGCCGTAGACGAGCAGGTGCCCGTCGGTGTCGGGCTCGAAGACCACGGGCGTCTGCTGCTGCCGCTCCGGGATGTCGGCGAGCCCGAGCGGGATGCGCGCGTCGCCATCGAGCGGCAGCGCGCGCAGGTCGACGGTGGAGGGCAGCTCGTCGAGCCACGGCCGACGAGGGGCCGGGATGCCCGCGCCGGCCGCCGCGGCGACGAGCGAGGCGACGAGGCGCTTCTGATCGTTCGGGCCGAGGTCGAGCTCCTCCTCGAGCTGCCCGCCCGCCGTGTCGGCCTCCCACGCGGTCGCGGCGCCGAACCGCAGCTCGGCGATGCGCACGCCCGCCGCCTCCGGCTCGTCGCTCGTCCAGCCGCCGGCATACCCGGACTGGAACGGCACGAGCCGACCGGGGCCGGTCTTGGCGATGCCGCGCCCCGGCGTGCCCGGGTCGAACGTGCCGGCGACGGGGTCGCCGACGACGTCGTTCGAGTCGCTCTCGTCGGCCATCCGCAGCGCGACGCGCAGGTTGGTGTTGGCGCGCAGGTTGTCTTTGATGACGCCCGCCGGTCGCTGCGTGGCCATGATGAGGTGGATGCCCAGCGAGCGCCCGCGCTGGGCGATATCGACCACGCCGTCGACGAACTCGGGCACGTCGCCGGCGAGCGCCGCGAACTCGTCGATGACGATCACGAGCGCGGGCGGCGTCTCCGGATCCTGTCGCTTCTCGAGCTCGAGCAGATCCTTGGCCTTCTTGCGGTTGAACAGGTGCTCGCGGTGGTGCAGCTCGGCGCGAAGGCTCGTCAGCGCACGGCGCACCAGGTGCGGGCTCAGGTCGGTGACGAGACCCACGCAGTGCGGCAGCTCGACGCAGTCGGCGAACGCCGACCCGCCCTTGTAGTCGACGAAGAGGAAGGTGACGCGGTCGGGGCTGTACTCCGCCGCCATGCCGAGCACCCACGCCTGCAGGAACTCGCTCTTGCCCGAGCCGGTGGTGCCGCCGACGAGCGCGTGGGGGCCCTGCGTGCGCAGATCGAGCGTCATCGCATCGGGACTCGCCTGCCCGACGAAGGCCTTGAGGGTGCCGGCGCGCTTCAAGCGGGGGCGCTGCCCGCGCGAGACGCGGTCGATGACCGAGCCGTTCTGATGCCAGCGCTCGAGAGCGGCGGCGGGCTGCGCGGCGAGCTCGGGGCCGAGCAGGGTCAGCATCGAGACCGAGCTCGGCAGGTCGCTCGCGTCGTCGGTCAGGCTACTCGCGTCGACGACGGGCGAGAGCCGGCGGGCGAAGAGCTCGGCGTAGGCGCGCGAGACGCCTTCGACGGCAACATCGTCGACCCGCTCGCCGGCGCGCACCGAGCCGACGACGGCGCGGTCGAGCCCGCCGCTCACGTCGACGAAGGTGCGGCAGGCCGCGGGCAGCGACTCGACGGTCGGCGCGAGCACGATCGCGTACACGCCGACGTCGGCGCCGCGCTCGATGACCTGCGTCAGGCGTGCGCGGTCGACGGGGGCGTCGCCGGAGACGACGAGCACGATCGCAAGATCGCCGGGCACGGCGAGCTCGCGCGGCAGGTTCTCGCCCACTCGAGCGCCGAGCGCCTGCGCGGTGTCATCGGTCTTGAGCGGCCCGCGGCGGCTCGGCGTGCCGCTCGAGCGCTGCAGCACGATCTCCTCCAGCGCGTTCAGGAGGGCCGTGCCGGCGGAGGGGCTGTCGGCGAGAGCGAGCTCGGTGAACGGCGATCGTGCGGTCGAGGCGTGCGGCAGCCACTTCAGCCACTCCAACTCGCGCGCCCAGGCGGGGCTGACGATCGCCGCCGTCACGACCTCGTGCGGCGCGTGCAGCCCGAACAGCTGCACCGCGAGGCCGCGCACCGCGTCGGCGGAGAGCTCGGCGGGGCCGGCGACGCCGAGGGCGCCCGCGCTCGGCAGCAGCTCGACGATGGGCACGTCGTCGATGACTTCGAAGCGCTCGCGCAGCGCCTGCACCTGGCGCGAGAACTGGGCGATGCCCTTCGGGTCGGCGCTCGCGGCGATCGAGTTGCGGCTGCGAGCGCGCCCGAGCCCGAGGCGCAGCGCCAGGAAGCTCCAGTGCTCCGGGCGACGCGTCCACAGCAGCGGGCCGAGCCGCATGGCCTCGTCGAAGACCGTCGCCGTCGCCGGCGCCTCCGCGTCGCGGCGCTCGCGCTCGATCGCCTCCTGCTCGACGAGGTCGTCCTCCAGGCGCTCGATCTGCTCGTCGAAGGTCTCGATCTCCTGCCGCAGCTTCACCCCCTGCTGGCGCTTCTGGCCGAGGAAGTTGCCGAGCAGCATGATCGGCGCCATCGCCACGACGAGCAGCGACAGCCACCGGCCCGTCGCGCTGAAGATCGCCAGCCCCAGCAGCACGGGCGCGATGATCATCGGCCACGGGAACAGTCGAGGGTCTGCCTCGCTCGGGATCGCCGGGTGCGGGAACTCGGTGCCCGGGTAGCGCACCTCGACGCGGGGCGAGCGGTTGAACAGGAGCGCTCCGCCGCGCTCGAGCACGGCATCCGCCGCTGCGTCGTCAGAGGCCGAGGCCAGTCGGGTGAACGCGACCTCGGAGTCGCCGAGCGTCACCACCTGCCCCGGCTGCACCGACAGGCGCGGCACGCGGCCGCCGTCGATGACGAGGCCGTTGGCGGAGTTCAGGTCGACCAGCTCGATGCCCGACTCGACCTCGATGCGCGCGTGCCGCTTCGACACGAGCGGGTCGGAGAGCACCACCTCGGCGGCCGGGTCACGGCCGACGACGCTGTGACCGCGGGCGAGTGGGAACTCGCGCGCCGCATCGGGCCCGGAGACCACGCGGAGGATCGCCGCGACCGAGCGATCGCGCCCCGAGGGCGCGTGCGGCACCACGGCGGCGTGGAAGCCGCTGCCGAGCGGCGCGTCGGCGAGCAGCAGCTGCGGCTCGAGCGGGGCGAGCGACTCGGCGACCGGCGGCGCCACCGCGAGCGTCAGCGCCGACGTCGCGGCGGCGCGCGAGGCGCCCGAGGGGTCGCTCTCGACGAGCGCGCGAGCCAGGTCGGCGACCGTCGCCGTCGCGTCGGCCGTCACGACGACGTCGACGTCGGGCGCGCCGGTGCGACGCAGGGCGAGCTTGAGCTTCACGGACGACCTCTCCAGGGGGCGGGGCGCGGGGCGGACGACGTCATGCGGCGACCACGCGGAAGCTGCGGCCGCCGACCAGCACCGTGCTGCCGGGCGGGATGCTCGTGCGCTCGCCCGGCGTGAGCGCGCGATCGCCGGCCGGGGTGCGCGCGACGGTGCCGTTGGAGGAGCCGCGATCGAGCATCCAGAACCCCGAGGCGTCGACGCCGAAGGCGGCGTGCGTCTTCGACAGCTGCATGCTCGGGTCGCGCAGCGGCAGGAGGAGGTCGGCGCGCTCCCCCGCGGCGGCCTCGGGCGCGCGGCCGAGCAGGCCGGCGGCGGGGGCGGGCACGGTCGTGCCGTCGTCGAACTCGAGGACGACGGTGCGCGGCGGGACGGCCGGGGACAGGGGCGGGGCGGTGGCAGGGGCAGGCTGCTGCGGCGCGCGGGTCGGCGCGGGTGCCACCACCGCGGGGGCCGGCGCGGTGGTCGGGGCGGCGGCAGGGGCCGGCGCGGTGGTCGGGGCTGCCGCAGCCGCCGGCGCCGCGTCGCGCAGCGGCGGGGCCGTCCAGCTCGCGGACGCCACCGAGACCACGCCCGCCGACGACCGCTCGCGCGCCGCACCGACGTCGAACGGGCGGGCGGCGCGCGAGTCGAGCGGGCGGGGCGCGAGTGAGGCGACCCCCGTCGGGCGCTCGAGCTCGCGCCGGGCGAGGCGCAGAGCGCGGGCGTCGAAGGGGTCGAGCCCGGAGCGCGCGTCGACGACGCGGGCGCCGGCGAGGCGGTCGAGCAGGCTGCGGCCCCGAGGGTCGCGCAGGCCGGAGGCGAACAGCAGCGCCGGCCCGACCACGACGAGCGCGAGGCTCGAGGCCGAGAGCACGAGCGCCCGCAGCACGACCCGCCAGAAGCCGACCGGGCCGAGCGTCGCCTCGCGCACCGACCGCAGCCCGAGCGCGGCCTTGCCGAGCGTGATGCCGCGGCGACCGTGCAGCACGAGCTGCACGATGCCGAACAGCCCGGTGAGACCGACGCCGATCGCCACGAAGAGGGCCGGGAGGGCTACGTCGATCGCGTCACCGGCGAGCAGCGGCAGGGCGAGCACCGCGCCGACGATCGTGGGGATGCTGAGCGCGACCCACACGGCGGCGTCGAGGGCGAAGGCGGCGGCGCGACGGCCGGGCGCTGCCGAGACGACGCCGAGCGCGTCGGCCTGCTCGGCCTCGGGGTTCTCGCGCACTCGTGCTCCGTCACTGCTGTCGTTAGGGCTCCGGTCATCGTAGAGCGATGCTCGGATCGCTGCGATGGGGAGCGCTCACCACCCGCCCCGCGCGGTCGACGTGCCCGGAGACGCCGAACGGCCCCCGTCGCGTGACGGGGGCCGTTCGGGTGGAGTGCTCCGGTGCGCCTAGTTGTAGGTGCCCGGCGTGTAGTCGTCGCTCGAGAACGAGTCGAAGTCGACGAACGAGAGGTCGGCCTCGCTGAACGACGAGTCGTCGGCGAAGATCCGGTTCGGGTAGCGCTCGGCCTTGGCCTCCTCCGTCGCCTCGACCGAGACGTTGCGGTAGGCGGCGAGACCGGTGCCGGCCGGGATCAGCTTGCCGATGATCACGTTCTCCTTCAGGCCGAGCAGCGGGTCGCGCTTGCCCTCCATGGCCGCCTGCGTGAGCACGCGGGTGGTCTCCTGGAAGGACGCGGCCGACAGCCACGACTCGGTCGCGAGCGAGGCCTTGGTGATGCCCATGACCTCCTGGCGGGCCGAGGCGGTCTTCTTGCCCTCGGCCAGCGCGGCGCGGTTGATCTCGTTGTACTTCGAGCGGTCGACGAGCTCACCGGGCAGCAGCTCGGTCTCGCCGTGGTCGACGACGGTGACCTTGCGCAGCATCTGGCGCACGATGACCTCGATGTGCTTGTCGTGGATCGGCACACCCTGCGAGCGGTACACACCCTGCACACCGTCGACCAGGTGCTGCTGCACGGCGCGCACGCCCTTGACGCGCAGCACCTCCTTCGGGTCGACCGGACCCTCGAAGATCTGCTGGCCGAGCTCGACGTGCTGGCCGTCCTCGACGAGCAGCTGCGAGCGCTTCGAGACCGCGTACACAACCTCCTCGTCTCCGTTGTCGGGGGTGAGGATGACGCGACGCTGCTTCTCGGCGTCCTCGATGGTGATGCGACCGGCGCTCTCCGCGATGGGGCTCGCGCTCTTCGGGGTGCGAGCCTCGAAGAGCTCGGTCACGCGGGGCAGACCCTGCGTGATGTCGTCGGCCGAGGCCGAGCCACCCGTGTGGAACGTGCGCATCGTGAGCTGCGTGCCGGGCTCGCCGATCGACTGCGCCGCGATGATGCCGACGGCTTCACCGAGGTCGACGCGCGTGCCGGTGGCCAGCGAGCGGCCGTAGCAGGCGGCGCAGACGCCGACGGCCGACTCGCACGTGAGCACCGAGCGCACCTTGATCGAGCTGACGCCCGCGGCGACGAGCTGGTCGATGAGCACGTCGCCCACGTCGGCGCCGGCCGAGGCGATGACCTCGCCCGAGGCGGCGACCGCGTCGGCGGCGAGCGTGCGCGCGAACACCAGGTTCTCGACGTTCTCGTCGCGCACCCAGGTGCCGTCGACGTCGTGCGCGATCGCGAACTCGAGGCCCTTGGTCGTGCCGCAGTCGTCCTCACGGATGATGACGTCCTGCGCGACGTCGACGAGTCGACGCGTCAGGTAGCCAGAGTCGGCCGTGCGGAGGGCGGTGTCGGCGAGACCCTTGCGGGCACCGTGCGTGGCGATGAAGTACTCCGCCACCGACAGGCCCTCGCGGTACGAGTTGATGATCGGGCGGGCAATGATCTCACCGCGCGGGTTCGACACCAGACCGCGCATACCGGCGATGTTGCCGACCTGCAGCCAGTTGCCTCGGGCGCCCGAGGTGACCATGCGGTTGATGGTGTTGTCGACCGGGAAGTTGGCGCGCATGGCGTCGTTGACGGCCTTCGTGCCCTCGCTCCACAGTGCGACGAGCTCGCGACGGCGCTCCTCATCGGTGATGAGGCCCTTCTCGAACTGGCCCTGGATCTTCGCCGCCTTCTTCTCGTACTCGGCGACGATCTCCTTCTTCGTCGGCGGCGTGATGACGTCGCTGAGGGCGACGGTCACACCCGAGCGCGTGGCCCAGTGGAAGCCGGCGTCCTTCACCTTGTCGAGCGTCGCGGCGACGACGACCTTCGGGTAGCGCTCGGCGAGGTCGTTGACCAGCTGCGAGATCGCGCCCTTGTCGGCCACCTTCTCCATGAACGGGTAGTCCGCGGGCAGCAGCTCGTTGAAGAGAGCGCGACCGAGGGTCGTCTCCTTCAGCTCGCGGCCGTTCTCGAACTTCTCGCCGAAGAGGCGGATGCGCACGGTCGCGTTGAGGTGCAGCGTGCCCTGATCCATCGCCATGATCGCCTCGGCGATCGACGAGAACGCGCGGCCCTCGCCCACGGCGCCCTCGCGGACGGTCGTGAGGTGGTGCAGACCGATGATCATGTCCTGCGTCGGAACCGTCACCGGGCGGCCGTCGGACGGCTTGAGGATGTTGTTCGACGCGAGCATGAGGATGCGGGCCTCGGCCTGAGCCTCGACCGACAGCGGCAGGTGCACGGCCATCTGGTCGCCGTCGAAGTCCGCGTTGAACGCGGCGCAGACGAGCGGGTGCAGCTGGATGGCCTTGCCCTCGACGAGCTGCGGCTCGAAGGCCTGGATGCCGAGGCGGTGCAGCGTGGGCGCGCGGTTCAGCAGCACGGGGCGCTCGCGGATGATCTCCTCGAGCACGTCCCACACCTGCGGACGCGAGCGCTCGACCATGCGCTTGGCGCTCTTGATGTTCTGCGCGTGGCCCAGGTCGATGAGGCGCTTGATGACGAAGGGCTTGAACAGCTCGAGCGCCATGAGCTTCGGCAGACCGCACTGGTGCAGCTTGAGCTGCGGGCCGACGACGATGACCGAACGACCCGAGTAGTCGACGCGCTTGCCGAGCAGGTTCTGGCGGAACCGGCCCTGCTTGCCCTTGAGCATGTCGCTGAGCGACTTCAGCGCACGGTTGCCGGTGCCCGTGACGGGGCGACCGCGGCGGCCGTTGTCGAACAGCGCGTCGACGGCCTCCTGCAGCATGCGCTTCTCGTTGTTGACGATGATCTCCGGCGCGCCCAGGTCGAGCAGTCGACGCAGACGGTTGTTGCGGTTGATCACGCGCCGGTACAGGTCGTTGAGATCGGAGGTCGCGAAACGGCCACCGTCGAGCTGGACCATGGGGCGCAGCTCCGGCGGGATGACCGGCACGACATCGAGCACCATCGCGGCGGGCGAGTTGCCCGTCTGCAGGAACGAGTTGACGACCTTCAGGCGCTTGATCGCGCGGATCTTCTTCTGCCCCTTGCCGCCGGCGATCTGCTCGTGCAGCAGCTCGCTCTCGGCCGCGAGGTCGAACGACTCCAGGCGACGCTTGATCGCCTCGGCGCCCATGTAGGCCTCGAAGTACAGGCCGTAGCGGTCCTGCAGCTCCTGGAAGACCGCGTCCTCCGGCTTGAGGTCGCCAACCTTGAGCGTGCGGAAGTCCTCCCACACGCGCTCGAGCTGCGCGATCTGCTCGTCGAACGACTTGCGGACCTGCGACATCTCCTTCTCGCCGGCGTCCTTCACCTTGCGCTTCTGGTCGGCCTTGGCGCCCTCGGCCTCGAGCTCGGCGAGCTCGCCCTCGAGGCGCTGCAGGCGCTCGGCGATCATCGAGTCGCGCTGGCCCTCGAGCGTCTTGATCTCGAGGCGCAGCTCGTTCTCGAGGCCGGGCAGGTCGGCGTGGCGACCCTCCTCGTCGACCGAGATGACCATGTACGCGGCGAAGTAGATGACCTTCTCCAGGTCTTTCGGCGCCATGTCGAGCAGGTAGCCCAGGCGGCTGGGCACGCCCTTGAAGTACCAGATGTGCGTGACCGGGGCGGCGAGCTCGATGTGGCCCATGCGCTCACGGCGCACGGACGACTTCGTGACCTCGACACCGCAGCGCTCGCAGACGATGCCCTTGAAGCGCACGCGCTTGTACTTGCCGCACGAGCACTCCCAGTCGCGCGACGGGCCGAAGATCTGCTCGCCGAACAGGCCGTCCTTCTCCGGCTTCAGGGTGCGGTAGTTGATCGTCTCGGGCTTCTTGACCTCGCCGTGCGACCAGCGACGGATGTCGTCAGCAGTCGCCAGGCCGATCCGGAGCTCATCGAAAGTGGTTGCGTCGAGCAATGGATTCTTCTCTTTCGTAAACAGTCGTCAGTGTCTCGGGAGAGACCCGGATCAGATCTCGTCGATCGACGAGGACTCGAAGCGGGAGGAGATGTTGATGCCGAGCTCCTCCGCCGCGCGGAAGACCTCGTCGTCGGTGTCCTTCAGGCTCACCGCGGTGCCGTCGGCCGAGAGCACCTCGACGTTCAGGCACAGCGACTGCATCTCCTTGATGAGCACCTTGAAGCTCTCGGGGATGCCCGGCTCCTGGATGTTCTCGCCCTTGACGATCGCCTCGTAGACCTTCACGCGGCCGAGGGTGTCGTCGGACTTGATCGTGAGGAGCTCCTGCAGCGCGTACGCCGCGCCGTAGGCCTCGAGCGCCCACACCTCCATCTCACCGAAGCGCTGGCCGCCGAACTGCGCCTTACCACCGAGCGGCTGCTGGGTGATCATCGAGTACGGGCCCGTCGAGCGCGCGTGGATCTTGTCGTCGACGAGGTGGTGCAGCTTCAGGATGTACATGTAGCCGACCGAGATCGGGTCGGGGAAGGGCTCGCCGGTGCGGCCGTCGAAGAGGCGGGCCTTGCCGGTGGAGTCGATCATGCGCACGCCGTCGCGGTTCGGGATCGTCGAGTCGAGCAGACCCGCGATCTCCTCCTCGCTCGCGCCGTCGAAGACGGGCGTGGCGACCTTCGTGCCGGGGGCGGCCTCACGGGCGACCTCGGGCAGGCGCGTGGCCCACTCCGGGGTGCCGTCGACCTTCCAGCCGCGCGACGCGGCCCAGCCGAGGTGGATCTCCAGGACCTGGCCGAAGTTCATGCGGCCGGGCACGCCGAGCGGGTTGAGCACGATGTCGACCGGCGTGCCGTCCTCGAGGAACGGCATGTCCTCGACGGGCAGGATCTTCGAGATGACGCCCTTGTTGCCGTGGCGGCCGGCGAGCTTGTCACCCTCGGAGATCTTGCGCTTCTGGGCGATGTAGACGACCACGCGCTGGTTGACGCCCGAGCCGAGCTCGTCGTCGCCATCCTGCGCGTCGAAGACCTTGACGCCGATGATCGTGCCCTGCTCGCCGTGGGGCACCTTGAGCGAGGTGTCGCGCACCTCGCGCGACTTCTCGTTGAAGATCGCGCGCAGCAGGCGCTCCTCGGCGCTGAGCTCCGTCTCACCCTTGGGCGTGACCTTGCCGACGAGGATGTCGCCGGGGCGCACCTCGGCGCCGATGCGGATGATGCCGCGCTCGTCGAGGTCGGCCAGCAGGTCGGGGCTGACGTTCGGCAGGTCGCGGGTGATCTCCTCCTTGCCGAGCTTCGTGTCGCGGGCATCCACCTCGTACTCCTCGATGTGGATCGACGACAGCGTGTCGTCCTTCACGAGGTTCTGGCTGAGGATGATCGCGTCCTCGAAGTTGTGGCCCTCCCACGACATGAACGCCACGAGGAGGTTCTTGCCGAGCGCGAGCTCGCCGTTCTCGGTCGCGGGGCCGTCGGCGATGACCTCGCCGACCTCGACGCGGTCGCCAGCGTTGACGATGACGCGGTGGTTGTAGTTCGTGCCCTGGTTCGAGCGGTCGAACTTGCGCAGGAAGTACTGCTGGGTCCCGCCCTCGTCGAGCTGGACGGTCACGGCGTCGGCCGAGACCTCCGCGATGACGCCCGGCTTCTCGGCCGTGATGACGTCGCCCGCGTCGATCGCGGCGAAGCCCTCCATGCCGGTGCCGACGAGCGGCGACTCCGAGCGGAGCAGCGGCACCGCCTGGCGCTGCATGTTGGCACCCATGAGGGCGCGGTTGGCGTCGTCGTGCTCGAGGAAGGGGATGAGCGAGGTCGCGACCGACACCATCTGGCGCGGCGAGACATCCATGTAGTCGACCTGGTCAGCCGGGACGAGCTCGACCTCGCCGCCCTTCTTGCGGATGAGCACGCGCTCCTCGGCGAACGAGCCGTCCTTCTTCAGGGGCGCGCCGGCCTGGGCGACGACGAAGTCGTCCTCCTCGCTGGCGGTCAGGTAGTCGATGCGCTCCGTGACCTTGCCCTTGACCACGCGGCGGTACGGCGTCTCGATGAAGCCGAACGCGTTGATGCGCGCGAACGAGGCGAGCGAGCCGATGAGGCCGATGTTCGGGCCTTCCGGGGTCTCGATGGGGCACATGCGGCCGTAGTGCGAGGGGTGCACGTCGCGCACCTCGACGCCGGCGCGCTCGCGGCTCAGACCACCGGGGCCGAGCGCCGAGAGGCGACGCTTGTGGGTCAGGCCCGCGAGCGGGTTGTTCTGGTCCATGAACTGCGACAGCTGCGAGGTTCCGAAGAACTCCTTGATCGCGGCGACGACCGGGCGCACGTTGATGAGCGTCTGGGGCGTGATCGCCTCGATGTCCTGCGTGGTCATGCGCTCGCGCACGACGCGCTCCATGCGCGACAGACCGGTGCGGACCTGGTTCTGGATGAGCTCGCCGACCGCACGGATGCGACGGTTGCCGAAGTGGTCGATGTCGTCGACGTCGAGACGCAGCTCGACGGGCTTGCCGTCGCGCACGCCCGGCATGGTCGTGCGGCCCTCGTGCAGCGAGACCATGTAGCGGATGGTCGCGACGATGTCGTCGACCGAGAGCACCGAGTCGGTGAGCGGCGCGTCGATGCCGAGCTTGCGGTTGACCTTGTAGCGGCCGACCTTGGCGAGGTCGTAGCGCTTGGGGTTGAAGTAGAAGTTGTCGAGCAGCGCGCGCGCGGCCTCGGCGGCGACCTGCTCGCCCGGACGCAGCTTGCGGTAGATGTCCTTGAGCGCCTCCTCCTTCGTGAGGACGGCGTCCTTCTCGAGGGTCTGCTCGATCGAGTCGAAGCCGGCGAAGGCCTCGCGGATCTCCTCGGTGGTCATGCCGAGCGCCTTGAGGAAGACGGTCACCGACTGCTTGCGCTTGCGGTCGATGCGCACGCCGACCTGGTCGCGCTTGTCGATCTCGAACTCGAGCCAGGCGCCGCGGCTGGGGATGATGCGCGCGGTGTAGACGTCCTTGTCCGAGAGCTTCTCGAGCGTGCGCTCGAAGTAGACGCCCGGGCTGCGCACGAGCTGCGACACGACGACGCGCTCGGTGCCGTTGATGATGAACGTGCCGCGCTCGGTCATGAGCGGGAAGTCGCCCATGAAGACCGTCTGCGTCTTGATCTCACCGGTCATGTGGTTCATGAACTCGGCCTCGACGTAGAGCGGCGCGGCGTAGGTCTTGCCGCGCTCCTTGCACTCGTCGATCGAGTACTTCTGCTCTTCGAGGTACGGGTTCGTGAACGAGAGCTGCATGGTCTCGCCCAGGTCTTCGATGGGAGAGATCTCCTCGAAGATCTCCTCCAGGCCGCTGCGGGTCGGCACGTCGGTGCGACCGGCCGCCTGGGCCTCGTCGACGCGCGCCTTCCAGGCCTCGTTGCCGACGAGCCAGTCGAAGCTCTCGGTCTGCAGGGCCAGCAGGTCGGGGACGGTCAGCGTGTCGCTGATCTTGGCGAACGACAGGCGCGATGCGTTGCGGCCGTTCTGGGGGGACTGGGAATTCTTAGCGGTGCGCGAAGCAGCCAAGGAACTAACCTCCGTGGGCGTCGAAGCCCGAATACCGTCGCCGCGGCGACAGATGAACACGGTCGAGTGATCACGCGAAGAACCCGTTGAGGGCCGCCTGTGGGGCCCACCCCGCCGCTATACTCGGGGCACGTCAGCCGACCGCCATATGACGGCTGAGGTTGTTGGGGAGCGCAAACCTCAATACTAGGTGCGCTCGCCCCGCCGTGTCCAGTCGGATTCTTGACCGATCTGCCCCTCTGCGCTATAACCGCGCACCTCCCGCACGACCGGCCGAGCATCCGCCGCGTGAGCCTGTGGCACGCTTGCGGGCATGGCCTCCCCCGTCGCCGAGACGACGCTGCGCGGCAGCGGCATGCGCGCCGTCATCGAGCCCGACCGCTGGGCCGACGGCAGCTACACGCTCGTCGTCGACGGCACGCCGCAGTCGCACGTCGACCTCGACGACCCGAGCCGGCTGTTCTTCGAGTACGTGCAGCGCATCGGCCACGTGATCGACGAGTGGGGCGAGCCGGGCCAGCCGATGACGGCGCTGCACCTGGGGGCCGGCGCGCTCACGCTGCCGCGCTACATCGAGGCGACGAGGCCCGGCTCGCGTCAGCAGGTCGTCGAGCTCGACGAGGAGCTCGTGGCCTTCGTGCGCGAGCACCTGCCGCTGCCGAGGCGCGCGGGCATCCGGGTGCGGTACGGGGATGCCCGGGCCGTGCTCGACCGCCTGCCCGCCGCCCTGCACGGCGCCGTCGACCTCGTCGTGGTCGACGTGTTCAGCGGCGCGCGCATCCCGGCGCACGTGACGAGCCTCGAGTTCTACTCGGCCGTCGCGCGCTTCGTCGCCCCGGGCGGCATCGTCGCGGTCAACATCGCCGACGGGCCGGGGCTCGCCTTCGCGCGGGGGCAGGCCGCGACGCTCGGCATGGTGTTCGACGACGTCGCCGCGCTGGCCGAGACGGGCATCCTCAAGGGGCGCCGCTTCGGCAACGTCGTGCTCATCGCCTCGCCGAGCGCGCTGCCGCTCGAGTGGATGCCCCGACTCATGGCGCGCGGACCGCATCCGGCGACCGTCACGAGCGGCCGCGAGCTCGAGCACTGGATCGCGGGCGCGCCGGTCGTGACCGACGCGACGGCCGTGCGCTCCCCCGCGCCGAGCACGAGCCTGTTCACGCGCCGCGACTGACGGGCGCGCGGCGGTCAGACCTCGCCGTCGGAGCCAGACGCGGCGGTATCCGGCGGAGCGGGCGTGCTGCGGTGGACGACGTCGTGCCTCAGTCGCTGCAATGCGCGGAGGATGCGTCGCCGATCGAGCGCGGAGACCCGAGCGTGCTCGAGCGTGTCGCGCATGGCCCGAAGGAAGGCGTCGAACTCACGGTCGCCGAGTCGGAACGGCTGGTGCGCCTCATGCAAGGGGCGCCCCGTGTACTCACGGGCCCCGCCGAGAAGCGCGGAGAGGAACATCGACCGGTGCCGGTTGAGCGCGGCCTCGTCGAGGTCGCGGAAGTACGGCCCCATGACCGGGTCGGCCTTGACGCGGGCCGAGAGCTCGTCGACGAGAGCCGCGACGCCGGCCTCGCCGCCGAGTCGCTGCAGCAGCGGCATGGCCCCTCCCTCGTGATGCGCGTCCGAGCAGAGTATCCCTCTCCTCGGCGCACGCACATCTCGAGCCCAGGGGACTCCCCGAAGGTGGAGGCATGACGCACCCTCTCCGTGGACGGGCCGCGCCGCTCGCCGCGGTCGGCCTCGTCCTCGTCGTCACGGCGTGCGCCTCGCCCGAGCCCGTGCGCACGCCCGTCGCCGAGCGACCTCCTCTCACCGAGACCGCACCGTCGGCCACGCCGGACAGCTCGCCGCGAGGGCCGATGGAGCTCGCTGGCGCACCCGTCGACGTCGTCACGGGGCTCTCCGCGCCGTGGTCGGTCGTGCCGCTGCCCGACGGCTCAGCGCTCGTGAGCGAGCGCGACCGAGCGAGGATCCTCGAACTGACCGCCGACGGCGACGTGCGCGAGGTCGGCGCCGTCCCCGGCGCCGCACCGTTCGGGGAGGGCGGCGTGCTCGGCCTCGCCATCGACCCCGCCGGGTTCGCCGACGATCCCGCCGTCTACGTCGCGGTCACGACGTCGGGCGACAACCGCATCCTGCGCCTGGCGCTCGACGGTCCGGCGGGGTCGCGCACGCTCGGGGCCGTCGAGGAGGTGCTCACGGGCATCCCCGCCTCGCGCACGCACAACGGCGGCCGCCTGGCCTTCGGCCCCGACGGCATGCTCTACGCGACGACGGGTGATGCTGGAGACCCCTCGCGCGCGCAGGACCCGGCCAGCCTGGCAGGGAAGATCCTCCGCCTCACGCCCGACGGCGAGGTTCCCGCCGACAACCCCACGCCGGGCTCGTACGTCTACTCGCTCGGCCATCGAAACCCTCAGGGACTCGCGTGGGACCAGGGCGGGAGGCTGTGGGCGGCCGAGTTCGGCCAGAACACCTGGGACGAGCTCAACCGCATCGACCCAGGCGCGAACTACGGCTGGCCGATCGTCGAGGGCGTCGGCGGCGACACGCGTTTCGTCGACCCGGTGCAGCAGTGGCCCACGTCGGAGGCGAGCCCGAGCGGGCTCGCGATCGTCGGCGACACGCTCTTCCTCGCGAGCCTGCGCGGCCAGCGGCTCTGGCAGGTCGACCTCGACGACCCAGGACGATCCACGCCGCTGCTGGTCGGCGAGCTCGGCCGACTGCGGGATGCGGTGGCCGCCCCCGACGGCTCGCTGTGGCTGCTGACGAACAACACCGACGGTCGGGGCGAGCCCCGCGCCGGCGACGACCGCCTCGTCAGCGTGTCGCTGCAGCCTCGTACGCTGGGCGGGTGAGCGATCTCGAGCGAGTGCGCGTCTGGGCGGAAGCCCTGCTGCGCCTGCACCTCGACGACTCGTGGAGCTTCGGCTTCGACAACGCCACCCGCCGCGCGGGCCTGTGCGACGCGGGCCGCCGACGCATCACCGTGTCGCGGCACCTCGCCGAGAAGTTCGATGACGACGAGATCCACCAGATCCTGCTGCACGAGGTCGCGCACGCGCTCGCCGGCCCCGGGGTCGGGCACGGCGCGGAGTGGCGGCGCATTGCTCGCGAGCTCGGCTACATCGGCGGTCGCACCCACACCGGGCCCATCGCCGAGGAGCGCGCACGCTGGCGCGGCACCTGCCCTCGCGGGCACGAGCACGTGCGGTTCCGGCGGCCGGCGAAGCCGCTGTCATGCGGCCGGTGCTCGCGCCGGTTCGACCGGGCGCACCTCATCGCGTGGGTCGACATGCGGGCGGCGTGATGCTCGCGGTGAGCATCCGCCGCCGCGCCGCAGGCCCTACTCGGTGACCTGCACCTCTTTCCAGAAGGCGACGTAGTTCGAGTAGTCCTTGCCGACGCGGTCGAATGAGCTCGGGTACGGGGTGGGGTAGCTCCACGCGCGATCCTGCAGCTTCTGCCCGTCGACGACGACCGTGAAGTACTGGCACTCGCCCTTCCAGGGGCACGTGTACGGCGTGGGGCTCTTCTCGAGCAGCTCGCTCTTGACGCTCGACGGCGGGAAGTACCAGTTGCCCTCGATCTGGATGAGCTCCTCCTGCGGAGCCTCGGCGATCACGGTGCCGTTGACGTGAGCCTTCATGGCGAACCTCCCGGGGTCGATGTCGATGCCGGGGGGAACGCTAGGCCGAGAGGCTGAATTCCCGCAGGACGACCAGCTCGGCGCTCTCGAGGCGCGCCCGCGCCGCGGGCAGTGCCGCCGGCCCCTCGGCGTCGGCGAGCGCACGACCGGCGACGGAGGCCGTGAGCATGTGGCCCACTGCGCCGCGCAGCCCCTGGAACGCGGCGGCCGCGGCGGCGGCCTCCGGGCTCGTCGCGTCGATGCCGACCGCACCGAGCGCGTCGACGACGGCGCCGGCGAGCAGCACGTCCTCGACCGGGAACCCGTCAGGGCTCTCGAGCGGCGCGCCCGCCGCGACGACCGCGACCATCGTGCGCTCGCCCCGCGCGGCCTGCAGCTCGAGCAGGCGCTGGGCGATCGCGGAGACCGCGCCGAGACGGGCGTCGACGACCTCGAGGCGGTGGGGCAGGGCATCCACCGGCACCGGCTCGGTCGCGATCGCGTCGCACCAGACCAGCAGGTGCGCCGAGTCGCCGATGCGGCGAGCGCCGTCGAGGCCGACGTCGAAGCGCACCTGGTAGCGCTCCTGCGCGTCGTGGTTCTGCGGGGCGGTCTCGGCGTGGGGGCGGTCGGTGGGGCGGTCGGTCACAGGTCGATGGTAGCCACGGGGGCCAGACTGGGCGCATGCGTGTGACGCTCGATCTCGTGCTCGACTGCCCGCCCGACGCGGCGTGGGAGGCGGTGCACTCGCCGGCGGTGTTCCGCGCGGTGTCGGGGCCGTGGACGCGCGCCGAGTCGCTCGAGCCCGGCGGCTTCCCCGAGCGCTGGCCGGGTGGGCGCCACCGCGTGCGGCTGTCACTGCTGGGGCTCGTGCCGATGGGCGAGCAGGTCATCGACCTCAGCGACGAGATGCGGATGCTGCGCGACGGCCAGGTCGCACGCATCGTGCACGACCGGGGCGGCCCCGTCGCCGGGCCGATGCGACTCGTGCGGAGATGGCACCACCGCATGGCGATCACGGCGCTGCCCGACGGGCGCACGCGTTTCCGCGACCGGCTCGACGTGGGCGCGGGGGTGCTGACGCCCGTGGCCTGGCTGGGGTTCGCGGTGTTCTGGCAGCTGCGGGCAGCGAAGATCCGTCGGCTCGCGCCGGGCTGGGGCGCGCAGTTCGCGGGTCGCTCGTGAACGCTGCCCACACCGCGCTCGACGTCGCCAGCTGGCGCCGCGCGACCTTCCGCCTCTACGAGAAGGTGCGCCGCGCGACCGACCTCGAGGCGGCGCACGACCTGTGGCGGCGCGAGCGCGACCGGCTCTTCCTCGAGCACCCCGCCTCACCCCTGCTGCCCGATGACCGCGAGCGCTTCACCGGCCTGCGCGTGAAGCCCTACGATCGCGCGTGGCGGTTCGAGTGCGTGATCGCGGATGCTCCCCCCGCGTCGCTCGACGTGCCCACCGGCACCGACGGCGTCGTGCCGTTCGAGCGCATCGGCCTCGTCGACGTGCCCGGCGTCGGCAGGCTGGACGTGTGGCGGCTGCGGTCGTACGGGGGCGGACTGTTCGTGCCCGTGCGCGACGCGCTGTCGCGCGTCGACGGCGGCACCTACGGCGGCGGACGCTACTTGCTCGACACCGTCAAGGGAGCCGACCTCGGGCCGGGGCGCTCGCCCGGCTCGGTCGTCATCGACTTCAACTTCGCCTACAACCCCTCGTGCGCCTACGACCCCGCGTGGGCGTGCCCGCTCGCGCCGCCCGGCAACGTCGTCGACGTGGAGATCCCGGTCGGCGAGCGGTACGGCGACGGGCGCGCGGTGCTCGCGTGAGCGGGGTGCCGAGCGGCTCGGAGGAGCCCGCCGAGACGACCTGCTAGCCTGGACGTACTTGCGAGCCCGTCACCGGGTTCCCTGCGTCGTAGAACGCTTCCTCGTTCCCGCACCCGCGCACCGACTCGCGCGCCGCGGTTCGACACTTTCTCACGGCGAACTGATTGCGGCCATCTCCGCCGTCGCCACCCGCATCCCGCGCCGTCCGCAGTGACGTGCGCCGCGCATCCGGTCGCCCTGCGATCGCCTGCGCCGGGGATGCCCACCCGAAAGGCACCACCCCATGACCACCACCACCTTCAGCGCGCTCGGCGTGCCGTACCCGCTCGTCGAGGTGCTCGACGCGCAGGGCAAGACCGAGGCGTTCCCGATCCAGGTCGACACGCTGCCCGACACGCTCGCCGGCCGCGACGTGCTCGGCCGCGGCAAGACCGGCTCGGGCAAGACGCTCGCGTTCTCGATCCCGATGGTCGCGCGCATCGGTTCGCGCACCGGAGCCCCGCGGCGCCCGATGCGCCCGCTCGGCCTCGTGCTCGCGCCGACGCGCGAGCTCGCGACGCAGATCCTCGCCACGATCGAACCCCTCGCGAAGGCCTACGGGCTCACCGCGATGACGATCTTCGGCGGCGTCTCGCAGAACAAGCAGGTGCAGCAGCTGCAGCGCGGCGTCGACATCGTCGTGGCCGCGCCCGGCCGCCTCGAAGATCTCATGAAACAGGGCTTCGTCTCGCTCGACGCCGTCGAGATCACCGTGCTCGACGAGGCCGACCACATGGCCGACCTCGGATTCCTGCCCGGTGTGACGCGCATCCTCAAGGCGACGCCGGCGAACGGGCAGCGCCTGCTGTTCAGCGCGACGCTCGACAACGGCGTGGACAAGCTCGTCAAGCAGTTCCTGCACGACCCGGTGCTGCACTCGGTCGACGAGGCGAACTCGCCCGTCGCCGCGATGACCCACCACGTGTTCGAGGTCTCGGGCGTCGACGAGAAGAAGCGCCTCGTGTCGACCCTCGCCTCGGGAGCCGGCCGCCGCATCCTCTTCATGCGCACCAAGCACCAGGCGAAGAAGCTCGCCAAGCAGCTGACGGCCGAGGGCATCCCCGCCGTCGACCTGCACGGCAACCTCTCGCAGCCGGCGCGCGACCGCAACCTCGCCGCGTTCGGCGAGGGCAGCGTGCGCGTGCTCGTCGCGACCGACGTCGCCGCGCGCGGCGTGCACGTCGACGACATCGAGCTCGTCGTGCACGTCGACCCGCCCATGGAGCACAAGGCGTACCTGCACCGCTCCGGCCGCACCGCGCGCGCCGGCGCCGAGGGCGACGTCGTCACCCTCGTGCTGCCCGAGCAGCGTCGCGACACCGCCGCGCTGCTGAAGAAGGCCGCGATCTCCGTCCAGCCGCAGCAGGTGACCGCGGGCTCGGATGCCGTGACGCGCCTCATCGGCGACGTCGCGCCCCGCGTCGCCTCCGACGCGCTCCCGGCCGTGCTGCGTCCGCCCGTGCAGGGCGGGGGCCGCTCGCAGGGCGCCAACGCGCAGCGCAAGCGCTCGACGCGCGAGGGCTCGGGAGCGGCTGACGCGTCGACCGGCTCGACCGGCTCGGGTCGTTTGCGCCGCGGGCGCGGGGGTCGCGGACGCGGCCAGGGCGCCGCGGCCGGCACCGGCTCGACCACGGCGAGCTACACGACCGAGTCGCGCTCGGCCGCGCGCACCGCGGCACCGCGCACCGACGCCGCGCCGCACCGCGCCGACGCGCACCGTCACACCGAGTCGCCCGCCGCGCCGCGTACCCGCCAGGGCTCGCGGCGCGCGTCGGCGCCCGCCGGCGGCCAGGGCGGCCACGGCGGCGGTTCGACCGGCGGCGGCATCCGCGTCGGCCAGGTCGTGCGCTCGAACGGTGGAGGCCAGCGCCGCGGGCGCTGACCCGCACACGCTCACGTCGAGCGCCCGTCGCCCTCCGGGGCGGCGGGCGCTCTCGCGTTCGCGCCCGCGCCTGCGCCCACACGAACAGCGCCCGCACCCGCCCCCGACCCACACGCACACCCGCCCCACGCCCGCCCCCGCGCCCACGCAACGACGTGCGGAAGCGACGATCACGTGCGCGCACGCACACGGTGCGGTCGTCTTGGCACGTTGAACGGCATGCCACCCCGCCTGCGCGACCCGGCCCCACCCGGCACGAGCGTTCTAGGCTCTCGGGGTGCTCGAGTTCCGCATCCGCCCCGCGACTCCCGCCGACGCTCCCGCGCTCGGCCGATTGCACCGCGAGTGCTGGCTCGAGACCTACACCGGCGTGCTGAGCGACCGGTTCCTCGCTGCGGCGAGCGCCGACGCCCTCGCCGACGAATGGGCGGGGATGCTCGCCGCGGGCTCGGCCGACGCCACCGTTCCGGGGTCGATCGCCCTCGTCGCCGAACGGCACGACCTCGCGAGCGGCCCGACCGGTGGCGCCCCCGAGCTCGTCGGCTTCGCCCGGAGCGCGCCGAGCGACGACCCGGAGGCACCACGGACGACGAAGCTCGACTCGCTCTACACGCTCGCGAGCACGCACGGCTCCGGGCTCGGGGCGCGCCTGCTCGACGGCGTGCTCGGCGACCGACCCGCCTACGCGTGGATCGTCACCGCGAACGAGCGGGCGCGCCGCTTCTACGAGAAGCACGGATTCGCGCTCGACGGCCTCGGGCATCCGTACGCGCCCTGGGACGACGCCCACTGCTCGCGGATGGTGCGCTGAGAGCGCACCCCGCGAGGATCAGGCTTACGGCAGCACGCCCACCGAGGCGAGCGCGGCCCGCAGCAGCACGCCGCGGCCGCCCTCCATCTCGTCGGAGACCCGCTGCGACGCGGCCTCCTCCGGCGTGAGCCAGGTCAGCTCGAGCGCGTCCTGTCGCGGGTCGCACGTGCCCGTCACCGGCACGACGTAGGCGAGCGAGACGGCGTGCTGGCGGTCGTCGCTGAAGCGCGACACCCCCGGCAGCGGGAAGTACTCGGCGACCTGGAAGGGCACCGGCGACGCCGGCAGCTGCGGGAACGCCATCGGCCCGAGATCCTTCTCGAGGTGGCGGAAGAGCGCGTCGCGCAGCGTCTCGCCGAACATCACGCGGCCCGACACGAGCGTGCGGGTGATCGACCCGGAGGCGTTGACGCGCAGCAGCACCCCCACCTCGGTCACCTGCCCGAGCCCGTCGACGCGCACCGGCACGGCCTCGACGTAGAGCAGCGGCAGGCGGCGGCGCACCTGCTCGAGCTCGTCGTCCGACAGCCAGCCGGGGTTCGGGTCGGGGGTGCGCGTGGAGGCCATGCCTCATTCATACCCCAGCCGGGCATCCGGCCTCGTGGTGTTGACTCGTCGCATGACCGGCATCCAGCTCATCGACGAGTCCGCGATCCTCTGGTCGGCGCCCGAGCACGAGCGCGCCGAGCGCCCGCTGCTCGTGCTGCTGCACGGCTACAACTCGCACGAGGGCGACCTGTTCGGCCTCGCCCAGTACCTGCCGCTGCAGCCGGTCATCGCGAGCCTGCGCGCTCCGCTGCGCGCGAGCCTCGGCTACGCCTGGTACGACATCACCGACGACCGGGCGCCGCAGGCCGACGCGGCCGCGCGCGGCATCCTCGCCTGGCTCGACCGGCAGCGCGCCTCGAGCGTCGGGCTGCTCGGCTTCAGCCAGGGCGGGTCGATGGCGATCCAGCTGCTGCGGCACGCGCCCGAGCGCTTCGCCTTCGCGGTGAGTCTCGCTGGCTTCGTCGTGCCCGGCGAGGCTCCCGCCGATGACCGGATGCTCGCCCAGCAGCCGCCCGTCTTCTGGGGCCGCGGCACCCTCGACGAGGTCATCGCGCCGCCGCTCGTCGAGCACACCCACGAGTGGCTGCCGCGCCACGCGACCCTCACCGACCGCATCTACGAGGGCCTCGGCCACGCGATCAACGAGGCCGAGCTGACCGACGTGCTCGCCTTCCTGCGCCCGTTCTACGGGGGCGCCGAGCGGCCCGCCGCCGACTGAGAACCGGCCGGGGATGCTGTCGGCCGTCACCGGCACAATGAACCGATGACCTCCCCCGACCTCGATCGCGTGCTCGACCGGTTCGCCCCGGCCACCCGCACGTGGTTCGAGGGCGCCTTCCCGGCGCCCACGCCGGCCCAGCTGGGCGCGTGGGAGGCGATCTCGAGCGGCCAGCACGCCCTCGTCGTCGCGCCGACCGGCTCGGGCAAGACGCTCGCCGCCTTCCTCTGGTCGATCGACCGGCTCACGGTCGAGCCGCCGCCGGAGGACGAGCGCCGCCGCACGCGCGTGCTCTACATCTCGCCGCTCAAGGCCCTCGGCGTCGACGTGGAGCGCAACCTGCGCTCGCCCCTCATCGGCGTGACGCAGACGGCGGCGCGGCTCGGGCAGCCCGCGCCGACGATCAGCGTGGGCGTGCGATCGGGCGACACGCCGTCGGCCGACCGGCGGGCGCTCGCGAAGTCGCCGCCGGACATCCTCATCACGACCCCCGAGAGCCTCTACCTCATGCTCACCTCGAGCGCGCGCGAGACGCTCAACGGCGTGACGACCGTCATCGTCGACGAGGTGCACGCGGTCGCCGGCACGAAGCGCGGGGCGCACCTCGCGCTGAGCCTCGAGCGGCTCGACGCGCGCCTGGCACGGCCCGCGCAGCGCATCGGCCTGTCGGCGACGGTGCGGCCGGTCGAGGAGGTCGCGCGGTTCCTCGGCGGGCGCGCGCCGGTGACGATCGTGCAGCCGCCCGCGGCGAAGACGTTCGACCTGCGCGTCGTCGTGCCGGTCGACGACATGACGCAGCCGCCGCCCGTCGGCCCCGTCGACGACGAGGGCTCGGCGGCGGGCGGCACCGCGAACCCGTCGATCTGGCCGCACGTCGAGGAGGACATCGTCGACCGCGTGCTGGCCAACCGGTCGACGATTGTGTTCGCCAACTCGCGCCGGCTCGCCGAGCGGCTCACCGCGCGCCTGAACGAGATCTACGCCGAGCGCCTCGAGCTCGAGCTGCCCGAGATGCGGAAGCTGCCGGCGCAGCAGATGTGCCCGACCGAGCCGACGCGCGGCGCCGAGCCGCTGCTCGCCCGCGCCCACCACGGCTCGGTCAGCAAGGATCAGCGCGCCGAGATCGAGGATGCCCTGAAGTCGGGCCGCCTGCGCTGCGTCGTCGCGACCTCGAGCCTCGAGCTCGGCATCGACATGGGTGCGGTCGACCTCGTGATCCAAGTGGAGTCGCCGCCGAGCGTCGCGAGCGGCCTGCAACGCCTCGGCCGCGCCGGGCACCAGGTCGGCGAGGTGAGCCGCGGCGTCATCGTGCCGAAGCACCGCGCCGACGTGCTGCACGCGACGGTCGCGAGCGAGCGGATGCTCGCCGGCCGCATCGAGCAGCTCAGCGTGCCCGCCAACCCGCTCGACGTGCTGGCGCAGCAGACGGTCGCGCACGTCGCCCTCGACCCCGCCGACCTCGACGAGTGGTTCGAGATCGTGCGCCGCGCGGCCCCGTTCGCGACCCTGCCGCGGTCGGCGTACGAGGCGGTGCTCGACCTGCTGAGCGGCCGCTACCCGAGCGACCGCTTCGCCGAGCTGCGACCGCGCATCGTGTGGGATCGCGTGAGCGGTCGGCTCACCGGCCGCCCCGGCGCGCAGCGGCTCGCCGTCACGAGCGGCGGCACGATCCCCGACCGCGGGCTCTTCGGCGTCTTCCTCGCCGGCGAGGGCGCCGGTCGCCGCGTCGGCGAGCTCGATGAAGAGATGGTCTACGAATCGCGCGTCGGCGACGTCTTCGCCCTCGGCGCGACGAGCTGGAAGATCGAGGAGATCACGCACGACCGCGTCGTCGTCACCCCCGCCTTCGGCGTGCCCGGCAAGGTGCCGTTCTGGAAGGGCGACGGCCTCGGCCGCCCCGCCGAGCTGGGCCGCGCGCTCGGCGCGACGACGCGCGAGCTCGCGGCGGCGGCACCGGATGCCCGGCACGAGCGCCTGCGCGCCGCCGGCCTCGACGACCGCGCCATCATGAACCTCGACGCGCTGCTGCGCGAGCAGGTCGAGGCGACCGGCCAGCTGCCGACGGATGCGGCGCTCGTCGTCGAGCGATTCCGCGACGAGCTCGGCGACTGGCGCGTCATCCTGCACTCCCCCTTCGGGCTCGGCGTGCACGCGCCGTGGGCGCTCGCGATCTCGGCCCGCATCCGCGAGCGGCACGGCTTCGACGGCGCGGCGATCGCCGCCGACGACGGCATCGTGGTGCGGCTGCCCGACACCGAGGCCGAGCCGCCCGGCGCCGACCTGTTCCTGTTCGACGCGGCCGAGCTCGAGGCGCTCGTCACGAGCGAGGTCGGCGGCTCGGCGGTCTTCGCCGCGCGGTTCCGCGAGTGCGCCCAGCGCGCCCTGCTGCTGCCGCGCCGCAACCCCTCGCAGCGCTCGCCGCTGTGGCAGCAGCGCCAGCGGGCGAGCCAGCTGCTGGAGGTCGCGCGCGAGTTCCCGAGCTTCCCCATCGTGCTCGAGACCCTGCGCGAGGTGCTGAGCGACGTCTACGATCTGCCGGGCCTCACCGGCATCGCCCGCGCGATCGAGCAGCGCGAGCTGCGCATCGTCGAGGTCGAGACGCCGAGCCCCTCGCCCTTCGCGCGCTCGCTGCTGTTCGGCTACGTCGCCGCGTTCCTCTACGAGGGCGACAGCCCGCTCGCCGAGCGCCGCGCGGCCGCCCTCAGCATCGACTCGACGCTGCTGGCCGAGCTGCTCGGCCGCGCCGAGCTGCGCGAGGTGCTCGACCCGGAGGTGATCGCGCAGACCGAGGCCGAGCTGCAGCGCCTCGCTCCCGACCGCCGCGCTCGCGACGCGGAGGGGGTCGTCGACCTGCTGCGCATCCTCGGCCCCCATTCGGTCGACGAGCTCGCCGCCCGCTCGGTCGAGGGGGCGGCCGTCGAACCGTGGCTCGCCGAGCTCGCCCGCGCGAACCGGGTGTTCCGCTTCGCCGTGCGCGACGCGGCCGGCGCGAGCGTCGAGCGCTGGGCCGTCGTGGAGGACGCCGCGCGCCTGCGCGACGCCCTCGGCACGCCCGTCCCCCACGGCGTGCCGAGCGCGTTCCTCGAGCCGGTGCCCGACCCGCTCGGCGACCTCGTCGCCCGCTTCGCTCGCACGCACGGCCCGTTCACGTCGCACGACGTCGCCGACCGGCTCGGTCTCGGCATCGCGGTCGTGACGGATGCCCTGCGCCGGCTCGCGACCGACCGCAGGGTCATCGAGGGCGAGTTCCGCCCCGGGTCGAGCGGCACCGAGTGGGTCGACGCCGAGGTGCTCCGCCGCCTGCGCACGCGCAGCCTCGCGGCGCTGCGCGCCGAGATCGAGCCGGTGAGCGCCGGAGCGCTCGGGCGCTTCCTGCCGACGTGGCAGCACGTGTCGCGCGGCACGGCAGGGGGCGGCGGCGCGCTGCGCGGCATCGACGGGGTGCTGCAGGCGGCCGAGCAGCTGCAGGGCGTGGCGCTGCCGGCCTCGGCGTGGGAGACCCTCGTGCTGCCGAGCCGCGTGCGCGACTACTCCCCCGCGTGGCTCGACGAGCTCATGGCGAGCGGCGAGCTGGTCTGGGCGGGGGCGGGCGACCTGCCGGGCAGCGACGGCTGGGTGAGCATCCACCTGCCGCATCTGGCCCCGCTGAGCCTCGCCGAGGCGACGCCACTCGAGGCCGACGCCGAGAGCGCCGAGCGGCACGAGCGCATCCTGGCGGTGCTCGCGGGCGGCGGCGGGTTCTTCTTCCGGCAGCTCGCCGACGCGACCGGCGCCACCGACGACGCGCGCCTCGCCGACGACCTGTGGCAGCTCGTCTGGGCGGGGCTCATCACCAACGACACCTTCGCGCCCGTGCGCGCGATGCTCGGCGGCGCGAAGAAGGCCGCGACGGCGCGCGCGCCCCGGCCGCGCGCATACCGCGGTTACGCCCGCCCGACGCTGCCCGCGCGCTCGGGCCCGCCCTCGACGGTCGGGCGCTGGTCGCTGCTGCCCGAGCGCGACCTCGACCCGACGCGGCGCGGCGCGCACCTCGCCGACAGCCTGCTCGAGCGGCACGGTGTCGTCACGCGCGGAGCCGTGCAGGCCGAGGGCGTGCGCGGCGGCTTCGCGCTGCTCTACAGGGTGCTCAGCCGCATGGAGGAATCGGGTCGCGTGCGCCGCGGCTACTTCGTCGAGCACCTCGGCGCCGCCCAGTTCGGCACGCCCGCGACCGTCGACCGCCTGCGCACCTTCTCGCGCGACGCGGATGCGGCCCCCGCCCTGGCCCCCCTCGTGCTCGCCGCAACCGACCCCGCCAACCCCTACGGCGCGGCCCTGCCGTGGCCGGGCGCCGCCGACGACCCCGTCGCCGGGCAGTCCGCGCACCGGCCCGGGCGCAAGGCCGGCGCCCTCGTCGCCCTCGTCGACGGGCACCTCGTCGCCTACCTCGAGCGCGGAGGCAAGAGCGTGCTGACCTTCACCGACGAGCCCGCGACGCTCGCGGCGGCGGCCGGCGAGATCGCCGCCGTCGTGCGCGCCCGGCTGCGCTCGCTGCGCATCGAACGGGTCAACGGGGCGAGCGTGTTCGGCACGGTCTTCGCGGATGCCCTGCAGGAGGCCGGCTTCGTCGCGACGCCGCAGGGCCTGCGGCTGAGGGTGTGATCGCGTGCCCGAGGGCGATACCGTCCACCGCGCCGCGCGGCGCCTCCACGAGGTGCTCGCGGGGCGCGATGTGACGCGGTGCGACATCCGCGTGCCGGCGTTCGCGACCGTCGAGCTCTCGGGTGAGCGCGTGCACGAGGTCGTCGCGATCGGCAAGCACCTGCTCATGCGCATCGGCGAGACCACCCTGCACTCGCACCTCAAGATGGAGGGCTCGTGGCACGTCTACCGGCCCGGCAGCCGGTGGCGGCGGCCCGCGTTCGAGGCGCGCATGGTGCTCGAGGTGGGGGCGCCGGTGGGCACCGGCGCCGACGCCGCTGACCCGGCGGGCCCACCCGACCCCGGCTGGCAGGCCGTCGGCTTCGCGCTCGGCGAGCTCGAGCTCGTGCCCACGCGCGACGAGCAGCAGGTCGTCGGCTACCTCGGCCCCGACCCGCTCGGGCCGTCGTTCGACCGCGACGAGGCCCTGCGCCGCCTCACCGCCGACCCCGACCGGCCGATCGGGCTCGCCCTGCTCGACCAGCGCACCGTCGCCGGGCTCGGCAACGACTACCGCAACGAGGTGCTGTTCCTGCGCGGCATCTTGCCCGAGACCCCCATCGGGCAGACGGATGCCGCTGCCGTGCTCGACCTCGCCGTGCGTCTCATCCGCGCCAACCGCGATCGCGTCGAACGCGTCACGACGGGCGACACCCGGAAGGGGCGACGGCTCTGGGTCGCGCACCGCGAGCACGAGCCCTGCCGACGCTGCGGCACGCGCATCCGCATGGGCATGCTCGGCGACGACGCGCTGACCGAGCGGCAGACGTTCGTCTGCCCGCGCTGCCAGACCTGAGCGTCGGGCGGCGGCGCTACTCGGCGGCGCCGGACGACTCGACGGCGGCGAGCTCGCGATAGCCGCGCGGCCGCCACGCCGCGATGCGCAGGCAGGTCGCGGCGATGAGGGCGAGCACCCCTCCCGTCACGAGCGGCCCGCTGAGCTCGCTCGCGATCGTCGGCAGCACGAGCGCCGCGCGGTCGAAGCCCTCGGTGCTCGCGTCGAGGAAGGCGTTCTGCGCGTAGAGGATCGCCCCGATGCCGGCCAGCAGCGTGACACCGCCGACGATCCACAGCGCGCGCAGCCACGGGTTGCCGACGACGACGAGCTCGAAGCCGCGCTCCGACCGCGGCGCGCGAGGCGTCGCGGCGAGGGTCGCCGGGTCGCCCGCGCCGACAGCGGCGCTCGGCGCCGCCATCCCCTCATCGAGCACGGGGCCCGACACGGCGGAGGCCGCGACGCGGCGCTGGGGCAGCACCACGGGGGCGTCGGCCCCGGCCCGCTGGTACACCTCGGGGAAGCGGGGGTCGATGCCCTGTGAGCGGTCGTCGGTCACGGCGGGTCCTTCCGTCGGCGTCAGTGTACGACCGGCGCCCTCGATGCCGGATGCACCCCGGTAGCCTCACAGCGTGCCCCGCCCGACCGCCCGCGCCGCTGCCGCCCTGCTCGCGCTCGCGGCGGTGTCGGGCTGCTCGCTGCTGCCCGCCGAGCTGCCCCGCCCCGACAGCGCGGCCGGGCCGTCGGCACCGCTCGCGCCCGCCGCCGGCGACGCGACCGCGACGGGCACGATCGTCTCGATCACCGACGGCGACACCGTGCGGATGCTCGTCGAGGGCCGCGAGCTGCGCGTCAGGCTCATCGGGCTCGACACTCCCGAGCTGCGCGACCCGCTCGAGTGCTACGGCCCGGAGGCAACGGCCGCGCTTGAGGCGCTCGCGCCGCCCGGCACCGAGGTCGGGTACGCCTACGACCGCGACCCGCAGGATCGCTACGAGCGCGAACTGCTCTACCTCTTCACCGCCGACGGCACCCTCATCAACCTGGCCCTCGTCGAGCAGGGCTACGCCGAGGCGCTGCTCGTCGAGCCCAACGACCGCTACTGGCCCGAGCTGCAGGCCGCCGAGCGCGCGGCCCGCGACGCCGGCCGCGGGCTCTGGGGCGCCTGCCCCGCCCCCTGACGGGCATTGCGGCGCTCGCGCCCTGGCGCGGGCGCGGGCCGCGCCGCCCCTGCGCTGGCCCATCGCCGCGCCGACCACGCACCGGGTTCGCACGCACTGCTGAAGACGGCACACCCCACGCCGTGAAGCGCCGTGCGTGCCGTGTTCAGGGGTGCATGCTCCGCCTGGCGACGCGAGAGACCCCGAGCACCCCGAGCACCGCGAGCGCCCAGACCCACCCGGCGCGGCTCACAGCGGGTTGACCGGCTCGACGAGGTGCGGCCCGTCGTCGCGCAGCGGCGCGACCTCGTGCAGCGCGAGGCGCTCGATGACCGGCTGCGACGCCGCGACGGCGTGCTGCACGAGCGCGTGGTCGCCGGCGATCGTCGGGTCGAGCCAGGTGTCCCACTCGGAGCGCGGCAGCATGACCGGGATGCGGTCGTGGATGCGCGCCGCCGGCCCCGCCGCCGCCCGCGTCAGGATCGTGGCGGTCAGCATCCAGGGCCCCGGTTCCTCCCCCTCGGCGACGGGCGCCCGCCACCACGAGTAGAGCCCCGCGAAGGCGAGCTCGCCCTCGACGGGGTCCGTCACGTAGTACGGGGTCTTCGTCTTCCCGACCGTCAGCCACTCGTAGTACCCGTCGGCGGGCACGATCGCGCGGCTGCGCACGACCGACGAGCGGAAGGTCGGCTTCTCGGCGGCGGTCTCGCTGCGCGCGTTGAACGTCGGGTACTTCGAGGCGAGCTCCTTGGCGAACCGCGGCACGAGCGACCAGCGCGCCGCCGTCACCCGCCGCGTGACCGGCGCCGAGCCGCCCGAGCCGGCCAGGTCGCGCGGCACGGTGTCGACGACGATCGGCACCTGCTGGGTGGGCTTGATGTTCCAGCTTGGCGGCAGGCGCACCTCGTCGACCTCGTCGGCCTCGAAGTAGCGGCCGAGCTCCTCACCGCTCTTGGTGCTGGCGTACCGACCGCACATCGCGAACCCCTCCGACCGTCAGAACTCGTAGTCGACGCACGCCTTGTCGGCGACGACGCTGCGCACGTACGGCCCGACGGCGACGTGCTCGGGGTGCGCCTGGTAGGCGGCGAGGGCCTCGGCGTCGTCGTGCTCCGACACGAGCACGACGTGCCAGTTCGACTCGACCTGCCGGATGTCGCCGCGCACGACGAGCGACCGCAGCCCGGGGATCACGCCGACGAGCGGCTCGAGCCGCGATCGCATGCCCTCGATCGCCTCGGCGCGACCCTCGTCGGTGTCGGCCTGCAGGGTCCAGCAGACGGTGTGCCTGATCACGATGCCTCCAGCAGCGCGGAACGGAGACGGGCCTCGTCGACCCGCCAGATGGTGTGCACGTCGCCGTCGATGAGCACGACCGGGATCTCGTCGCGGTAGCGCTCCAGCAGCGCCGCATCGTCGAGGATGCTGCGCTCGACGAGCGCGACACCGCCGACCTCGCCGACGACCCGCTCCACGATCGCGCGCGCGTCGTCGCACAGGTGGCAGCCGGGCCGGCTCAGCAGCGTCACGGTCGTCACGGGCACCGCCCCAGCCTACGACCGCACGTATCCTGGACGGGATGTCCACGACGCCCGGCAGCGCTGCCGACCCGCCCTCGACGACGCCGATCCTGGCGTTCTTCGACATCGACAACACGCTCATGCGCGGGGCGAGCATCTTCCACATCGGCACGGCGGCGTGGCACGAGGGCTTCATCCGCCTGCGCGACGTGCTGCGCTTCGCGTGGGCTCAGGCGCGCTTCATCGCGGTCGGCGAGAACAGCCAGCACCAGCTGAGCGTGCGCGAGCGGGCCCTCGCGCTCGTCGCCGGGCGCACCGAGGGCGAGCTCGCGCAGCTCGCCGTCGACAGCTACGAGCGCTCGATCCACTCGCGGCTCATCCCGGAGACGGTGGCGCTCGCGCGCGAGCACCGCGCGAAGGGCCACGAGGTGTGGCTGCTGAGCGCGACCCCGGAGGCGATGGCGTCGGTCATGGCCGAGCGGCTGGGGCTCACGGGCGCGGTCGGCACGCGCATCCGCAGCGTCGACGGGGTCTTCACGGGCGAGCTCGACGGCCACGTCATGCACGGCGAGCGCAAGGCCGAGGTCGCCCAGCGGCTCGCGGCCCAGCGCGGGGCGAGGCTCGCCGACTGCTGGGCGTACAGCGACAGCCGCAACGACATCCCGCTGCTGGCGCTCGTCGGCAACCGGGTCGTCGTGAACCCCGACTCGGCGCTCGCGCGGCACGCCCGCGCGCACGCCTGGCCGGTGCTGACGGCGGGGGCGGCGAGCATCCGCGCTGCCCGTAAGCGCATCCGCCGCGAGGCGCGCGAGGTGCTGCGCTCGGCGCGGCGCGGCGGCCGGCCCGGCGACTCGCAGCGCGGCGCGGCCTGAGCGCAGCATCCGTCACCGATCGCGCGCGACCGCCCCGCCGCGTGCCCCGACAACGCGAAAGCGCCCGACCCGTCGGGGTCGAGCGCTTGCGGTGAGCGGATGCTCTACTTCTTGTTGCGACGCTGGTGACGCGTCTTGCGCAGCAGCTTGCGGTGCTTCTTCTTCGCCATCCGCTTGCGGCGCTTCTTGATGACAGAACCCATGGAAAACCTCTGATCTTCGCCTGAACGAACCGTCGGTCCAGTTCAGACCCGGTCATGTACCGCAGAAGTCTAGCGCAGGGCTCAGGCGCGCCGCGCGGGGCGGCAGGCGACGGATGCTCGGCGCGAGACGGGCGTCGCGCGACCCGCTCAGCCGACGTCGGCGACGGGAGGCCGCACGGCCGCGGCGACCGCCGACTCGGGAATGCGGAAGGAGCGACCGAAGCGGATCGCGGGCAGCTCGCCCGCGTGCACGAGCCGGTAGACCGTCATCGTGGAGACGCGCATCATCTCGGCCACCTCGGCCACGGTGAGGAACCTCACGTCAGAGAGATCGCGGGTCATGCGGTCACGTCCTCCATCAGCGCTGGCCCCTTCGGGATGACGGGGTGGCGCGTTGTCACTGTAGGGGCTGCTGTGACGGGAGTAAAGCCGCCCTAAAGGGGGTCAGCGCTCACGCCTCGTCGCGGCGCCACGGCAGCCGGCGCGCGACGCTGTGCTGCGCCTCGGCGACCTGCTCGCGAACGTCGGCGAGGCGCTCCTGCGCGCCCTGCAGCGCCGAGCGGGCGCGGAAGGAGGCGTCAGCGGCGGCGCGGCCTACGGTGCTGCCGGCCTGCTCGACGTCGGCCCCCGCCCACGCGGCGAAGACAAGGCTGCCGGCGCCCGACTGGAGGTCGTCGAGGGCGAGGAAGGGCAGGAGGAAGTCCTCCACCTCCTCCAGCGGCTCGACGTCGATCGAGTAGTAGCGGTGCTGGCCCTCCTCGCGCACCCGCACGAGGCCGTGGTCGCGCAGCACCTTCAGGTGCTTCGACACGGTCGGCTGGGTGGCCTCCATGCGCTCGACCAGCTCGCCGACGCTCAGCTCGCCGCGCGCGGAGCTCGTGGCCGCCTCGCGGAGGTGGTCGAGCAGCTCACGACGCGTGGCGTCGGCGATCACGTCGAAGATGTCGGCCATGGGTCAAATCTAGTTCAGCCGGGCGCGGGAGTACCATGACACCGGCTTGCGGGCCGGTGAGGAGTCGAGCATGTCCACTGCGGCACGGTCGGGCGTGCGCCGCGACGACGGGGCCGGCCCCCTGAGGCGGGTGCGCAGCGCGCTCGGCGACGTCACGACGTCCTCGCCCGCCCGGTTCGCGATCATCGTCTTCTCCGGCCTGATCCTCATCACGACGCTGCTGCTGACGCTGCCGATCGCGCGCGCCGGCGAGCGGGAGTGGACGCCCCTCGTCGACGCGCTGTTCACCGCCGTCTCCGCCATCTGCGTCACGGGCCTCACGGTCGTCGACATGGCGACGCACTGGTCGGTGTTCGGCAATGTCGTCATCATCCTCGCGATGCAGATCGGCGGCATCGGCGTGCTGACGATGGCGAGCATCCTCGGCCTCGTGGTCGCCAAGCGCATGGGGCTGCGGGCGAAGCTCGTCGCGGCCTCCGACACGAACGCCGCGCGCGTGCACGCCGGCCCCGTCTCGGAGTCACAGGCGGTGCGTCTCGGCGAGATCGGCACGCTGCTCGCCACGGTCGCCCTCAGCGCGATCGTCATCGAGCTCGCGATCGCCGCTCTGATCATCCCCCGCCTGCTCTTGGAGGGCTTCGACCCCTGGTCGGCGATCTGGATGGGCTTCTACCTGTCACTGTCGGCCTTCACCAACACCGGCTTCGTGCCGTTCCCGCAGGGCATGGAGCTCTTCGCCGCCGACGTGTGGATGCTCAGCGTGCTGTCGATCGCCGTGTTCCTCGGCGCGATCGGGTTCCCCGTGATCTTCGCGCTCGCCCGCTGGGTGCGCAAGCGGGCGCGCCTCTCGGTGCACGCGAAACTCACGCTCAGCACGACGCTCATCCTGCTCGGCCTCGGCTGGGTCGCGATCGGCCTGCTGGAGTGGGGCAACGAGGCCACGCTCGGCGGGCAGGACCCGTGGAACCGCCCGCTCACGGCCGGCTTCATGTCGATGATGACCCGCTCGGGCGGGCTCGCGACGGTCGACGTCGGCGAGATGAACGGCTCGACCCTGCTCGTGATGGACATGCTCATGTTCGTCGGCGGCGGGTCGGCGTCGACCGCGGGCGGCATCAAGGTCACGACCCTCGCCGTGCTCTTCCTCGCGGCGATCGCCGAGGCGCGCGGCGTGAAGGACATGGAGGCGTTCGAGCGGCGCATCCCGGTCGACGTCCTGCGCCTCTCGGTGAGCGTCGTGCTGTGGGGAGCGACGATCGTCTCCGCCTCCTCGATCATCGTGCTGCACATCACGAAGGCGCCGCTCGACCTCGTGCTCTTCGACGTCATCTCCGCCTTCGCGACGACCGGGCTCTCGACCGGGCTCACGAGCCCCGATCTGGAGGAGCCCGCGAAGTACGTGCTCGCGGCGACGATGTGGGCGGGGCGCGTTGGTACAGTGACCCTCGCGGCGGCCCTCGCCGCGAGCCAGCGGAGGCAGCTGTTCCGCCGACCGGAAGAGAGGCCCATCGTTGGTTGAGCGCATCCGCCACGACGCCCCCGTCCTCGTGATCGGTCTCGGGCGCTTCGGCGCGGCGACCGCGGGGCAGCTGCAGCGGCTCGGGCGCGAGGTGCTCGCCGTCGACGAGGATCCGACCCTCGTGCAGAAGTGGGCCGACCGCATCACCCACGCCGTGCAGGCCGACGCCCGCTCGATCGACGCCCTCCGCCAGATCGGCGCGCAGGACTTCTCGATCGCCGTCGTCGCCACGGGATCGTCGATCGAGTCGAGCGTCCTCATCACCGCGAACCTCGTCGACCTCAAGATCCCGCAGATCTGGGCGAAGGCGATCAGCCAGTCGCACGGCAAGATCCTCGCCCGCATCGGCGCGAACCACGTCATCTACCCCGAGGCCGAGGCGGGCGAGCGCGTCGCCCACCTCGTCTCGGGCCGCATGATCGACTTCATCGAGTTCGACGACGACTTCGTGCTCGTGAAGATGTACCCGCCGAAGCCGATCCGCGGGCTCTCGCTCACGGAGTCGCAGGTGCGCTCGAAGTACCGCATCACCGTCGTCGGCGTGAAGAGCCCGGGCAAGCCGTTCACCTACGCGACCGAACAGACCGTGGTGTCGAACCACGACCTCATCATCGTCTCGGGCACCGAGGCCGATATCGACCGCTTCGCCTCGCTCGACAACTGAGCTGACGAGGCCGGCCCGTCGATGATCGGCGCGGATGCGACGGCGCTGCGCGCCGCCGTCCCGGTCTAGCCGTTCTGCTGCTGCAGCTCCTGCCAGCGATCGATCATCTCGTCGCGGAACTGCTCGCGCTGCTCCGGCGTGAGCCCGTCGCCGCCGATCGGGCCGCGGTCGCCGCGGTCACCTCGGTCACCGCCCATCGCGATGCCGGCCGGGCCGCGGTGGTCGGGGAGGAGGCGACCCACCGCGACCCCGCCGGCGAAGATCATGCCGACGAGCAGGGCGCCACCGACGGCGATGCCCGTGATGGCGAGGGCGCGCGGGAGACGCGAGGGCTGGGCCGCGGACGGGGCGGGTGCCGGCGCGGGTTCGGGCCGCTGCTCGGGGAGCGGGGTCGTCGGCGAGGCGTCGGGAGTCGTCTCGCGCGGGGTGGGGTCGTCGGGCGTGTTCTGCGACATGGGCGTGCCTTCTGCTCGTGCCCGCGCCGATCGCGGGATCGAGCATCCACGGTCGCGACGCTGTCTATGTGACGTCTCTGCGCGCTCTATGACGCACCCGCCCCGTTGCCCAGCGGCGCCACAGTACGTGCGCCGGGCGTCCGCGGGTGCGGCGCGGCCGGCGGGCCGGCGGGCCGGTGCACCAGGCCTGGGGCGACGGGCGCGCGCGGCGACAGGCGCGCGCAGCGTCAAGCGCCGGCGGCAAGCTCGCGGGCGCGGGCGAGGGCGGCGTCGGTCGCGCGCGTGAAGAGTTCGGCGAGCTCGGCCTCCTGCAGCACGGCGATCGCCCGCTCGGTGGTGCCCTTGGGGCTCGTCACCCGGCGCCGCAGCTCCTCCGGGTCGTCGCCGGTCGCCTCGAGCAGCAGGCTCGCGCCGAGGAAGGTCTGCTGCACCATGAGGCGGGCGATGTCGTCGTCGAAGCCCTGCGCCTGGGCGGCGCGCGTGAGCTCTTCGATCAGCAGGAAGACGTAGGCCGGGCCCGAGCCGGAGATCGTCGAGAGCGCATCGATCTGCGCCTCGGGCAGCTCGATGACCGTACCGACGGTGCGGAAGAGCGCCGTCGCCAGCGCGAGCTCGCCACGGTCGGCCCGCGCGCCGGCGCTGATGCCGGTGACGCCGCGGCCGATGAGCGAGGGCGTGTTGGGCATGGCGCGCACGACAGGGTTCGGCACCTCCGCCTCCATCGCGGCGGTCGTGACGCCCGCGGCGACGCTCACCACGAGCGCGTCGGGTGCGAGCGCAGGCGCGATCTCCGCCAGCAGCCCGGTGATCTGCGCCGGCTTCACCCCGAGCACGACGACGCGCGCTCCCTCGACGGCCCACGCGTTCGCGCCGCTGTCGTGCTCGACGGCGCGGGCCTCGACGCCCTGCGCGCGCAGCGCCGCAGCCGAGGCGTCGGTGCGCGTCGTGACCCGCACGCCCTCGACCGAGACCTCCGGCCGGCGCAGCCCTGACAGGATCGCCCCGCCCATCGAGCCGGTTCCCAGGATGGCGGTGGAGGGCAGTGGCGAGCTCATGCCACGAGTGTAGGTTGGAGGGTCAACGGACGAAGCGCAGCAACCGACGGAGGACGAAGGCATGAGCGCGACCGGAGACAGCACCGCCCCCCGCGAGGTGGATCAGCACGAGGTTGACCCGCGCGAGGCCCGGGCCATCCGTGAGGCGCTGATCTCGACGCCGGGGGTGCAGAGCGTCGGCGAGGTCGTGCTGCACCGCCACGACGACGGCCTGCTGGTCACCGCAGTGCTCGGCTTCGGACCGTCGACACCGGTCAGCGACGTCGTCGCCGTGCTGCGCGAGGTGAAGGTCGCGATCGCGGCCGCGGTCAAGGGCGTGACGGGCATCGTGCTCGAGCCGGCGCTCGCCGGGCCCCGCGACGACATGGACACGCCGACCGACGTCATCGTCATCCGCGGCGCCGACTAGGGCTCTCTGCCAGGATTCGGCCATGGAGACTCTCTACTCGTTCCTCGTCGTCGGCCACTTCATCGGCCTCGCCGCGATCGTCGGCCCCTTCCTCGTGCAGATGCGCCGCAACGAGAACTTCGCCATCGCGGCCGTGTTCGGCGGCGCGATCACGCAGCTCGCCACGGGCATCCTGCTCACCGGTCTCGCCGAGGGCCTCGACCGCGACCTCGACTACGCGAAGATCACGACGAAGCTCGTCATCGCGCTCGTCGTGTTCGTCGCCGCGCTGCTCGGCTGGCTGCGCGCCCGCAAGGGCTCGAACGACCGCTCGATCAAGCCGTTCTTCCACGCGGCGGGCGGGCTCGCGCTCGTCAACATCATCCTCGCCGTCTTCTGGTGAGCTGACCGGCCGAGGAGGCCAGCACGAGCACCGAGGGAGGGTCGCGCGCCATCGTCGCGGCGCTGCTGGCCAACACCGGCATCGCCGTCACGAAGTTCATCGCCTTCCTCGTCTCGGGCTCGAGCGCGATGCTCGCCGAGAGCGTGCACTCGGTCGCCGACGCTGGCAACCAGCTGCTGCTGCTCGGCGGGCGTCGCGCCCGCCGAGCAGCAGACCGCGAGCACCCCTTCGGTTACGGCCAAGAGCGCTACGTCTACGCCTTCGTCGTGGCGATCATCCTGTTCTCGGTCGGCGGCGTGTTCTCGCTCTACGAGGGCGTCGCGAAGCTGCGCGAGCCGCACCCGCTCGAGAACGCGTGGCTGCCGATCGTCGTGCTGCTCATCGCGATCGCGCTCGAGACCTTCTCGCTGCGCACCGCGGTGAAGGAGTCGAACACGGTGCGCGGGCGGCAGTCGTGGATGCAGTTCGTGCGTCGCGCGAAGCAGCCCGAGCTACCGGTCGTGCTGCTGGAGGACGTCGCGGCGCTGCTCGGCCTCGTCTTCGCGCTGCTCGGCGTCGGCCTCACGATCATCACGGGCGACGCGCTGTGGGACGGCATCGGCACGATCATGATCGGCCTGCTGCTCGTCGCCGTCGCGATCGTGCTCGGCGTCGAGACGAAGAGCCTGCTCGTCGGCGAGGGCGCCACGCTCGAGGATGACGCGCGCATCCGCACGCTGCTCGAGGGCGACGCGGCCGTCGAGCGCCTCGTGCACATGAAGACCCTCTACCTCGGGCCCGACGAGCTGATCGTCGCGGCGAAGCTCGCCTTCCGCGCGGGCTCGAGCGTCGAGCACGTCGCCGGCGAGATCAACAGGATCGAGGAGCGGATGCGCGAGGCCGTGCCGCACGCTCGCGTCATCTACCTCGAGCCCGGGTTCACCGCCGCCCCCGGAAAAACCGGCTGAGCAGCTCGGCGCTCTCGTCGGCGAGCACGCCGCCGACGACCTCGTCGACGCGGATCGGCAGGCTGCGCTCGCGCAGCAGGTCGAGCACACTCCCGGCCGCCCCGGCCTTGGCATCCCACGCGCCGAAGACGACGCGCGGGATGCGCGCCGACAGGATGGCCCCGGCGCACATGACGCAGGGCTCCAGGGTGACCACGAGCGAGCATCCGCTCAGTTGCCAGTCGCCCGTCGCGGCGGCCGCCTGACGCAGCGCGACAACCTCGGCGTGCGCGGTCGGGTCGGCGAGCCGCTCGCGCTCGTTGCGACCGCGGCCGATGACCCGCCCGTCGGCGTCGACGACGACCGCGCCGACCGGGACGTCGTCGGTCTCGAGCGCCGCGCGCGCCTCGGCGAGCGCCTCCCGCATGGCGGCGATGTCGCGCTCGGGCACTGCGGTCATCGGCACCTCCGTTAGATTGAGCCTATGCGAGTGCACGTTGCCGACCACCCTCTCATCACGCACAAGCTGACGGTGCTCCGCGACGAGCGCACGCCCTCGCCCACCTTCCGCGCGCTGACCTCTGAGCTCGTCACGCTGCTCGCCTACGAGGCGACGCGCGACGTGCGGGTCGAGGAGGTCACGATCCAGACCCCCGTGACGCAGACGACCGGCGTCGCGATCGCCGAGCCCCGGCCGCTCATCGTGCCGATCCTGCGCGCCGGCCTCGGCATGCTCGACGGCATGGTCACGCTCGTGCCGAGCGCCGAGGTCGGCTTCCTCGGCATGGTGCGCAATGAGGAGACGCTCGAGCCGAGCGTCTACGCCGAGCGCCTGCCGGAGGACCTCTCGAACCGCCAGTGCTTCGTGCTCGACCCGATGCTCGCCACGGGCGGCTCGCTGCTGTCGGCGATCGAGTACCTCTTCGACCGCGGCGCGCAGGACGTCACCGCGATCTGCCTGCTCGCCGCCCCCGAGGGCCTCGCCGCGATCGAGAAGGCCGTCGAGGGCCGCGACGTCACGATCGTGCTCGGAGCGCTCGACGAGCGCCTCAATGAGCACGGCTACATCGTGCCGGGGCTCGGCGACGCGGGCGACCGCCTGTACGGCACCGTCTGAGCGGATGCTCCGCCCGGCGCGCGGCGTGTGACCCTGTGTTGCGCGCATCGTGCCTCGCGGGTTGACCGTGCCCACGCGAGGCAGGGATACTTGCCCGCATGACCGTCCACGCGCTGCGCCCGACCTCCCTCGAGGCTCCGGGGAGCACCGGCATGATGATGCCGGCCCGCGTCGACGCTCGCTGTCGAATGTGCGCCTGACCGCTCGCGCCCCGCACCGCTGATCGACCGACCGATCGGATCACCATGACCGACCGCCACGATCCCGGAACGCCCGCGCACGGGCAGGATTCCCTCCGCCCCGACGCGCGCCCCTTCGACACCCCGAACGCCTCCCCCGCCGCGAGCGCCCCGGCCGCTCAGCGCGACGAGCCGTTCGACTCCGCAGAAAGCGTCTCGACCATGTCTCTCGCGACCCTCGACTCCCGCACCGCCCCCTCCGCTCCCGCCCCGACCGCTCGGCCGGCGTACCCGCGCGCCGTCGACCCCTCCGTCGATGAGCCGCGCCCGGCATCCGATGCCCCCGTCGGGAGCGGCGCGCAGCGGCCGCGCGCCGTGCCGGAGGGCACCGAGGCTCGCGGCTTCGTTCTCTACGTCGGCCTCGACGAGCGCAAGGCCGCGGCCGCCGGCATCGACCTGGGCCGGCTGGTGAGCGAGCTCAAGCTCGTCACGGCCGAGCTCGCGCCGGGCGCCGAGACGCACGCCGCCGTCGCCCTCGCCCCCGCGGGCGCGGGCGGCCGCGACGTCGACGTCGTGCGCCTGGCGCTACAGGATCCGTCGGCACTCGCCCGCTACCGCCGCACCGAGGAGCCGGCGGAGAGGATCGCGCCGGGCGTCGTCATCGACATCTCGCGCAAGCGCGTCGTGCTCGACGGCGAGACCGCGCCGCTGACCTACAAGGAGTTCGAGCTGCTGCAGTACCTCGTGCTGCGCGAGGGCCGCACGATCGACCGCGGCGAGCTCATCTCGTCGCTGTGGGCCGAGGGCGCCGACGACGAGGGCGACGTGCCCAACGAGCGCACGATCGACGTGCACGTGCGCCGGCTGCGCTCGAAGCTCGGCAGCTACGAGGACATCGTGCGCACCGTGCGCGGCGCCGGCTACCGGTTCGATCGACACGCCGACGTGTCCATCAAGTACTCGTCGGCGCCCTCGCCCGACTTCTTCTGAACGCGGCGGGCGTCCGCCCCGACGCGCACCGACCACGCCAGCCGCTCGCATGCCGGAGCGAGCGGTCGGTCTAGGCTCGCGATCGGGCGCGAAGCGCGCTCGTTCAGCGACGCCGACGGAGACACCCATGGCCACGATCGCACAGATAGCCGCGGAGCTCGGACTGTCGAAGTCGACCGTGTCCCGCGCGCTCCGCGGGCTCCCCGGGATCTCCGCGCAGACAGCGATGAAGGTCCAGGCCGCCGCGATGAGGCTCGGCTATGTGCGGTCGGCAGCCGCGGCGGGACTCAGCACCGGGCGCCAGCACGCAGTCGGAGTGGTCGTGCCCGCGCTCAATCGCTGGTTCTACTCCGGCGTGCTGAGCGGGATCGACCGCCAGCTCGCCGACCTCGGGTACGACGTGGTCCTGTTCGATCTCGACCGGAACGGCGAGGCCGGCGCCCGCCTCTTCGCACGCGCGATGCTGCGACGACGCGTCGATGCCCTCATCGTCGTGGCAGCCGCGTTCGCGCCCGAGGAGCTCGCCGAGTTCGCACTGTTGGAGATACCGATGATCGCGGTCGGTCCCCCTGTCGCGGGCATGCGATCGATCGGCGTCGACGATGCGGCGATCATGACCGCCGCGACGACGCATGCGCTCGAGCTCGGGCATCGTGCGCTCGGGTTGCTGGGCGGTTACGACGTGGAGAGCCGGAGCGTCTACAGCGCCTCCGCCCGCGAGCACGCGTTCATGCGGGCCGCGCTCACGGCGGGCGCGAGGGTCGAGCCGGCGTGGATGATCTCCGGCGGCTACCGCTCGAGCGCGGCGATGGCGGCCACGCACGAGCTCTTCCAGCGACCGTCGCACCCGACCGTTCTGGTCTGCGCCTCCGACGAGATGGCGTTCGGAGCCCTGTTCGCCCTGCAGCGACTGGGCCGGGACGTTCCGCGCGAGATCAGCGTCGTCTCGATCGACGGCCATGAGTATGCAGAGGCCTACGGGCTGACCACGTGCGAGCAGGACCCTCGAGAGCAAGGCGCGCAGGCGGCTCGGATCGTCGTCGCGGAGATCGAAGGGGCCCCGGCTGCCGCGCAGCCTCCCCCCTCCGCATTCACGCTCACGGTGCGGAGATCGAGCGCCCCGCCGGCGCGGTGATGACGCGCCTCGGCCCTCTTCCGTCCGGGGTCACCCCTGCTCCCGCACGAGCCATGCCGTCGCGTCGCCAGGGAGCAGTTCACCCTCGAGGTCGACGCTGGAGAGGACGAGTCGACCCGGGGGAAGCGCGATGGGCTCTTGACCGAAGTTCGTGACGCTCATCCACCCTCCCGGTCTCTCGAACGCGAGCACAGAGTCATCGCCGGGCAGCCAGTCGAGACGCTCCGGCGCCAGAAGCGCGCGGCGTTCCCTGATCGCGGCGCGGTACAGCTGCAGGGTCGACGAAGCGTCCCCGCGCTGACCTTCGACAGCGACGGACCCGAACCACGACGGCTGCGGCAGGTGGGGCGCCTTCGCGCCGAAGCCGAAGGACGGCCCGTCCGGCGCCCACGGCAGCGGCACGCGGCATCCGTCGCGCCCCTTCCTGGAACCGCCATCGCGCTTCCAGATCGGGTCCTGCAGGACCTCCCGTGGGAGGTCGGCGACCTCGTGCAGACCCAGCTCCTCGCCCTGGTACAGATACGTCGATCCGGGCAGGGCGAGCAGGAGCAGCACGGCGGCACGCGCCCGGCGGAGTCCGCGTTCCCGATCGAGCGGCGGCGTCGCGCCATCGGTGAGCAGCCAGGCGTCCAGATCGGTGCCGCGAGGAAGCCCGTAGCGAGTCGCGTGCCGGACGACATCGTGATTGGAGAGCGTCCACGTCGAGGAGGAGCCCGTGTCTGCGGAGATGCTCAGGTTCTCCTGGATGATGGAACGGAAGCGCCGGGCATCCCACGGCGCCTCCAGCAGGTCGAAGTTGAAGGCCTGACCCAGTTCCTCCTCGGTCGCGTACAGAGCGCGACGCGGAGCGGGCACCGTCGCTTCCGCGACCGCGACGCGCGGCGGCGAGTACTCGTCGAACACCTTCCGCCACGAGCGATAGATCTCGTGGACGTCATCCCGATCGATGAGCGGGTGCGACCCGTCGAGCGGGTACTCGTCCATGACGCCGATCGTCACCTCGTCGCGGTACGGCTCCGACAGATCCTTCTTCAGTGCGTGTGCCACGTCCACGCGGAATCCGTCCACGCCTCGGTCGGCCCAGAAGCGGATCGTGTTCTCGAAATCGGCATGCACATCCGGATGGTCCCAGTTCAGATCGGGCTGCTCCGGGGCGAACAGGTGCAGATACCACTGGCCCAGAACTCCATCTGGTTCGACGATGCGGCTCCAGGCCGAGGCCCCGAAGTGGCTCGGCCAGTCGTTCGGCGGCAGCTCTCCTGCCGCACCGCGGCCGTCGCGGAAGATGTAACGCGCTCGCTCCGGGCTGTCCCGCCCCGCGGCGATGGCAGCCCTGAACCAGGCATGTCGGTTCGACGTGTGGTTGGGGACCAGATCCACGATGACGCGGATGCCGTTCGCATGCAGCGCGGAGAACAGGGCGTCCGCATCCGCCAGCGTTCCCAGGCGCGGATCGACGTCCCGATAGTCGTCGACGTCGTACCCACCGTCGGCGAGCGCCGACGGGTAGAACGGGCTCAACCAGACGGCATCGACTCCGAGCTCGCGAAGGTGGCCGACCCTCGCGAGGATGCCCGGCAGATCTCCGACGCCGTCGCCGTTCGCGTCGGCGAACGAGCGGGGGTAGATCTGATAGACGACGGCCTGTCGCCACCACTGCGGGTCGTCCTGGATGCTCGGCCCACCGGCCGTCACTTGAGTGCGCCCGCGGAGATGCCGGAGATGATCTTGCGCTGCATCGCGAAGTAGAAGATCACGATCGGGATGATCGACAGCAGAAGCCCGGCCATCGCGAGCCCGTAGTCGGAGGTGTACTTGCCGTAGAAGACGAAGGTCTTGAGCGGCAGCGTCTTCTGAGCGGTCTCCAGGAGCACCACCTGCGGCAGGAGGAAGTCGTTCCAGACCCACAGCGCGTTGATGATCGCGACCGTCGCCGTCACCGGGCCGAGCATCGGGAAGATGACCGTGCGGAAGGTGCGGAAGGGGCTCGCTCCATCGATCGCCGCTGCTTCATCCAGTTCAAAGGGGATGTTCGAGATGAAGCCGTGATAGAGGAAGGTCGAGAGCGCGACGCCGAAACCCACGTAGAAGAAGGCCAGGGAGAACTGGTTGCCGGGCAGGTTGAGGCCGTTCTGCCCGAAGAGGCCCACAAAGGGGATCATGAGCGCCTGGAACGGCACGATCATCGAGGCCACCAGCACGAGGAAGGTCACCGCGGAGAACTTCGTGCGGGAGCGCGCGAGGTAGTAGGCGAGCATCGATGAGGCGATGACGATCGCCCCCACGCTCAGGATCGTGACGATGAACGAGTTGCCGAGCGCCTGCCAGAAGTCCATGCGCTCGATCGCCTCGGAGAAGTTCTCCCATCGCCACTCCTCGGGAAGGGCGAGCGGCTCGTTGCGCACAGCGCGCTTGTCCTTCACCGAGTTGATCAGCACCATCAGGAACGGGAAGGCGTACAACACCGCAAGGACCCACGCGACGAGGAAGAAGAACAGGTTGACCCGCTGGGCTCGTTTCATCGCTGCACCTCGAATCTCTTGGAGACGACCACTTGTGTCAGCGCGGCGATGCTGATCACGATGAACATCAGGACCGCCTGCGTCTGACCGGAGGCGAAGTTGCCGAACCCGAAGGCTTCGCGGAACACGTGCAGAGAGATGAGCTCCGTCGTGCGGTACGGGTTGCCGCCGGTCAGCGCGAGGTTGAGGTCGTACGCCATGAAGGCGTTGCGCATCGTCAGGAACAGGGAGATCGTGAACGCCTGCGCCATGAGCGGCAGCTTGATGTAGTAGAGCGTCTTGGCGCCCCCGGCCCCGTCGATGATCGAGGCCTCGAGCACGTCGCGCTCGATGCTCATGAGCGCGGTCACGTAGATGATCATCATGTACCCGGACATCTGCCACACGGTCACGATGACCATCGCCCAGAACGCGGTCGTGGTGTCGAGCAGCCAGTTCTCCTGGAAGATCGGGATGCCCGTGGCCTCCGCCATCACGGGGAACGCCTGCCCGAACAGGAACTGCCAGATGAGCCCGAGGATCACTCCGCCGATGAGGTTGGGGATGAAGAAGACCGTGCGCAGGGCGTTGACGCCGCGCAGAGGGATCGTCACCAGCAGCGCGAGGCCGAAGGCGACGAGGTTGACGAGGACGAGCGAGGCCGCCACATAGGCGAGTGTGAGCGAGAGGGAGGCCCAGAAGGACTCGTTCTCCAGCGAGGCGAGATAGTTGTCGAGGCCGACGAAACGAGTGAACTCGAACCCGTTCCAGTCGGTGAAGGTGAAGAAGACGCCGCGCGTGAAGGGCACGACGAGGACGAGCACGAAGATCGTCAGGGGGATCAGCGCGAAGACGGCGAATCTGCCGACCTCCTGGCGCCGGGTTCTCATCGACATGGCAACTCCGTTGTTGACCTGGTTGCCCGGGGCGGTGGCCCCGGGCAACCAGGTTGACCGATCGAGTGGTGTCGGCGCTAGCGCCGAGCGAGGTGTTCCCGCTAGTTCTGCCAGGCCGCTTCGAGCTCGGCGGCGAAGGCGTCGCGGTCGGAGACCCCGTCGTAGTACTTCTGCGCCGCTGCACCGTAGGCCTCCTGCAGACCCGAGGGGTAGCTGCTGTTGACCCACTGGAGGGTCTTCCCCTCGGCGATGTACTCGGCGATCTCCGCCGCCATGTACGTGCTCGGAGTCACCTCGAAGCCGTCGTACACCGGGATGAAGTTCATCCCGCCCTCCTCGACCGGGCCGGACCAGTAGGCCTGGCCCTCCGGCGTCGTCAGGAACCAGGTGAGCACGGCGATGGCAGCCTCCTGCTCCTCGGGCGTCGACTGCTCGGCGTCGATCATCGCGTAGAACGGCACGCCGACCGAGATCGAGTCGTTGCCGTAGTCGCCCGCGGTGTCGCTGGTCGGGACGGGCATGATGCCGAACTCGCCGTCGGGGGTGGTCGTGAGCAGGTTCGGCTCGGCCCAGTTGCCCATGAACCAGAAGCCGGCGTCTCCGACGGCGAGGTTCTCCACTCCGAGGTCGTAGTCGGTGTCGGCGATGCTGGCCGAGTCGATCGAGTTCTCCTTCAGGAGGTCGAAGGTGTCGAGCCAGTTCGTGAAGACCGGGTCGGACGCGAGGTCCTTCTCGCCCGCCACGAGCTCGTCGAGGATCGCCTGACGCCCCTCGGGGGTGTCGGCGGCGTTCGTGTGATAGATGTTCGTGAAGTGCGCGCCGAGCGACCACCAGAGTCCTGAGAAGTGCACGGGAGCGACGTCGGTGTCGGCGATCGCGTCGAACGCCTCAGCGAGGTCGCTGCGAGTCTCGATCGATGCGGGGTCCACGCCCGCCTCGTCGAGGACGGCCTTGTTGTAGAGGAGCCCGAACGCCTCGGCGGTGATCGGGATGCCCACCTGCTTGCCGTCGATGTTGGCCACGTCGAGGGTCCCCTCCGCGGCGAGGTCGACCAGGGGCTGTCCCGTCCAGTCGAGGACTCGATCCGCCATGTCCGGCAGCTCCTGCAGCGCGGTCATGATCGTCGGGGCGTTGCCGGCCTCGTACATCGGCGTGACGGTCTGGAGGAAGGGCTGGTCCTGCGGGGACTCGATGATCGTGACCTCGACGCAGTCCTCGTTCGTGGAGTTGTACTCCTCGATCGCGTCGGTGAACTCCTCCTGGATCTCGACCTTGATGGTGCCGAGCCAACTGATCTCGGTGACCTCGTCGCAGTCCGCGGAGGCGGAGTTCGATCCCGAGGCGCACGCGCCGAGCATCACGGCGGCGACGAGGGCGACACTGCCCCCGGCTACCGCACGTCTGCGAGAAACTGCCATAGTTCCCTCCAAAAGTGTGAGGTTCTCAGAGGCGCCGCCCCTGTCGCTCCCTTGAGCTGGCCAGACGCTAACTTTTTTGCAAGCGGTTGCGCTAGTACTTCAGTCGAACTCAGCATCACGGTTTGGTCACGGTCCAAGCCTCTCCAGTGTGCACGCAGTGCTGAAAGGGTTGGTGCCGTTTCCGCTCGTCGTCGCACATGGCGCCGACTCGACCGCAACCGGTTGCGAGAGGGAGCTGGCGGATCCATACTGTGTCGCGTCGCACCGTCGCCACGAGAGGAGAGCCATGATCGCCGACGCCCACCGTTGGGTGTGGGATTCGTGGTACGTCGAGAGCGCTGGCCAGCACCACGCCTTCTTCTTGGCAGCCCCGCGATCGCTGGGGGATCCAGAGTTGCGGCACGACCACGCACGAGTCGGACACGCCGTTTCCCACGATCTGCGCGAGTGGCGCATCCTGCCGGACGCTCTCGGCCCCGGCTCGCCCGGAAGTTTCGACGATCGAGCGATCTGGACGGGCTCGGTCATCCGCGACGGCGATCTCTGGCGAATGTTCTACACCGGCATCTCCAGAGCGCAGGGCCGCGAACGGCAGCGCATCGGGCAGGCGGTATCGCGCGATCTGATGAGCTGGCAGCGCGTCAGCACCGAGCCGATCGTGCAAGCCGACCCCCGCTGGTACAGCGTGCTCGACAGAGAGGGCGACGAGCCCTTCCGCGACCCTTGGGTGGTGTTCCATGACGGTCGCTGGCACATGCTGGTGACCGCGACCGACCGCCTCGGGCACGGCTGCATCGGCCACGCGGTCTCGGATGATCTGAAGGAGTGGGAGGTGCTTCCACCGCTCACGTCGCACTCGGGCCTGCGCCAGTTGGAGGTTCCGCAGATCGTCTCGATGCGCGGTGCGCACGTGCTGATCTTCTGCACCACAGCGGACGACGTGAAGGCGCCAGGGCTGCCCGCGCGCACCGGCACCTGGTCGGCGCCGGCCGATTCACCCATCGGGCCCTTTCACCTCTCGCACGCGCATCCGATCGATGACCGCCCTCTCTACGCCGGTCGGATCGTGACGAGCCCGCAGGGGCCCGCCCTGATGGGCTTCCTGATGGGCGAGGCTAACGCGCCCTTCGAGGGCGTCATCGTGGACCCGCGCCCGGTCTCGATGACACCGAAGTGGACGTTGTCGACCGATCCGGGAACGGCGGCCTGAATCGGTCCTCTTCACCCCTCCGATGCACCGACTTCCCCGCGCGCACTCGCGGAGCTGGATAGACACGTCCGAGCGCCGCATGAGATCTGCCGCATGGAGCTCGTGGCGATCGCGGTCGGCGGGTGCAGGACCGAACGCAGGACTCGATCAGGCTCTCAGCCTGACCGGGGAGACCTCCCCTCCGCCGAATCGCCCGGAGAGGAAGCGAGACCGCCGTCAGCAGGGCCGCGGTGGCGCGCGGAGCGTCGGTCGACAGTGAATCGCGCACCCAGGTGCAGCAGCGCGCCGATCGCGAGCAGGACGCCCGCCATGAGCCACACGCGCGGCGACTGCTGCGTCATGAGCAGGATGCACGACAGCACGCCGAGCACGGGCACGACGCTCCAGACGCGGAAGTGGTCGTGCTGCACGCGCTCGCGCCGCAGCACGAGCACCGACACGTTCGTCGAGATGAACACCACGAGCAGCAGCAGCACGACCGTCTCGGCCAGCAGCGCCAGGTCGCCGATGAGGGTGAGGATGATCGCGACGGCCGTGGTGGCGAGGATCGCGAGCCAGGGGGTGCGACGCTGCGGCAGCACCCGGGAGAGCGCGCCGGGCAGGAGGCGCTGCTCGGACATCCCGTAGGCCAGTCGGCTGGTCATGATCATCGTCAGCAGCGCGCCGTTCGCGACGGCGACGAGCGCGATCGCGGCGAAGAGCCACGAGGGAATCGCGAAGCCGGAGGCCTCGACGACGTCGAGCAGCGGCGCGGTGGACCCCTCGAGCTCGCTCGGCGGCGTCGCCACGGCGGCGGCGATGGCGACGAGCACGTAGACAACGCCGGCCGTCGCGAGGGCGCCGAACAGGGCGCGCGGGTAGATGCGGGCGGGGTCGCGGACCTCCTCGGCGACGTTCGCGGAGACCTCGAAGCCGACGAAGGAGTAGAAGGCGATGATGGCGCCGCCCAGCAGCGCGAGGCTCGGCACCGCCTCGTCGGGGAACTCGGTGAGGCGGCTCGTGTCGCCGCCGCCCGAGCCGAGCAGCACGGCGCCGGCGATGACGACGATGAGGAGGCCGGAGAGCTCGATGATCGTCATGACGGCGTTCGAGGCGAGCGACTCGCGGATGCCGCGGGCGTTGAGTGCGGCGACGAGCAGCAGGAACAGCGGCGCGGCGACCCAGGTCGGCACGGGCACGAACTGCTGCAAGTACTCGCCCGCGAAGGCGAGCGAGAGCCCCGCGGCGCTCGTCACGCCGGCGGCGAGCATGCAGAACCCGATGAGGAACGACACCACCGGGGTGCGGAAGGCGCGCTCGGCGAAGACCGCCGCGCCGCCCGCGCGCGGGAACTTCGTGACCAGCTCGGCGTACGAGCCCGCCGTCAGCAGCGCGAGGGCGAGCGCGATGATCAGCGAGGCCCACATGACGCCGCCGACCTCGGCGGCCAGCACGCCGGTGAGCGCGTAGATGCCGGCGCCGAGCACGTCGCCGACGATGAAGAGGTAGAGCAGCGGGCCGGTGATGGCGCGGCGCAGGCGTGTCGGTTGCGGAGGCCCCGGCACGGGAGCGACGTCGACGGGGCGCAGGGTGTCGCGAGGCATGGGGGGAACCGTAGGCGGGCATCCGCCCTCGCGGTCACGGGCTTGACCACAGGCGCCCCGGGCGATTAGGGCCCCGGATGCCTCGCTGGGCGATCGCGTCGCCGGCGTCGCGGGCTCGGCATGGTGCGGCACCGCGCTCGCCCGCGCAAGCCCCTGTGCGCTCCCCCCGGACGGGGGACACCCTCGTCGGGCATCGCAACCACCGAAAGGCTCACCATGAACGACGTCAACGTCATCCTCAGAGACGGGCTCGCGAACGTCATCGACTTCCTGCCCAAGCTGCTGCTCTTCATCGTCATCCTCGTCGTCGGCCTCATCGTCGCGAAGCTCATCGCGAAGGGACTCGACAAACTGCTCGAGCGGGTCGGCTTCGACCGCCTCGTCGAGCGCGGCGGCGTGAAGCGCGTGCTCGACCGCTCGAAGTTCGACGCGAGCGACATCATCGCCAAGATCGTGTACTACACGCTCGTGCTGTTCGTGCTGCAGTTCGCCTTCGGCGTCTTCGGCCCGAACCCGGTGAGCGACCTGCTCGAGGGCATCATCGCCTTCCTGCCGCGCATCATTGTGGCGATCATCATCATCATCGTCGCGGCGGCCATCGCGGCCGGCGCGAAGACCCTGATCCAGGGGATGCTCGGCGGCCTGTCGTACGGACGCGTCATCGCGAACATCGCGAGCGTGTTCATCCTCTTCCTCGGCATCACCGCCGCGCTCAACCAGGTCAACATCGCCACGACCGTGACGACGCCCGTGCTCATCACGGTGCTCGCGATCATCGGCGGCGTCATCATCGTCGGCGCCGGCGGCGGCCTCATCAAGCCGATGCAGTCGCGCTGGGAGGCCTGGCTGAACAAGGCCGAGGCCGAGGCGCCCCGCATCAAGGAGGAGGCGAGCTCGAGCCCTAGCGCGGGCGAGCAGCTGCGCCACAAGGCCGACGAGCTGCGCGGCGGCGCGACGGCGAGCACCTCGACGGGCAGCACCGCCCCGAGCGCTGCGCCGACGCAGAAGCTGCCCCCGGCGGGAGGCGCGACGTCGACCTCGCGCCCCACCGGTCGCCCGTGATCCGCGTACCAGCGAACTCATAGGAAAAATAACGAACGGATAACTAGACACCGTTACCTGACCGTTATACATTCAGAGAGCGTCAGTTGTTTGCTGTGGCGACTGCCGCGGAATGTGATTGCAGGACACTCTTGGTGCAAGGGAGAGGCCCGGTCGCTCGCCTCGGCGGCCGGGCCTCTGTCATGCCCGGGTGTACTCCCTCTGCCAGGCCCGGGCGAGTGCCCGGACGACCGCGATCCTCGTGATCGGCACGCGCGCATCGCTCACGATGCTCATGCGCGTGCATAGAGTTGTCGCATGACCGACAAGTCGCTCGCCGTCGACGCCTGGGAGGCGCTCTTCCGCGCCCAGGTCTCGGTGCTGCGGCAGCTCAACGCCGAGTTCCCGTCGAGCGAGATCTCGTTCACCGAGTACGACGTGCTGCTCAACCTCAGTCGGGCGCCCGAGCGCCGGATGCGCATCCGCGACCTCATCCCCCACCTGCTGCTCAGCCAGCCGAGCGTCTCGCGCCTCATCGACCGCCTCGCCGCCCGCGGGCTCGTCGAGAAGCTGCCCGACGAGAACGACGCTCGCGGCACCATCGTCGCGCTCACCGCCGACGGGTGGGAGCTCTTCAAACGCGTCGCCGTCGTGCACGCCGACTCGATCGCCCGCCGCGTCGGTGGCGCACTCACCCCCGACGAGCTCGAGCAGCTCGCGGCGCTCTGCCGCCGGCTGCGCGGCTAGCGACCCGCCGCGAGCAGCGCGTGCAGGCGAGCGCGCCTCGCCCTCCGTGCGCGAACCAGCAGCGCCGGCACCTCGGCGGCTGCGGCGAACCCGCGCTGAGCCAGCCGGCGCCGCGCCGCGACGACGTCGGCGGCGACCTCGCCGGGGTAGCCGGGGCTCGACTCGAGCGACAGCAGCAGCAGGCGCCCGGCCAGCCCGACGTGGTCGACGAAGAGTCGGGCGGTCGCGTAGCGCCGCGTGGGCATCCGACTCGGCGGGATCGGCAGCCCGAGACCGCCGAACAGCCGGCGCATGACGCCCTCCGCGCGGTAGCGATGCATGCTCGCCGCGAGCAGCTCCAGCTCGTCGTTCGTGATCACCGAGTGGAAGCGGTCGAGCAGCGCGCGCGTCTCCGACTCGGGGCGCGGGGCGTTCGCGCGCGGCCCGGCGCTGTCGTGCACGGCGAGCATCATCGTCAACACGCGATCGGTGATCGCCGCCTCGCGGCCGAAGACGAGCATCCGGTGCCGGCGCCGCCAGGCATCCTCGAACACGACGCGCGGGTCGGCGAAGAAGCCGGGGATGACCGGGAAGAGGTTCACCTGGGCGCCCGAGACCGGCTCTTCGATGGCGGCCGCCGCGGGCGGCAGCAGCGAGCGGCCCCGCACGCGCGTCGGACGCCAGCCCTCCGCGCCGAGCGCCGCCAGCAGCGGCGCGCAAGCGTCGTGGTCGATGACGGCGTTGAGCGCGGGCCGCAGCGGCGGATCGCCGAGACCGTTCGCGGGGAACACGAGGAACCCGGTGAGCAGCAGCCGCGAGCCGGTCTCGTCGGCGGCATCGAGCAGTCGACGGAACGCCTCGTGCCGCGCGCGCTCGCGCAGATCGTCGGGCATCGGCCGCTCGACCAGGTGCGCGGGCGGCCGGAAGCCGGCGCCCGGCGCCCACCGCCGATCGCGGGGGTCGATCGAGCCCTGCTGGGCAGCCCCTGGAACCATCGGTCACCTCCCAGTGAGCGTAACCCCCGCGGCCCTAGCCTGGGCGCATGCCCGCCTCACCGACGATCGTGTGGCTGCGCGACGACCTGCGCATCGCCGACAATCCCGCCCTCAGCGCCGCCGTCGAGCGGGGCGGGCCCGTCATCGTGCTGTACCTGCTCGACGAGTCGTCGCCGGGGGTGCGGCCGCTCGGCGCCGCGAGCAAGTGGTGGCTGCACCACTCGCTCGCCCGGCTGGCCGATGAGCTCGAGGGCCTCGGCGGCGCGCTGACCCTGCGGCGCGGGGAGGCCGCGGCGAGCATCCGCGCCCTCATCGACGAGACCGGCGCCGACGCCGTGCACTGGAACCGCCGCTACGGGGCGGCGCGCGAGACGGATGCCGCACTCAAGTCGAGCCTGACCGACGACGGCATCGAGGCGAAGAGCTTCCAGGCCTCGCTGCTGTTCGAGCCGTGGACCATCACGACCGGCGCCGGC